>Ga0163154_10004853_pt1 | contig 17472 bp, 18 predicted proteins | sample OliLakLV19MP9P1_FD_148649 | JGI IMG/M metagenome (GOLD analysis project Ga0163154, IMG submission 148649) | Freshwater microbial mat bacterial communities from Lake Vanda, McMurdo Dry Valleys, Antarctica - Oligotrophic Lake LV.19.MP9.P1 | ecosystem: Environmental > Aquatic > Freshwater > Lake >...
CGCGCGAGGAGCTCTTCAAAGATCGGCGCAAATGCTTCGACCTCGAGGCCGAGCGCGTCTCGGAGACGAAGCACGTGCTCTGGGACGGCGACGTCCTCGCGATCGCCGGCGCCTCCCCGACGCACAACCTCCTCGTCGCGACGATCCTCGGCGAGCTGCGTGCCCGCTTGCTCGGCGGGCCTTGCGCGCCCTGTGCGTCGGACCAGCGGATCCGGCTGCCCCACACGGATCGCTACGTCTACCCGGACGCCTCGGTCATCTGCCGGCCCGTCGAGCTCGACCCGAATGACGACGCGACCATCACCAACCCGCGCCTCGTCGTCGAAGTGCTCTCCGACTCGACCGAGGCGTTCGACAGGGGCGAGAAGTTCGTTGGCTACCGGAGCGTCCCTTCGCTCGGCGACTACCTCTTGGTGTCGCAGAACGAGCCGCGTATCGAGCACTACGCGCGGCAGACCGACGGGAGCTGGGTGCTGCGCACCTATGGGGCAGGCTCGACGGTGCCGATCGCGGCGCTCGACATCGCGCCTCCGATCGACACCCTCTACGCCGGCGTGCTCGATGCGGCCTGACCGGTTCGGGCCGCCCCGCGCTCTGTGGCAAGCGGGTCGTGATCTCCGCATCTGCCTCGAGCTCCGTGCCGCCCCGGATCCACCCGACAAACGAGAAGTGCCGCTCGATCGCGGCCCTCCTCAGCTCACGTCGCGTCGTGCGCTCTCACGGCGTCGTCACGATGACGTCGCCGTAGCCGCGCGGCCCGAGGTTCGGGTCCTGCTCGATCCCGCGGCCCCATGAGACGATGCGCCCGTCGGAGAGCTGGCCAGTGCTTGTCGATGGTGCGGTAGAGCACCGTCTCCTCGGGCCGGTGCCGCTCGCATGGGCGGCCCTGAGGTGCTCCGTGCTGCGAGACGTGCTGGGCCATGGCCAGGCGCTGTGAGGAAGCTCCGTGCCATCGGAAGGCTGCGCGATTTCCCGGTGCTCACGGCCTCTCGGGGTGGCGGCCGCCGCCCTCGCGGTGGCCGCCGCCAGCTCTGCCGGCCTCGAGGGCATCGTCGGCCGGGGGGAGGCACGTGACCGCGAGAAGCAGCGGTACGGTAAGCGTGGCCTCGAAGTACCGAAAAGACGTGTTTTATCGTGCGTCGTCCACACGACCGTGCACGTCCGCACTTCAAGCGTCAACGCGCGCGTGCGTTCTCATCGTGCGTGGGGATGGGAAGGTCGATCATCAGACCCACGAGCGCCTCGGCGGGCGCCACGGCCGAGAGGTGGATGGCAACGCGCCAACGGCGGGGCCGCGCCGGGCCCACTTTGCTTGGCGAGCCGGCGTAGCTGCCGGCCGTCGCGCACGCGAAGAATCAGCTTCGGCGGCGCAGCTCGATGCGGTGCACTCCGTTCGCCTCTTCGGTGAGCTCGAACAGAACTTCGAGAAATTCGGGGATGAGCTCGAGCTGCGTGCGCGTGTGACTGCTGGGTGCCGTGGTACGGAACACTCCGCCGCCGGCGAGCGCCAGCGGGATGAGCAGCTGGTCCGCGAGGTGGGCGCCCACTGGCGCGTCGGTCGCGAGGTAGTCGTGAACTTCACTGCACAGGTTGTGAGCGACCTTCTCGGCAGAGAGCCGGCGTTCGCCGAACGCGACGAAGACCTCGGTCACATGCTCGTGCTCGAGGCTTACCCACACGGCGTTGCCTGGCCCGACGGAGGCGACGACCTTCATGTGCAGCTCGTCTCGCTTGAAGCCGAGGCGCTTGGCGATCACCTCGAGCTCACGCCGAGCGACTGCTTCCGGAACGGAGCTGACGATCGCGCGCGCGGTGCGGCGGCGCAGATCGCCGCGCTCACAGAGCGAGAGCGGCGTCAGCGTGGCTGGCTGAACGCGCGCTTCGAGCGAACCGCCGCCTGCCGGCGCGAAGCCATAGCGTGACATCTCGAGCTCGATGTTGGCGCCCATGCGGCGCAACACGGGCGTGAACGCCTCGCTCAAGAACTCGAAGGGAGGAGCCATCGGGTTGTGGGTGCCGCCTTCGATCTTGATCGAGGTCGGACCGCTGGCCGATAGAAGCGCAGGCAGCACCGTTTGCAGCACCAACGATGCGCTGCCTGCCGAGCCGATGTTGAAGGCGTACGCGCCGGGGCGCAGCGCGCGCGGTCGAAAGCTCAGCGTGCCCGAGCCGAGCTCGTCGCCGCTGACGTCGGCATTGCCGATCTCGGCGGCGGCTCGCACGCCGGTCAGGTGCTGCCGCAAGAGGCCCGGCTTTTGTCGGCCCGCGCGGATGTTGCTGATGCGAAACGGCGTGCCGGTGACGAGCGAGAGGCCCAGCGCTGTTCGCAGCACCTGGCCTCCGCCCTCACCTCTTGAACCGTCGATCGTGATCACCGTCTCATCCCTTTACACATACGACCTGGCGAAGCGTGTGGACGATTTCCACCAGGTCTCGCTGGGCGTGCATCACGTCCTCGATCGGCTTGTACGCGCCCGGCGTCTCGTCCAGGACGCCGGCGTCCTTGCGACACTCGACGCCGCGTGTGGCCGCCTCGTGCTCGGCCACTGTGAAGCGCTGCTTGGCTGCAGTTCGCGAGAGCGTTCGGCCTGCGCCGTGGCTGCAGCTCTCGAAGCTCTCCGGGTTACCCAGGCCGCGCACGATATACGAGCGTGTACCCATGCTTCCCGGGATGATGCCCAGCTCGCCGAGGCCAGCCCGCACCGCGCCCTTCCGAGTGACGAACACGTCGGCGCCGAAATGACGCTCCCGCGCGACATAGTTGTGATGGCAGTCGACCGCCATCAAACGAGCATCGAACGGCGGCAGCATGCGTGTGCTCTTGGCAGCCTCGATCACCGCTAGCATCATCAAGCGGCGGTTCTCGGCTGCGAACTCTTGCGCGAAGGAGACGGCCTCGATGTAGTCCGTGAAGTGCTGGCTGCCCTCCTCGAAGTACGCGAGGTCACGGTCCGGCAAGTTGCGCTCGTGGCGCTCCATGTCGGCGCGCGCCAACTCGATGAACACCTGGCCGATGCGGTTTCCGAGACCGCGTGAGCCACTGTGCAACATGAACCAGACGCGGTCACTCTCGTCGAGACACACCTCGATGAAGTGGTTGCCGGTGCCAAGAGAGCCGAGCTGGCAAGCCGGGTCCTTCACCTTCACGCCAGGCTGCTTCGCGACGATCATCGATCTGGATCTGTCGCGCTACGACCGCATCGCCTCGCGCTTCCGAGCCGAGCAGCGCGAGGCGGTATCTTTCCTCAAGCAAGGCATTGCAACACGCAACAACGCCTACAACCAGCTGATGGATCGCATCGAGCAAGTGGCTCTCGGCTCTCGGGCGCCGATGCTGCTGATGGGGCCGACGGGGGCGGGCAAGTCGCAGCTGGCGCGACGGATCTACGAGCTGAAGAAGGCGCGCAACAAGCTGCCGGGCGAGCTGGTGGAGGTGAACTGCGCGACGCTCCGAGGTGATCAGGCAATGGCAGCCCTGTTCGGTCATACCAAGGGAGCGTTCACGCATGCAGCCACCGCGCGTGCAGGCCTTTTGCGGAAAGCCGACGGTTGGCTTGTTGTTCCTCGACGAGATCGGTGAGCTCGGCTCCGACGAGCAGGCGATGCTGCTCCGCGCGATCGAAGAGAAGGTGTTCTACCCCGTTGGGGCGGATCGCGAGGTGCGCAGCGACTTCCTGCTGCTCGCCGGCACGAACCGCGACCTCGGCGAGGCGGTTCTGGCTGGCCGATTCCGCGCGGACCTGCTCTCACGGATCAACTTGTGGAGCTTCTCGCTAGCCGGTCTCGCCGCGCGCAGTGAAGATCTCGAGCCGAACCTCGATCACGAGACGGATCGGGCCGCCGAGCTGACGGGGACCCGCGTGACCTGGAGCCGCGAGGCGAGGGCTCGCTATCTGGCTTTCGGCCTCTCGACCGAGGCAACTTGGCCGGGCAATTTTCGCGACCTGAATGCGTCCGTCACGCGGCTCGCGACGCTCGCGCCGGGCGGTCGCGTCACGGCAGAGCTCGTCGATGAAGAGCTTGCGCGCTTGCGCGGCGCCTGGGCTTCGACCGAGAAGGACGCCAGCCATGACCTCGATGTCTTGCTGGGGAAGCGAGCGGGCGAGCTCGACCCATTCGATCGCGTGCAGCTCGCGGAGGTCATTCGCGTCTGTCGAGGCTCGCGCTCGCTGTCCGAGGCGGGCCGCAAGCTGTTCGAAAAATCTCGCGCCAGCAAGAAGCTCGTGAACGACGCCGATCGATTGCGCAAATACCTCGCTCGCTTCGCGCTGACGTTCGCCGACACCGGCGCTCGCTAGCCGGCTGGCGCTAGATCGTAAGCCCACGAGCGCCTGCATCACCTTGAGCACCGGGACAGCCTGCGGCTCGGAGTGCGGGCCCGGTGGAAGATCCAGCTGCCGAGCGGAGCCAAGTAGCTCGGCTTGATGTCACAATGAACGAAGCCCGCCGGGGAGGCTGCGGCTTGCCCTTCGAAGAAGCGCGCCAGGCCTTTGCCGCGGAAGTGATGGATCACGCCGGTGGAGGTGAAGATGTCGGCGGGCGAGTCGAGCGTGAACGCGTTGGCGACGAGGAAGCTGCACGGTAGCGCCTCTTGGCAGGCGAGCGTCGCCGCGTACTCGAGCAGCGGTCGGTTGTAGTCGCAGCCCACGAGCTCGACGGGGAGCTCGCCAGCGCGTCACATAGCCGAGCCCGCACCCGACATCGACGACGCGCGGCCGGCGTCCCAGCTGCCTCGCGGTCGGCTGCACGAGCGGGGCGAGCAGACGGTGCATCCGCGCCCCCTGCTGGAACTCTTCGCTGAGTCGTTGCATCTCCAGGTGAGACCGAAGCAGGACGCCATCCACGAACTCGGGAACGAGCCTGCCGGCTCGGCAGGGCCACCCCGCGACGAGCGCCCGCGCGCGCTCGAGCCCGTGCGCCTCCAGCTGCTCGAGGACAATGGCGCGCTCCACTTCGAGGCGGACGAGCGTCTCGGGGGCGAACGCGACGACGAGATCCGACATTTCGGGCGGTCCCGTCCGTCGAGGTCGATTTCGTCACAGGTCTCTCGTCCGACGGACACTCACTCGAGAAACCCTAGCTTGGAGTTCGATATGTTTCTCAAAGGACCGCTCGTTGGCATGTTGGTGTTCGGCTTCTCCGCGGCCTGCGGCTCTTCCGGAGGCGGAGGGAACGGAGGGTCTGGCGGTGAGGGCGGATCGGCCGGTGGGTCGAGCTGCGAAGGAGAAGACGGGGTCGTCAGCCAACCAGGCGACGTCTTCCCCGGGCCGGATGGCTGCAACACCTGCACCTGTGACGAGAGTGGGAGCGTGCTTTGCACCGAGGCAGCTTGTGTCGAGTGTGACTCGAGCCTCGCCTGCGCGCAGGTCACGACGTGCGTCGACGGTCTGCTCTTCCCGACAGGATGCGGTCCGGACAACTGTGACGAGCCCATCGGTCCCTGTGATGTGATCTGCGATCCGTCGCTCATATGCGGAGAGGCTTTGACCTGCGTGGAGGGCCTCATCTACCCGACGACGTGTGGCCCGGCGAACTGCGACGCTCCCCTTGGGCCGTGCGAGGCCGAGTGCGACCCAACGATCGTGTGCACCCAGGTCCTGACGTGCCACGAGGGCAAGCTCTACCCAACCGGCTGCGGGCCAGCGAACTGCGACGGCCCCATCGGTGACTGCCCCGACGAGCCCTGCGATCAGACGCTCGCGTGTGGCGAGGCGCTGACGTGCTTCGGTGACGATCTCTACCCGACCACGTGTGGTCCGGCCAACTGCGACGCGCCGATCGGTCCATGCGCTCCGATCGATTGTGATCCGAACCTCGTGTGCACCGCGATCATCATCTGCGTCGATGGTCAGCTCTACCCTTCGGGGTGTGGGCCCGCCAACTGCGACGAACCGCTCGGTCCGTGCGAGTGAGCGAAGGGGCTCAGAAGCTGTCCAGAAACAACTCGCGCTGCGAGGGGCTCTCCGATGAGTGACCCAATCAACCGACGTTCATCGTACGCGGGCCGCGATGATCTACGTCCGGCATTCGAGCCCTGGACAAACCCATAACCACACGGAGAGCACGCGATTGCAACTCGGGCTTCGCGACAAGGCGCGCTCGCTCGGTTGGAGTGAGCCTGTCGTCGAGCTCGTTCGACATCTGCAATCGCATCAAAGGCGTGCTCGTCGAGGAGACGATCTACCCCTACGTCGATCAGACTGCCGCCGCCCATCTCCGAGCTCAGCGTGACGATCTCGGCGAACTCCTGCTGCGCACGAGCCCCGCCATTCAGATCGAAGGCGGCCAGGCCCGCTTGTGGACCTTCGCTGGGGGCCGCATCAATCAGACGCTGAAGTACTTAGCGCGGACCTTCGAGCCCGGGGTGCGACAGAGCGCTCTTGGCGGCCATCGTGGGCCTCAAATTTCCAGGAGCCAGCTCCGGGCGCGGTCCCGAATGGCACGTGGGGCTCCCGGCCTTCCAAGCGCACGACCGAGTCGCCGACGGCTACCAGCGAATCGACTAGAGCCTCACTGAGCGCGAATGCGTGGCGCCGCCAACCACAGAAACAGCTCCCCAAACCTCGAAGCTCGTGGTCGAACCAGACATGGTACGTTGAGCACCGTGGAGAGGCTCGTCTGCGTATTCTCCGATGCCGAGGAGGCAGATCGAGCCGACGCCGCGTACTACGGCGCCCTCACGCCCGAACAACGCCTCGATCTCCTCCTGACGCTCATCGCCCGTCACAGGGAGTCGCTCGGTGCAACTGCAGAAGGATTTGAGAGAGTTTGTCGCGTCGTTGATCTCGCAGAGAGTTGAGTTCGTGGTCGTCGGCGGCCATGCAGTCGCCTACCACGGTCACCCTCGCTACACGGGCGACATCGACTTCCTCCTCCGGCCAACGCCCGACAACGCTGTGCGCGTTCTCGAGGCGCTGCGTATCTTCGGCTTCGGCGATCTCGGCCTGACGGTCGAGGACTTCACGCGGCTGGGCAACGTCGTCCAGCTGGGCCGGCCGCCGAATCGCATCGACCTGCTCACCACGATCTCGGGCGTGGATTACGAGGCAGCATGGGCCGGAAGGGTCACCGCCGTACTCGACGACCTGCCGGTCCCGTTCCTCGGGTGGGACGAGCTCATCGCCAACGAACGTGCGTCGGGCCGGGTCAAGGATCTGGCCGACATCGACGCGTTAACGGCGGTCGCCATGGCGCGCAGCGGCGTTCGCTGAGGTCATGCAGCGGGCGCGGTGGCTTCCCTCGCCCCTTGCAACTGAACGCTATCAGCCGCCGCTCTGCGCAGCCCTCGCAGGCAGCACGGAGGAATCATGAAGGCCAAGGCAGCTCAGGAACCAAATGATGCGCTTTTGCCGGCCGCACAAGGCGAGGGGCTGGAGACGTTTCTGCCCGAGCCGGTTTCGACCGGCGTATCGCAACGAGGGTCGAACCCCGCCGCCGGCGCCGAGCACCCGTTCGTCGGCGTGCGCTCGGCAAGATTGATAGGCCTCACGGGTCGCCAGGCCACGGTGGCATTGCGCGGCGAAGACGAGGTCCGCGAGGTCCCGCTCGACTCGGGACGAAGCAGGCGAAGTCGCCGTCGTGGGTGTGCTGCGCTCGCGCCAACCCGAGAAGCTCGTCTTGCGCGCAGGCGTGATCGAAATCGAAGCCGAGCAAGAGCTACTGCTGAAGCAATCACACGCTCGCCTCCTTGACTTAGATGCGCGCAGAATATATGTAATGAGTATCTAAATGGCGCGGCTTCCGAAAGCAACACCAGGGTCGCGGCGCATTTCGCCACGGATGCCGAGCGGCCCGAGCGAAGAGGCATTTCTCGCTTCCTACGACCCCACGAAGTTCGAGCGCCTGAGCGTCGCCGTCGACGTCGCCCTGCTCGCGCTCGATCCTTCGATTGGTTTCATGAGCTTGCTCGTACGCCGCGACGCCCACCCAGCCAAAGGAGCCTGGTCGCTCCCCGGCACGTTCGTTCGACCCCGAGAGTCTTTGGACGAAGCCGCCAAACGTGTCCTGCGCGACAAGGCGGAAACCGAAGACGTTTATGTCGAGCAGCTCTACACTTTTGGCGCACTCGATCGCGACCCGCGAACGAGAGTCATCTCCGTTGCCTACTACGCGTTGATCCAAAGAGAGCTGATGCTGCAACTCGTGACCCCTCCCACTGTCGACGTTGGCCGCGTCCATGAGCCTTTCGCAATCCGTATTCGAGGCAGCCAGGTCGAGCTCGCCTTTGATCACGGCGAGATGTTGCAGACAGCCATCTTGCGGGTGCGGGGCAAGCTCGACTATTCGCCAATCGGCTACGAGTTGCTGGGCGATCGCTTCACGCTGTTCGAGCTTCAACAGCTTCACGAAACCATTCTCGGTCGGAAGCTCAACAAGGACTCTTTCCGGCGCCGAATGCTGGCTTCAGGCCAGATCGAGCCTACTGGGGAATTGAAGGAGCGAGCGGTTGTTTTGGGGGGTAGCGCCCCGGCCACAATGGAGCTTGGCCGGCCGGCTGAGCTGTATCGCGCTGCTCCGCCTCCCAGGCCCGGTTAGGGGCTGTCCAGAAATAACTTGCGCAATAGTCCCCGATACCATCGCTACGACGGGCGGCCTCGTCGCTCCGCTGCTCGAAATACACGGCGTATTCCTGCGCTGCTCACTCCTCAGGCGCCCGCCTCGCATCGGTCTCGGCGCGATTGCTATGCAAGTTATTCTTGGACAGCCCCTTAGCGGCTGTTCACGAAGTTTGTTGGCGAAGAGCCCGGCGTTTCGAGTCGATTCGTATCCAGGGCCGAGTTTTCATCATCATTTTCAATGAAGGAGGTCGTGTCATGGCCGACATTCGTTCGTATTGGTTCGTCCGCCATCTGCGCGCCGAAACAAGCTCGCATGTTCTTCACTATCGTCGCGGCCAATTGGTCAGAAGTGGACGGGGTCTCGCGTTTTGGTTTTCACCGATGAGCGCATCGATTGCGGAGGTTCCCATCGACGACCGCGAAGTGCCCTTGGCTGTGCAGGTTCGCACGGCCGACTACCAAGACGTCTCGGTGCAGGGAGTCGTCACCTATCGGGTCGCCGACCCCGAGGCGGCCGCCCAGCGGATCGACTTCACCGTCGACAACCAACAGGGGGTCCATTTGAGGCAACCGCTCGAGAAGCTTGCACTCGCGCTGGCACAGCTTGCGCAACAGCATGCCTGTGAGTGGGTGGGCCGCACGGCGGTTCGCGAGGTGCTGCGCGATGGCGCCCGAGAGGTGCGCGACCGTGTCCGTGATGCGCTCGAAGCAGATGGCAGTCTGACACTGCTCGGAATCATCATCGTCAGCGTTCGAGTCGCATCCGTAGCCCCCGTACCGGACCTCGAACGCGCGCTCGAGGCGCCGATGCGCGAACACATCCAGCAAGCGGCCGACGAAGCCGCCTTCGGGCGCCGAGCGCTCGCCGTCCAGAAAGAGCGCGCCATCAAAGAGAACGAGCTCCAAAGTGAGATTGAGCTCGCGCGCCGCGAAGAAGACCTCATTGTTCAGCGCGGAACGAACGGAAAGCGGCAGGCGATCGAGGACGCAGAAGCGCGCCGCATCGTCAGCGAGTCGGAGGCGCGACGGGCGCAGACGGCCGCGGAAGGTCAGGCCCAAGCCATCCGTCTGGTCGAGGGCGCGAAAGTCGAGCAAGAACGAGCGCGAATGGCGATTCAGGAGAAAGTCCCCCCGCTGGTGCTCGCCGCGCTCGCCGCACGGGAGCTCGCGGGGAAGCTGCAGCGCATCGACCATCTTCACCTGGGCGGCGACGCCCTGGGCCCCCTGCTCTCTGAGCTCGCGGCCGCCGGAACCCGCGCGCTCGAAGCCAACGAAAAGGCGAAACCGTGAGCCCCCCGCGAGTGGTCGTCGTCACGCGGCCCACCGAGCTCGAGCTGCTCATCGCTCGGCACGGGACCCGCGAGCAAGCCAGGTTCGCCCTGCGCCAGCTGAGCCAGAGCATCGAAACGTACGAGCACCGCCAGCAGCGGTTCGACGACGTGATGACGCTCGTCTCGCAGGCCATTCCTTCGCGCTGGCGGCGTTCGCGCATCGCACGCGCCGATCTGCAGAGCTTCGTTTGGGATCCAGCCGACGTCGTTTTGGCAGTGGGCCAGGACGGTCTGGTTGCGAACGTAGCCAAATATCTTGCTGGACAGCCGGTGATTGGCATCAACCCGGACCCGGAACGCTTCGACGGGACACTCGTACGCCACGCCGCCGACCGCACGGGGTACCTCTTGGCCCGAACGGCCGAAGGAAATGCCGAAATCGAAGAGCGAACGCTCGTTGAAGTGTCGGTCGACGATGGCCAGCACCTGAAGGCGCTGAACGAGATATTCATCGGCCATCGAGCGCACCAATCTGCCAGCTATCGCATTCGTTTCGACGGTCGCGAAGAGCGCCAGTCTTCCTCTGGTCTCATCGTCGCCACGGGAACTGGGTCGACAGGTTGGGCGCGCTCGATTGCGCGGGACAGGCATGCCCAGATCGCATTGCCGCGCCCAGCCGATCACACGCTGGCGTTTTTCGTGCGCGAAGCCTTTCCGAGCCGCGCCACCGGAACCACGCTGACTGAAGGCATCGTTTCAGCCGAGCACCAGCTGGAAATCGTGAGCGAGCTTTCCGAGGGTGGAGTCGCCTTTGGCGACGGCATCGAAGACGATCGGCTCCGCCTGGGCTTCGGCGCTCGAGCCGTGTTTCGCTCGGCGCGAGATCGGCTGCGACTGGTGATCGCTTAGCGATAGTTCGTCCAGTACTGCCAGCCGAAAGCCCGCTTCTGGGCCGCAAGCGCACTGCAATGGGGGGCAGATTCTACCCTCCCTCCCAGGGTGCGCGTAGCGGCGTCGGCGGGCGGGTACCCAGCCGGACAATTGCTGCAAGGCGCTCGATCTCGCAGGTTTTCGCTCCAATCACTGGTGCAGATCGCACGATCTCACGGCCGCGCCGGCTGCTCGGCGCACCGCAATGGGGACCCTCGATTCTAGGGTGCCACGCGCGGTGCGTTCGACACCCGGGAGAGGGGCCCCTCGGCGACATGGGGATCGGTGTGGCTGGGCGCGAGGCACGCGTTCGACGACGAGGTCCCTCCGGCGGACCGCGTCGCCGCCAGATCGATCGCGATCTCTATCGTCCTCGGCTCCAATTGGGGCGGTCAAGCTGATCTGGTCGCCGTCCGATCGATGCCCTCCCATCGGCGGCCACGCAGTTGGAGCCCTCGAGGTCGGCGGCCTCGAACACGCGTCCGCGTGCGATTGCCACGTAGGCGATATCGCAGCCAGGCCAGCGGGCCGCCAACGTCGTGTCTCGAGGCAAAGCCCTGTACGACGAGCCCGGCAAATGGTTTACAGGGCACTCGATCTACGGGCTCGATGCCAATCGAAACTTCGCTGGGGGCCAATGGCAGGAGGCAGCCGTCGGTCGACAGCGAGCAAGCGTTGGCGGCGATCAACGAATGCACGGACCAGATCCATGCCCATGGCAGAGCGCATGTCGACCGACTTGAAGATGGGGAGTGGAGACCTTTCGCCCGTGTTGAGCCGGCGTCGAGCTGGATGTCCGCTACGTCCAGACCCAAGAATGGATCCCACACGTAGCGGTGAAAGACAGGACCCAGCTGTTGACCATAGGGAACAGCCAGCAAGGTGCCGACGACGTCCGGCACGAAGCGAATCGCATCGGCGTAGCCATCGAAGTAGTCGGTGTAGCAATAGCGCTCGTCGGCGATCTCGAAATCGGTTCCGAGGCTGAGGCAGGTTGGCGGAGGCGCGCCGCCACCAGCTCCACCGCTCGCGACGCCCTACCCGAGGCTCCGCCCGCGGCGTTGCGCGGGATCCGTCGCCACGTTCGAGCACGCTGACAGCAGCGCGAGCGACGCCATCGTCACGGGTCGAGCTGTCCAGGGATGGCCGTGACCCGTGATAGCGTTGCCCGATTTGGAATTTGTGCAGCCGCTACGGTCAGAGGCGGCGACTGCCAAAGCCCGGCGACACCCGAGCACGCCATCAGCAGTTGCGCTGCTGAAGGTCTGTGTGCAGCGCGAGAAGGCGGCTGTGTCGCCACCGATGAAGCCGCCTGCCTGGCGTCGGCAAACTGCAAAGCGTACGGGCGTTGCCAGCTGGAGACCGACCGATGTGTCGCGAACTCGGAGGCGGACTGCAAGCTGTCTACCGCGTGCCTCGAGAGCGGAGAATGTGTCTACGAGCTGGGGCTATGCAAGGCGACGGACGAGAGCTGCCGCGCGACGAAGAGCTGCGTCGAGCAACGTGTCGGCTGCAAAGCCAAAGATGGAATGTGCAATCCTCCGTTGATCGAGTTCCAGTTCTGAGCAGATCGAAGATGTCCCTCCAAGCAACGCCTTGGTCACGCTTTGCCGAGAGCAAGACTCTGACCTCCGAGGGGCTCTACTGGTGGTCGCTGCTCGAGAATGCACGGCACGCGACCGCCGACTCCTTCCGGCGCGTGCTCCTGGAGGCAGCGCTTGCGTTCGACGGCGGGATACCGCTCTCGGTGGTCTGTGCGATGGGCCAGAGCGCTCAGCGCCTCGGCGCGCGTTGGCGGCGCTGAGCGGCGCGTGGCTCGATCAGCCGACGAGCGCGGGCGCACCATCGTTGCCCGAGCCCGTTCGAGCCGCAGTCGGCCTGGCCCTGTCGAGGTTGGCGGTAGCGCCCGATGGTCACCTGCCGCGCCTCCTGCAGCAGGAAGTGCTCAAAAGCTTCTGGCCAGCGCCACCGCCGCCGAGCGCCCCCAGCGCCGAGCGCGGTGCATTTCGTTCGCGAACGAACGCTGCGGCTGGTGGAGCTCAAGGCACCGATCCAAGTGTTGCTCGGACAAGCCTCGCGACTGCGAACGCTCGAGCGCCTGCACCAGGGGGGCATCGGAGGCTCGTCCGAGCCGAGCGAGCCGTGCGAAAGAGATGGCTGGGCACGCGAGGTCGCGCTCTCGGTGCTGGTGCTCGCGCGCTTCCGCGCGTCCGACCCGCGAGTCGGCGATTTGGTCGCGAATCTCGAAGCGCTGCAGGCCGGAGCGGGAGGGCCCGACTGGCCGACTGCCGAGTCCCTCGAGGCGGAGTCCGAGGCGAGGCCGGCCGATCCGGCAGCCGCCATCGGCCACTTCGCGTTCTGCGCGCTGGACGTCGCCACGGGCGAGAGCCGCCGAACGGACCAAGATGACCTCTACGACATCGCCGAGCGCGCGTTCTCGATGGGTCTTGCAGCAGCGCTCGGGGTCAGCGCCGATGCCGACGTCCTCGAGAAGCCGCGTCGCGCGTGGTGGGTGACGTGGCTGCTCGAGCTCGTTCCCGTTGCGTTCGCGTTTGCGACTGCAACGGCTGCGGACCGCCACTGCTAGACAGCGCCCGCGATGGCGCCCTCGGGCAAGCCGGGGGATGTATCACCGTGCGAAGAGACCACGAGCGAAGTCGAGAGAGAGCGACGCAGCGCCGCAAGGTGGGCTACCGGCTCGCGCACGAGCAACGAGGTCGAACCGCGAACGAGGCACGCGCCCAGCGCCGCCCCAAACAACCGGCAAGCCGAAGCTAGTTGCCGAGCAACAGCCGGCTGACGGCGGAGAGCATCGGGCCCTTTTCGGTGCGGGCGCGTAAGCGAAACAAGCGGGGGTCGACGAGCTGAGGCGGTTGCCTTTTCGTGTCGGCGTTTTCGGTCGGAGGGGCGCTTGCGGACGAGCGGAGACTCGGTCCGTCACGAGCGCCTTGATCTTCATGCGCCCGCCGCAGCTTGTGCAAGTCTCGACGTCCAGGGGCGGCCACTCGGAGGCCGCGCCGAGCACGCCGGCGTAGCGCACGCTGTGGCTGCGGGGTGGTGGCACGCTGGCCGCGAGTCGGCACGGTAGCGAGAGCGGGTCCAGGTCGATGGCGACGGTGCCGTCGCCACACCGCTACCCACCCGCGTCCTTGCGAGCCGCTAGACCGAGTCGTTCGATGTGGCGGTAGAGCGTCGGTCTCGAGAGTTGCAGACGGCGGGCGGTCTCGCTCAAGTTCCAACCGGTGCTGTGCAGCATGGCAACCAGCCGCGCGTCACGTTGCTGATCGAAGCTCTGTCGGCTGCCCGCGGGGCCCGCTGCGACCAACTCGAAGGCGGCGCGGCCCAGCACGGGGCAATCCGATAGCAGCACAGCCTTGGTCAGGACGTTCTCGAGCTCTCGCACATTTCCAGGCCAGACATGAGCCAAGAGCGCCTTCATGCCCGCCGGCGAAATTCGCGGGGTAGGGCGACCGGAGCGCGAAGCGGCCGCCGCGAGCAGGTGGTCCGCGAGCTCGGGCAGGTCATCGAGGCGCTCACGCAATGGCGGCACCTTGATCTCGATGACGCCTACTCGATAGTAGAGATCTTCTCGAAAACGACCCCGCTTCACCTCTTCGTGAATGTTCCTGTTCGTTGCGCAAACGATGCGAGCATCGATGGCGATAGCGCGACGTGCGCCAACGGGTCGGACCTCTCGCTCCTGTAGCACGCGCAGCAGTTTGACCTGCATCGCTGAGGGCATCTCGCCGAGCTCGTCGAGAAAGACGGTTCCCCCGCGAGCTGCGACGAACAGCCCCTCCTTGGCCTGGCTGGCACCCGTGAATGCGCCCTTCTCGTGGCCGAACAGCTCTGCTTCGAGGAGCGCCTCCGGCAACGCACCACAGTTGATGGCGACGAATGGCTTGTCGCGACGAGGGCCATTGACATGAATTGCCTTTGCCAACAGCTCTTTCCCCGTCCCGCTTTCGCCCTCGATCAGGACGGACACGTCCGTCGGGATGACGCGGTCGAGCAGCCTGAACACCGGCGTCATTGCCTGGCCATGACCGATGATTCGCCCATAGTCGTACCGAAAGTGCAGCAATTCTCGGTTCGCCAGGACCTTCTCGCTCAGGTCGTCGATCGTTTCGGCCTGACCGCGGGCCAGCTCGGCGAGCTGTGCCGTGCGGCGGGCCAGCTCCTCGTGCAACGCCGCGTTGCGCAGCGCGATCGCCACCTGATCCGCGAAGGCTTCCAGCGTCTGCACTGCGCCGCTATCGAATAGGCCTTGTCGAAAGCGATGGTCCAAGTAGAGCGCGCCCATGACGCCATTCGGGGCCAAGATCGGAACGGCGCAGACGGATGTGAGCTGCATCGCATGAACCGACTGCTCGGCATCGAAACGTCGGTCGCTTCGAGCATCGACGGTAACCACCGGTCGCCCGCTGTCGACCACACGCCGCGCGATGCTTTGCGAGAATGCCAGCTCCTCTGCGTTTGCCGCCGCATCGATGTTGCGACCAACGGCAATGGTCAGACCGCCCGTCGCGTCTTCGGCGGGGTCAGTCAGAATCACGAACCCACGTTGTGCTCCTGTGAGCTCGAGCGCATAGTCGATTGTCCATTGCAAGATGGGGTCGCGCTCGAGTGAAGACGACAATTTCTTGTTGATGTCGAGGAGGCGCCCAAGCGCGCGCTCACGCTCGCCAGGGCTCGTTGACCGTTCCGCTGAGGCGACTGCGGAGGGTTCAGGCAGCCGACGCGACGGGTGCGCGAGAAAGGCCGCACGCATGTGGGCTGGCAGAGCCGCAGCGGCTCGCACCAGCCGATGGATGCCATTGGCTTCGGCCTGGAAAACTACGACATGAGCGGGCAGTTTCGCAGCCACGACGACAACGCCCCGAGCTGCACCATCGACGGCCAAGGAGAGCTCGTGGGCGCCGGCCCTTTCAAGGGACCCGCCGAGCTCAGCAACCTGCTGGTGCACCAAGATGTGGACGCTTGTGCCGCCGAGCACCTCTTGCGGTACGCGAGCGGACGCGCGCTTACCGGCGCCGATGTCGTGCTCGCCGAGCAGCTGGGCGAGAGCTTCCGCTCGAGCGACCATCGTTTCGACGAGCTCATCGTCGCGATCGTATCGAGCGAAGCCTTCGGTTTTCGAACGGACATGAAGGTCGAGGAGTAGAGCCATGAGCAAGACTATTTCACGTCGCACGATGCTTCGAGGGCTGGCGGGCACCGCCATTGCGCTGCCGTTGCTCGAATGCATGCTGGATTCGCGGACAGCCAAGGCTGGTGAGGCGGCGAAGCGCTACCTGCTCACATTCGGCGGCTTCTCGCTCAACAAAGGCTTGAATGGCACACCCCTGCCGCAAGCGTTTCGACCGGACGCCTTCGGGCCAGGCTACGACCTGAAGACGGCCGTTCAGCCGCTCGGTGGCCACCTCGATGGCGGCGGAAAGCCGGTGCGAGACGTGGTCACCTTGATGTCGGGTCTCGACATTCCGCACGCGTCGGACGTGAACAACATCCCGGCAGGCGCGCGCTACATCGGGGACAGCTTTCACTTCCACACCGGTCCGCTGCTGTGTGGCACGAAGCAGCTCTACGAGCTCAACGCAGAGGTGAGCGGCCCGAGCTCGGACCAGCTCGTCGCGAACGCAATTGGGACCAGCACCACGTTCAAGTCCCTGACCTATCGAGCGCAGGCGAGCTTCTACAACCCGGGCAATGGAAACTTCCACCGCGACACGATGAGCTTCGCCCAGAATGGAGGGCAGATCTCGGCGATAGCGCCGCAGATCAGCCCCAAGCAGGCGTACGACCAGCTCTTCACCAACTTCACCCCCAGCGACCCTGTCGAGGCGGCCAAGAAGGCGCTCGAGCTCAGCAAGCGCAAGAGCGTTCTCGATCTGGTCGATCGCAACATGTCGGGCCTCATGCCCCGGCTAGGAGCCTACGACCGTGAGCGGATGGAGCGTCATTACGATGAAATCCGCGCGATCGAAAAACTGCTCGAGGCAGCGCCAGTCGACCCGATTGGCGCATGCGAGCTCTTGCAAGACCCTGGCGCCGACCCGCCTGTCGGCGGGGATTTTCCGTCTGCTTTTGGAGGCTACCAATCGAACCTTGGTTACTCCAACGAAGACCTGCGTGCGGACACGTTCAACAAGCTCGTTCACATGGCCTTCGTTTGCGATCTCACGCGAGTCGCTACGCTGATGTACACGATGTTCCAGTCGTTCATGAATATCCAGCCGCTCACCGGCGCAGCCTTCAACCAGCACGCGATGAACCACAACGGGACACAAGCACAGCTCGACGCCACCATTGCTTGGCACGTGGACAAATTCGCGCAGCTCGTCGCGATGTTGCGTGACACGCCAGAGGCCGGCGGCTCGGTCCTCGATAGCTGTGCGCTGGCGTTCATTCCAGAGGGCGGCTTCCGCACCAATTCAGGGAATATTCCGGGTGGGGTCTCACACAATACCGAGAACATGTGCATTCTCGTCGCGGGCGGCGCCGGGGGTCTGGTGAAGGGCGAGCACATTCAGGCGCCGACGAACGCGAACCACCCTGCCAATCTCCTGCTCACGCTGATGGAGGCCGTGGGCGCGCCCAGCTCGAGCCTGGGCGATATCAGCGGAACGATCCCCGCATTGACGAGCTAGTCCTGTCGCCAGCGCGCACGACCGCCGACTCACCATGCCCCCCTCCATGCCCCCCTCCATGCC
>Ga0163154_10004854_pt1 | contig 17468 bp, 12 predicted proteins | sample OliLakLV19MP9P1_FD_148649 | JGI IMG/M metagenome (GOLD analysis project Ga0163154, IMG submission 148649) | Freshwater microbial mat bacterial communities from Lake Vanda, McMurdo Dry Valleys, Antarctica - Oligotrophic Lake LV.19.MP9.P1 | ecosystem: Environmental > Aquatic > Freshwater > Lake >...
GATTTGTCACCGTCCCGCCGACGCTGACGGATTTTCTACCGACCTTTGATACGCCAGTTGACCTCGATACCGTTGTTCAAATGCGCTTCAATCAGCCGATGGATAAGCCCAGCACCGAGGCGGCCTTCTTCCTACACGCGGAAAGTTCACCCGATACCGCCGTGCCGGGGACGTTCACATGGGCGGATGACGGGATGGGTTTCGGCTTCCAGCCCGCCGAACGTTTGGCGCTGGATACCATTTATGAGTATGGTTTCGCGCCCGACAGCGCACTTGAAATCACCGGGCGGATGGCGCTGATGGGGGCGTCTTTCAACTTCCTGACCGTGCCGCTGCCCGCCATCATCCAAACCTACCCGCAAGATGGCGCGACGGATGCCCCGCCCTATGACGGGTTTGTCTTGACCTTCAACACCGATATGAACCCCGAAAACATCCTCGACTTCATCACGATTGACCCCGCACCAGACCGTGAGGTCAGCGACTATTACTATGAGTGGAACAAGGAATATACGGTAGCGTTCGGCCTTGACGCACAAACCGAGTACACCATCACGGTTGCGCCGGGGATTGAGGATAAATACGGCAACACCATCGATACCGCGCTGACGTTCAGTTTCCGCACGCGGTCTTATGCGCCGGAACTCTCGCTGAATGTGCCGGGTGGGGAGGTCGGGATTTACGATGCTGACCGCGATGTGACCGAGTTGTTCGTGACCTATATGAACGTTGAACGGGTAGACTTGACCCTGAGCAGCGTGAATGTAGACAGCCTCATAGATCGGCTGATGCAGGACGACTATTACAACATCAACGATTATTTTGATCCGACTCAGGAAGAGATCGTGCGCCAATGGTCGATTCCGGGCGAAATCCGCGAGGCGCGGATGCTGGAATTGGTCAATGTGGGTGAGGTTCCGGCAGACGGTGCGCCATCGCCCGCGGTAGGCGCGGCCTCTTGCCCCGACGCGATGCCAAGCCGTACCCGCGTCGGAGACCGTGTGACGATCACGACAGAGCCAGACCCGCTGCGCGTCCGCAGTGCGCCCAAGACCGGCGAAATCGTCCAATTGCTGTACAAAGGCTACCTGATGCCGATTATCGGCGGGCCGGAGTGCATCGACGGAATCGTATGGTGGGAAATCCGCATGTCGGATGACCGCACCGGCTGGGTGGCCGAAGGGTTAGGCGATGAGTATTTCTTTGAAGTGACCGTCGCCGCCAGCGCCGCACCCGTAGTCATCCCGTCAGACGTGTTGACCGGCGGCGCACTGCCCACTGGCGCATATATGTTGAGCGCCTCCGCGCCCGATCTGTTAGGACGTGCGCCAGAGCGTCATCTGATGGTGGTGGCCGATACCGCGTTGGTGATGAAACACGGCATCGACAGCGTGACGGTTTGGGCGACGGACATCCATACCGGCGTATCCCTGCCCAATTTGCCGGTTAGCCTGCTTTACAACATCGGCGTTGATGCGCTGTATGAAATCCCCGCCGTCACCGATGCAAATGGTTTGGCGACTTTCACGTTTGGGCGACGCCCAGATTTGAACGTCCCATTGGCGGCGGCTGTCCGCACCCCTGACCGTCTCGGCCTCGTCATCAGCCGTTGGGAGGGCAGTCTGTCAGCGTATAACTACGATATCGAATCCGACAGCTACCCACGGGTTTACAGCGCTTACGTATATACCGAGCGTCCCGTCTATCGCCCCAGCCAGACCGTGTACTATCGCGGAATCGTCCGGCGCGATGTCGATAACGACTATCTGCCGCCCGATTTGACCGAAGCACCGGTATCGATTCGCAATGGGTCTGGCGAGGTCATTTTCGACAGCGTTCTGCCCCTGAGCAAATACGGCACGTTCACGGGTGAAATTACGTTGGATGCCGATGCCGAATTGGGCTTTTACAGCATCGAAGTCAGATTGCCGTCCAACGGGCAATATTCGTATGAAGGCGGCAGCACCGGCTTTGACGTGGCGGCTTACCGTCTGCCAGAGTTTGAAGTCCATGTGGTCGCGCCAACAGAAGTCTTGCGCGGCGAGAGCTTTGAATCACAGGTCGAGACGCGCTATTTCTTCGGCGGCCCAGTCAGCGGCGCGATATCTGACAGCTATGCCTCGTCGCGCCCATTCATCTTTAACTATACCGGCGCTGGGCGCTACTCGTTCACAGATATCGACTCAGACTTTGGCGCACGATACACCCCCGGCTATTACAGTTCCTACCCAGAGGCTACCACCGACGCGCAAGGCAATTTGACCCTTTTGACCGATACGACATGGGAAAACGGGACGCGCAGCGAGATCTATATGGTTGATGCCAATGTCCGAGACGAGACCGACTTCACGGTCAGCGGGCGTGCTGAGGTCATCGTGCATCAGGCCGAGGTTTACGTCGGCGTGACCTCGCGTGATTTCGTGGCGACGGCGAACAGTGAAAGCATCGCAGACCTGATTGTGGTCGATTGGGAAAGCCAGCCGGTAGCCAATCAGACCGTGAATGTCGAAGTGGTCGAGCGCCGTTGGAACAGCACCCAGACCGTTGACCCGTACAGCGGTGATTTGGTTTGGGAGAGCGAAGTCGAGGAAATTCCGTTGACCAGCGGCACGGTCACGACGGACGCGAACGGCAAGGCGACTTTCGCCTTCACCCCGCCTAATGGCGGCGTCTATAAAGTGCGTGCCACCACCCTCGATAGCGGCGAACGTGAGGCAGCGGCCTCGGCGTTCGTCTGGGCAGCGGGCGACTCATATATCCCGTGGCGCATCGGTAACAGCACCAAAATCGACCTGATTACCGATAAGCAAGCCTATAACGTCGGCGATACCGCCGAAATCCTGATTACCTCGCCGTTCACCGGGCGCGTTGAGGCGCTGGTAACGGTGGAGCGCGCCGGGGTAATGAAGACCGAACGCCTGACGATGGAGACCAATTCACTGGTCTATAAATTGCCCATCGAGACCGACTACGCGCCGACGGTCTATTTCAGCGTGTTGCTGGTCAAGGGCGTGGACGAGACCAACCCTGTGGCCGACTTCCGCATGGGCTTGGTCAAGCTGTCCGTCGATAACAGCCAATTTGAGCTAAATATCGAAGTCACGTCCGATAAATCGCAAGCGCAGCCGCAAGATACCGTGACCTATACTGTCACGACTACCGACTTCACAGGGCAGCCGGTACAGACCGAGTTGGGCGTCGCTCTGACCGACCTCGCGGCGCTGTCTTTACGTTCGAACTATGCCGTCCCGCTGTTGGACTTCTTCTATAGCGCCGAGCGACTCGGATTACAGACGGCGGCCACACTGACGCTGAACACCGACCTCATCACCGAATTCACCCGCGATGTGGTCAAGGGCGGTGGCGGTGGCGGTGGCGACGGGTTCGGCGTCCTCGACATCCGCGAGGAATTGGTCGATACCCCGTTCTGGGACGGTCAGCTTGAGACCGACGCTAACGGTACGGCAAGTTTCACCGCCCGCCTCCCAGACAATCTGACCACATGGCGTCTGAGCGTTCGGGCCCTCTCAGAAGGCGTGGATACGCCGATGCTGGTTGGTGAAACCACCGACGACCTACTCTCAACCAAGCCGTTGATTATCCGTCCGGTCACGCCGCGCTTCTTTGTGGTCGGCGATCAGGTCACGCTGGCGGCGGTGGTCAATAACAATACCGATGCCGATGTTGAGGCCGAGGTCGTCCTCAACCAGACCGGCCTGACGCTCACCGGAGATGCTACCCAGACCGTGACCGTTCCGGCGCGGGGGCGTAGCCGCATCGAATGGCCTGTCACCGTGGATGATGTCGAATCGGTGGAATTGGTCTACAGCGTGGCGGGCGGCGAGTATCAAGACGCCACGCGCCCAGCCGTGGGTCAGGGCGATGACCACCTGCTGCCGGTTTATAAATTCGAGGTACAGGAGTTCGTCGGTACGGGCGGCCTATTGCGCGATGCGGCCACACGGGTCGAGTCGATTAGCCTGCCGACGCGCTATCAAGTCACGCAAGGCGATTTGACCGTCCGCGTCGAACCGTCATTGGCGGTCAGCACGGTTGAAGGCATCCGTGCGTATCGGGAATCGTTCCTCTGCCAATGTATCGAGTCGACGGCCAGCCTCTTGACCGTGAATCTGGCGGGGCGGCGCGTCTTGACCGCCGTCGGCCAATCGGGTGACGCGCTGGCAGCCTATGACTTTGAAGTCAACCTCGCGCTACAACGCATCGCGGCGCTGCAAGGCGTGGACGGCGGCTGGGGTTGGTATCAGCGGATGAACAGCGACGGCCTGACCACGGCATGGGTGATGCTGGCGCTGACTCAAGCCCGCGAGGCTGGTTTTGCGGTAGATGCCAACGTCTATGACATGGGGGCGTCGTTCTTGCTCAACACCCTGAGCGTGACCTCTGACCTCGCCGCGTGGCAGTTAGACCGTTCGGCGTTCATGGCCTATGCGTTGGTGAAGGCGGGGCGGGGTTCACAAATTGGCGCGAGCCTGAGTAATATCTACGATTTCAGTGGGGTCAAAGACGGCGCGGTAGACCGCCTGAGTCTGTACGGTCAATCGCTCTTGATGATGGCGATACAGGACGCCTATAGCAAAGACGATTGGCGCGTGACGGCCTTGCGCGATTCGCTCATCAACGCCGTCCAACTGACCGCCAACGGCGCACAATGGGTTGAATCTGGGCGCGATTATTATAACTGGGGTAGCAATACGCGCACGACGGCGATTGTCCTCAAGGCGCTGCTGGCCTATAACCCGGATGATGCCGTGCTGCCCAACGCTGTCCGCTGGCTGATGGTCGCACGCCGAGGCGACATCTGGGAGACCACACAAGAGAGTGCGTGGGCGCTGGATACGCTGGCCGACTGGATGATTGTCACTGGCGAAGGCCAGCCGGACTACGCCTATAGCGTCACGGTCAACGATACCAACCTTGTAGAAGGCCAAATCACCCCGGCGGATGCCGCGCTGGTGCAAGTCTTTACGCTGGCGGTGAGCGAGTTGAACGCCAGCGCGCCCAATCCCATCACGTTTGAGCGCGGGGCGGGCGCGGGCGCGTTGTACTATACCGCCTACCTGAACCCGTTCGTGCCGGTCAATCAAGTGGAGCCGGTCAGCCGTGGCTTGAGCGTTGAGCGCAGTTACCGCCTATTGGATGCGCCAGATGAGGGGATAGTTACGGGCGCAACGTCCGGTCAGTTGGTCGAAGTCACCCTGACCTTGACCGTCGCCAATCCCGCCTATTATGTCGTCATCAACGACCCCGTACCGGCTGGGACGGAGCCGATTGATACCAACATCGCCACCAACCAACAAATCAACACAGACCCGTCGTTTGAGAATGTCAGCGAGACAGAGGACTATTGGTGGTCGTGGTGGTGGGTCGATGCCCAATTCCGTGATGAGCAAGTCGTCATCAGCGCCGATTACCTTGCGCCGGGGACATACGAATACAAGTACGCGGTGCGGGCGTCCGTACAGGGTGCGTATAACGTCATCCCAGCCACAGCGCGAGAGTTCTACTTCCCAGAGGTCTATGGGCGTAGTGCGGGCGCGTTGTTCACCGTGACGGCGGGCGAATAAATGCGGGTTCTGGTTTTGTTTTTGCTCTGTCTGCTCCTCGCTGCGTGCGGGGGGCAGACACCTGAGCAGATGGCGACGGGGAGTACATCCGTCGCCATTGTGCGCGTGTTAGTAACGGTAGACCTGCCGCCGACCCTCAGTCGTGCCGAGCGCTTGGCGACTCGTCAGGCGCAGCCGGTGACGCCTACCGCGCCCCCTCCGACGGCCACCCCCACAGAGACGCCGTATATCGGCGTGTTTTTGGGCGAGGCGCAGGGCGACTCCGACGTGCCGCGTATCAGCCAACCGACTTCCGCCCCGACTCCGACTCAAGAGGGTGGCTGCGCGGTGGTGTTTGACTCCGCGTTTGGGTCGGCGTGGCGTCAAGATGCCTCGGTTGCCCGCCAGATTGGGTGTGCGCTACAAGAACGATTCGGATTCGCGGCAGATGTGCAGGTCTTTGAGCGCGGGGTGATGTATCGGCGTCAGGATACCGGCGAAATCTGGGCGATTGTGCCGGGGCAATTGTCGGTGGGGCGCTATTGGTTCGCGGCGATAGCTCCGGCGGTGATTCCGCTGCCCCTGAGCGTGCCAGAAGGATTGCGCCCGCCGTCTGATGTGTTCTTGCCGTTGTGGTTATCTGATCCCGCGCTTCAGACCGCCTTGGGATATGCGCGGACGCCGCAACAAGTCGCGGATTTGAACGTCCAGCGCGTCGAAGGCGGGACGTTGTTCCTCGATGTGACCATCGCGCAGGTGTTTATCCTACTCGACAACGGCGACGTATACGGCGCATTCTAACCCCCATCACACGCCCGAACCGACTCCCCATGGATCGCCCATGTTGTCTATCACGCGGATATGCCCCCATCACACGCCCGTAGGGGCGACCCATGGGTCGCCCTTTAATTTTTACCGCAAAATCGCCCGAACCGGCGATCCGCACGCCATGTCCAGTTTCAACGGCAGCGCAATCAATTCATAATCACCGTCCGGGACATCGCGCAGATACACCGTCTCTAGGTTGACCATCCCCGCCCGAAACAGCGCGTGATGACACTGTAAATCCTTGCTGTTGAAATCATCCACCGACGGCGAATCTAATCCGATGAGGACGCACCCTTGCGCCGCCAGATACCCGATCAATTCCGGCGTCAGATACGGGAACTCTTCCGGCCAAACCTCATCTGGCAAATCACTGACGTGGCTGTGAATCAATAAGCGCTGCACGCCTATTAGACTCCCAGTCGGAAAATCGTCTGGCGTCAGGCCGCCATCGCGCTTGCTGACGGTCACGACCCGCGCCGCGCCGATGTATTGATCCAACGGCATTGTTTTCGGGTGTGCGCCGTCGATTTCATAGTGATAGTAGGCGTCGGCGTGCGTGCCGGTATGCGGGCTGAGGGTTAGGGTCATCAGGTTGACCGATGCGCCATCGCGGATTTGTAGGGCGGGCGCGGCGGCATAATTGGCATCCCCCGGCCATACTTTGAGGTCGGGCGAGACGGTGCGGGTGATGTCGTAAACGGTCATCATCGTAAAAATCCCCTGTCAGCTTATGAGATTATGTTAACCTGTTAAGTGGTTACTGCAAACTTCAAACTGATAATTGCCCACCAAACGTTTAACTGACAACTGTCCACTGTTTGCACTTAGCATCTTGCCGTCCCCCACCGATTGGGGTAACTTACGGAGGTGCTTTACGAGGATAGACCCAAGATGGATTTACAACAGCGTATTGACGGCTTGCGCCGGATGCTGGATGGATTAAAACTCTCACCGACGCCGGATGCCCGCGTGCTAGCCGATGTCGAATCGACGGCGCGGACGCTGTTGGCCGATGCAAAAAATACCCCGCATGAGCCAGCGGTACAAGCGTTATTCGCCGAAATCGCCCGAATGGGCGGCAACGGTGGCGTCAAAACCCCGACAGGTGAGACTCCCGCCGTCAGTAGTAACCCGACGTTGCGCGGATTGGTGCGCCGTGCGCGTATCCGCATCGAAATCGCTGGGGATGAGGATGACATCGACGCCGCCATCGACATTTTGGCGCAAGCGTTGGAACTCGAAAAAAACGACGCGGAACTGATTCAACTGTTGGAGACCGCCGGACAGCGTAGCGGTCAGGCTGCCCAGCGCGTCAATGACCTATTCGCACGCTACGGCGTCAATCGTCGAGCGACCAGCGCCCCGCCGTCGTATGACCCGCGCCAGACCAGCAGCCAGCCGCGCACAACCCAGAGCGTCCCGACTGCGCCATCAGATGACTCGTCTGATGTGCCGCCGCCGCCACGTTTCGCCACGTCTGCGGGCTATCCCGCGCCGGAGAGCGCCCCGCGCCCGCCCGCTGTGCGTAAACCGTCCAATTCGTTGGCATCTGGCGGCGGTGACGCAGACCAACTCATCTCAGAACTCACGCAGTCGTATTACGCCGGTGAGTATCAGGTCACGATTGAGACGGCCAACCGTCTGCTGCAACTCCAAGCCAACAACGGTACGGCGTTGGAATATCGCCAGAAGGCCGAAGATAACCTGATTCGCGGCGTCGTCCCCGATCACCGTATCCCGTTCGATGCCCGCGTGCTGTATAACCGCGCCAAGTCGTTAGAGCGTGCAGGTAGCTATGACGAGGCGCAACGCCTCTACCGTGATGCGCGAGATTTGGCCGAACGCAGCGGGATTCTGAGTTGGAAAGACGCCGAGCAAGCGCTGTTAGACATCCAACAATTGGCGCTGGCGCGGGAATACATCAATGAGGGAGACCGCCTGTTTGCGGCGGATACATGGGCGGACGCGCTGCGGAAATATGAAGGCGCGTTGAAAATCATGCCCAACGACCCGCAGGCCGAGGAGCGCTATAAGAACGCCGACGACATCCAAAAGAGCGCGATGCAAGTCACGGCGCAATTGGCGAGCCTGTCCGGTGCGCTGAATGAGCAGGCCGGGCAAGTCCGCGCCGTGCTGACGACCTTATCGCGGCTGCGTCAGTTGTTGCCCAATAGTGCGCGGGTGGCGAACCTGTCCGCTGATGCGACGGCGCGTATGGGCGCGTTGAAGGCGCAAGTCGCTGACCAAGCTCAATCCGCCCTCAGCCGCGCCGAGACATCCGTCACGCTGGATGAACGGCTGGCCTTGAGCGGTGAAGCGCTCAAATTGCTGGAAATAGGGATGGAACTCGACCCCAGCGACGGGCGCGTCTCGGAATTGAAGGCGACGGCGCAATCTCAGACCACTGCCGCCCAACGCGCTCGCCAGACGATTGACCGTTGCGCGGCGATGATCGCCCAAAACTATGACAACGACCTCGCCCAAGCGCGAACGCTGTTGGCGGATTTGCGCGATTTCTCGCAAGATGACCGCTACCGTTCGGTGGTGGGGGAACTGCTGGCGCGGTATATGGAGCGTGCGGAGTTCTCGCTAGAAGATGGCGACCTCGCGGAGTCTGAGACGTGGCTGGCGGCTATGCGTGAAGAACCGTTCCGAATCTTGGGGCGACGGGCTGAGATGCACCGTCTGGAATCGATTCTGCGGCGCACGCGGCAGGGCAATCGGCTACGGATTGCGGCATTGGTCGGCGGAATCGTCATCATCTTAGGCGCGACGGCCTTCCTGACCAGAGATGTCTGGCAGCCGATTATCAATCCGCCGCCGACCTTTACCCCGACCATCACGCTGACGCCCAGCATTACCCCGACGGCCACCGAGACGGCCACCGCTACCGCCACGCCGACGGCCAGCGATACCCCGACAGCCACGGCCACGGCGACGCATACCGCAACCCCGACCCATACGCCGACTGCGACCTCAACCTTCACCCCGACGGCGACGCCCACCGATACCGCGACTGTTACCAGCACGCCGACCATCACCCCAACGCCGGCGATTTTGTGTCAGGCGCTCATCATCAATCAGAACGGCTCACGGGTACGCAGCCGCCCGACGACCTCGGCCTCGCAGACTGGGACGCTGAATTTCGCCCAGCCCGTGAATGTGATTGAATTGCAATTGGGTGTCGATGACGGGCGGACGTGGTATTTCGTCCGCGCACAGGTCGATAATGTCGAGGTACAGGGCTGGGTGCGTGATGAAAACCTCACTGCACAAGCCGGTCAAACCTGCCCGACCTTATCGCAGTAACGAATATCCTTGTAGGGGACGGCATTCTGGCCGTCCCCTACAACACACAATTTGAACATGAGCCTTTATCTTTTGGCAAAGGTATTGCGGTGTACTTAGTGAATAGGTTGTCTTGTGTTATTGTGGCTGCCAGCGATAGATGAGATTTTTCCCGCGCCCATCCTCCTCGGCGTAAATGATGTATTCACCATTTGAGCGTTGTAACGCCCGTATAGGATGGCGAATATCAAACCAACCACTGAACTCACCGACGGTATTATTCGGGTTTAATTTGCCCACATATACGCCACTGGTTGCATGATAGATTTTGATATGGGCTGGCTCTGGATAGGTATAAGCCAAGAATAGATAGTCTCCGGCCACATCTATGCCGGTAGGTACGCTATCGCCTGACCATTCGGGTGCGAGTTGCCAATCTGATGTACGATCTCCCGTACTCCACTCGTCATAACGGACGATAACACGCCCAATTTGTCCCCAGTGATTGAATTCATTGGGATAATCAGCTGTGTATCCTGTTAGGTAAAGCGTGTCAGTTTCAGGGTAGTACATGACTCGGTTGATGTCACCCTGATACTCTAGCACGGCATCTTCATGAAACGGGGCAGGATTTTCCTCGAATATAGAGGAGTCAAAGGTGTAGATTGGGTTCCCATGCTCATCTAATCCTTGCATAGGGAAACGCCTGATTCCTGCTTCACGGTTGGCGCGCCAAACCGTCCCCTGTGTGTCAACCCACCAGCCCCAAGTGTATACACTGTCTTGCGGGTCAGCTTGCACCTCATATTCCCCCACATCAAAACCGCCATCCCCGTTCATATCTCGCCATATCCATGCACCAGTGGTCGGCTCTCCCAAAAAACCACCGCCCGGTTCATCATTCGGTTCTTTCATAAATAACGCAGCCGGAATAGCGATTTCTCCATCTGTTTGTGCATTAAACCGATATACCGCGATATAAGAGGCATACATATCGGTCAAATACAGGAACGGGACTCCGTCAATTATTTGGACAAACGCATCGGTGGGAGAGGCGCTGTTGCGGATGTCATCGGGATATTTGAATGGATTGAGCGTGTACGCCTGATAGGTCGCCTCTAATCCGGGTGTTGTGATGCCGTAATCTACGCTGAATCGTTCATGTTTGCCATAAACACGACTGCCGTCGCTGGTCGGGTCAATGCCTACACTGTCCACGAAAAATAATCCACGAACTTCCCAGCGTAGTGTCCCGTCCGGTGTATAACTTTGTAGGTGCGTGCCAGAGGTCTGGCCGCCCATCCCGACATAATAATTGCCGTCAGAATCTACCCCAATACCCCGTAAGTCATAAAACTTTAACGGGGCAATCTGACCAGCAACACCTGAAAAGACACCCCCTTCTACGCCAAAGGTTCCAACGAGTTCCGGTTCTGTGTCAACATTATCGTAGATACGGATTTGCTGGCGGATTCCGTTATCCGTCACCAACAATTGTCCATTCGGGGCGAACGCCAGCGCTGTGGGCTGCATGTCAATTTCAAACGTGATGTGCTGAGGTCTGATCTCGCCAGTGTGAGAATAGCGCCCAATCCAAGCTGTGCTAAGAGATGAGCCAAAGCTAAATGGCTCTTGTTGGTGTAAAACCCATAAATCCCCGACAGCATCAACCGCGATTTCATTGGGTTGTTCTAGCTCAAATTCTCGCAGGAGTTCAAGGGTTTCAGTTGAGTAGATTTTAATGCGATTGGCCGACGGAACAGACACAAACAATTCATTTTCATAAACGGCCAAGCCGGAAATGGGGTATGGATTGTCTTGTGATTCATCGACTATATCGACAACCAACTGCGTCCCATCGTAGCCATATCCCATTGAAAAAGGCTCGGCGGTAAACGTTGAACGGTCATAACGCCGGACAGAAAACCAGAGCGGCTGATTTCCATTCTCATCACAGTCAGGATAGCTGTTCAGCCCGTTGTCGTTCAGGCTATCATTCCCTCCATCACATCCGCTTTGTTGCATGGCAACATAGACATAGGAGGCATCGACTGTGATGGTTTGCCCGCCGAAGCGCCCCCATCCGTGATTATCGCCTAAATGTCCTAAGTGTTGACCGTCGCGATAAATACTCGCTTCACCGCCGCCCTCGTCCCACCCGCTGTTTACAAAAACCGTCCCATCAGGGGTGACATACATGCCGTCAATAAAGTTCTGTACCCACTCACGCTCAGCACCCCCGAAGGAATTACCAATCCATGACACATCGGCGTGCAGTGGTAGCTGTTGTGGTTGGACAAACATCCATATCAGAAAAATGAGGATAATCATATTAGACTCCATACAATCAAAACTGGTGACAGTATTGATTATACGACTGGTATTAAAAAACGCCCCCGGCACAACACGGGGGCGTTATCTGTTTCGCGTACTCGTTCGCAGAATGGTCTAGGGATAGAAGGAAGGAGTGCGGCCTACTTGCCCGCGCCACCCAATTCGACGCGGACGCCGGGGGACATCGTGGCGCAAACCACGAGGCGGCGCAGGTAAATACCCTTAACCGCGCTAGGACGCTGACCGACGACGGCGCTAAGGACGGCGCTGGCGTTCTGCTCAAGCTGCTCAAGGGTGAAGCTGGCCTTGCCGATGGGGACGTGCAGGTTGCCGGTCTTGTCGTTACGGAACTCGACACGACCCGCCTTCAGTTCGTCCACGGCGCGTTGGATGTCGTTGCCTTCAACCACCGTACCGGCCTTCGGGTTCGGCATCAAACCACGCGGCCCAAGCACGCGGGCGATACGACCCAGTTTCTTCATCATCGACGGGGTAGCGAGGGTAGCGTCGAAATCCATCCAGCCTTCGTTGGCGATGCGGTTGATGATTTGGTCATCGGCCACAATATCAGCGCCAGAGGCTTCGGCTGCGCGGGCGTCGTCGCCTTCAGCGAAAACCAACACGCGAACCTTCTTACCCAGACCTGCCGGGAGCAGAACCGTGCTGCGGACTTGTTGGTCGCTGTGGCGCGGGTCAATCCCGAGGCGAAAATGCAGTTCGATGGTCTCATCGAACTTACGCTTGGTCTTTTCGTCCGTCACCATCTGCTTAATCAGAGTCAGGGCTTCGGTGAGGACATAATACTGTTGGCGGTCAATCAGTTTCGCTGCCGCCGTGTACTTCTTACCAGTCATGCTTATCTCCTGTGGTCGTAGCGGAGCGGTTAGCTCCTGCCACTATAAAGTGCGGTGATGAGTTGGAAGTAATGAGTGATGGGTAAAAGCAAATCTGCTGATGTAATGTGCGCTCAACCACAGTTGAGGAAACAATATAGACAGCGTGCTTTGTCGAACGTGACTAGCGATAAATGATGGTTAGCCGTTGGGCTTCCGCATCACTCATCACGCATCACTCATCCACTTAAATTATAGATCGACTTCGACGCCCATTTGGCGGGCAGTGCCAGCGACTTGACGCATCGCGGCTTCGATGTCGAGGGCGTTCATGTCGTCCTTCTTGATTTCGGCGATGGCCTGTACCTGAGTGCGGGTCAATTTGCCGACCTTCTGGGTCAACGGGTTGGCCGCACCTTTGGGCGTACCCAATGCCTTGAGGATCAAGAACGAAGTCGGGGGGGATTTCAGGACGAACTTGAATGAGCCGTCTTGGAAAATGGTGATTTCCGCAGGGATGATTTCGCCGATACGGTTGGCCGTGCGGGCGTTATATTCCTTGACGAAACCCATTAGGTTGACGCCATGCTGGGCGAGCGCAGGACCTACCGGGGGAGCCGGGGTCGCTTTACCAGCGTTGAGGGCCAACTTAACGATTGCTTTTACTTTCTTTGCCATGCGAATTGCCTCGGTTCTTGTTGTGCGAACGAGTAGGGGAACACCGATGTTGGAGGGAGGGGAGATGGTAGCCCGATTTTAGATACGGCTACTTCTCGACCTCCAAGAAGTCCACCTCAACGGGGGTATCCCGCCCGAAGAAGCTGACCATGACACGGACTTTGTTTCTGTCCGGATAAATTTCTGCTACGATGCCGGGGATGTCGTTGAATGGCCCGCTAATGATGTGAACCTTGTCCCCAATCTTGAAGTTGACGCGCACAATCGGCTGAACCGATTCCATGCGCCGCATGATTTTCTGGACTTCTTCCTCTCGCAAGGGGGTAGGCTCATCGCCCATCCCAACGAAGCCAGTCACGCCGGTGGTATTGCGGACAACATACCAACTGTCTTCGTCCATTTTCATCTCGACGAGGATGTAGCCGGGGAAGACGCGCTTCTCGACCTTTTTCTGCTTGCCATCCTTGACCTCGATTTCCTCGGCGGTGGGGATTAGCACATCGAAAATACGGTCACGCATCCCCATGGTCTGAATGCGTTGGAAGATCGCCTGTTTAACCTTGTTTTCATGCCCGCTATAGCAGTGGACGACGTACCAATGGCGCTCGGCATCGCGAGTTCCCGGTGCTTCATCGCTGCCGAAAATGCCAGTACCGAGGTCTTCATCACCGTCAATCGTGACCGGTTCGGGGTCGTAGTCCTGCTCGTTATTCGGTTGTTTCTTGGTTTTAGCCATGACTGTTACCCTTTACGGACTCCAAATGCGGCTGCGGGATAGCGTGGAAAATTAGGATGCTTCCGTGGTGCTGCTACGACGCATGAAGAAGAAGGTCAGGCCGGCCACGACCACGCCAAAGATCACGAATACGATGGGGTATTCCAGACCGTAGGCGAATAGCTCGTTGAAGCCGAAGTTGATAGTGCCTAAGATGGCGGCGGCGATGATGGTGACGATCAGGACGTTGCGGAACAGCGTCACGACTTGCTCACGGGTCGGCCAAGCGACCTTGTTCAGTTCAGAGCGCACGCCCTGAAAGTAATCGGCCAAGTTGCCGAAAAAACCACGCGGCGCATCATCCTCGCCGGATTGCTGGCGACGACCCGGTGTGGCGCGGCCTTTGCCGACGGTCAGGGCAGTTTCCGAAGTCTGCTCTTCAATTTCTACGACTTCAGCGGGCTTGGCTGCGCGGCGTCGACCCTGACGTGGGGTTTCACTTGCCATGATGTCTTGCTCCTTGTCTTTAGACGGGGGATGGATGCCCGCGCCAGAGATAAATATCTAAACCTTAACGATAAGAAACACCGTCTTCTGCGAGAGGACGGTGTTTCAGCAGCTTTTACAGGGGCAGAGGGATTCGAACCCCCACCAACGGTTTTGGAGACCGTTGTGCTGCCATTGACACCATGCCCCTAGCGAGTGTCCGGCGGGGTCTACTTGGTTTCTTTGTAGACCACATGCCGACGGACTAAGGGATCATACTTCTTGATCTCCAGCCGGTTCGGGTCGTTGCGCCGATTTTTGAACGTGATGTACATGTGACCACTCTCCGAACTACGGAGTTTAATCAGAGTACGTGCGCCCTTGCTTTTCTTTGCCATGATAATACCCTTACTTGTCGTTCCTGTACAAATTTTTCAGGTAACGAAAGAGCCTTTGATGGGAATTGAACCCATGACCTTTCCCTTACCAAGGGAATGCTCTACCCCTGAGCTACAAAGGCATCATTACGTTTGGAAGTGATGAGCTTTAAGTTAAAAGTGATGAGAATAAGTTTTTCACTCATCACTCAGGACTTGTCACTCAAGACGTTCCTGTGGGCCGGGCAGGACTCGAACCTGCGAAGCGTTTACGCAGCTGATTTACAGTCAGCCCCCTTTGCCGCTCGGGACACCGACCCAATATTGGGTTGTTAATGTTGATAACCCAGAGCCGCCAATCGGACTTGAACCGATAACCCCCTACTTACAAGGTAGGTGCTCTGCCGATTGAGCTATGGCGGCAGTGCGCTTACTCTGTCAGTATATCACAAGTTATTTATACTGTTCAAGCAGCAGTCAACGAGGGCGAATTTTACGGGTACGGACGGGGGCTGTCAATGGTGAGTGTGAAGTTTTTTTATGAATTGTCAGAACCCGACATGGCTTATAATAGAGGCATACCCGTTTTGCACTGTTGCATCCCTTTTGGAAAGTAGGTTGAGATGGCTTCTACCGCTGTATTCTTCGCTCAAGCGATTGTGATTACCCTGATGTACCTCGCCATGCGGCGCGATTGGTATCCCACCCGCTATGTGGTTCTGACAGGGGTAGCCGCCAGCGCCGCCCTGATGTTCCTGCGCCTCTCAGCCACAGAAGGCGCAGATACTGGGCGGGCGCTGTTGATTGGCGTGCCGTTGGGCGCTGTGATTGGCCTCGCCGTCGCGTCGATTGCATGGTATTTCATGATGCAAGAGAAAAGTCATCAGTAGCCCGCCCGTCCTGAAACACCACAACCCTATGACTATTTCAGCGACACCGCAACCCCGTAGGGGCGAGGCTTGCCCGCCCGTCCTGAAACACCACAACCCTATAACTATTTCAGCGACACCGCAACCCCGTAGGGACACGGCACTGCCGTGTCCGTTTCGACTGACCTATCCGTTTCGCCTGCCGTGTCCGCCATTACTCCCTCGGCACTGCCGATAGCACCGTGACGCCTGCCGATTCCAATTGGGCGCGGCGGCGTAAATAGGGGTCGGCGTATTCTATAGCCAGCGCCAGCACCACCCCGGCAACTGCCGCCAGAATTAGCTTAATCACCGGCGTGAGGCGGCTGGCGATGGGGGCTGGGACGCTGGAAACCGTCGGGGCGTCTAACAACTCAACTTGGGCGGCGACCCCGCCCAATTGGGGGAAAATCTCACTGGAGGTCGATTGTAAAATCTCGACAGCGGCGGCGGTGATGGCGGTCAATTGCGCCTCATCCCCGCTGGTGAGCGTGATTTTGCCGACGCTTTTCTCATTTTCCGCGCTGACCGAGAATCCATCGACCTCAATCTGTTGCTCCGCCAATTGCTCGCGGATGGTCTGTTGGAATCGACTGCCCAGCACCCAATCGGTGAAGGCGTTCACGGTCAATTCTGACGCCAGCCACACGTCCTGATAGTCCCCGTCCCGATTCGGGATGGCGTCCAACACTTGCGCGGCGGTATATCGGATGGACGCGGTATATCCGCCCCCGTTGGGACGCGCCAACAAGTCAGGCGAGACCATCAACCCGACCACCAATACCGGCAAAATCACGCAGTACCAGCGCCGCAACAATATCCCCAAAAATTGTCCCAATTCCATTGATTTTCCCCTATCTACCTATGTGTATCGCAATTCGGACGGGGACATGACACCCCCTACAAATTATTGTGATTCGTAGGGGCGACCCATGGGCCGCCCTATCGTTTGTTCTTAACTATCTAGTTCCCCAGTATACTGATTGTATGAAACTAAATGGTAGTGAGTCCCCCCTATGAAACGCCTATTCTGGGTGCTGGCCGCCCTGTTCATTCTAATTCAAGCCATCGTTGCACAACCAATACCGCTGCCCGCACAGACCAACCCCGCCGCCGTCGCTGAGGTTAGCGAGGCCGTCCGCGCCGCGTTAATGGGGACTTCGACCCTCCGCGCTGAAGAATCTGACCGGATACGGGCGGGTGACATCACCATACGCGAAGGGTGGGCATTTGGCCTATTGACCGTCCGTGCGCCGGACGGAATCCATGTTGAGCCGGACATCCGCCTGTTTTTAGCCTATCAAGACGGCGAAAAATGGGATGTATTGCTGGAAAATACCCCAGAATTTGACGCCGCCTTGAGTCGCGTCCCGGTTGGCGTGATGCCAGAGGCCGCCCGTTCGATGATGATGGCGGGCGCAAATGCCCCGCGTGCGGTGGCTGACCTCGGTTTGCCG
>Ga0163154_10004856_pt1 | contig 17460 bp, 13 predicted proteins | sample OliLakLV19MP9P1_FD_148649 | JGI IMG/M metagenome (GOLD analysis project Ga0163154, IMG submission 148649) | Freshwater microbial mat bacterial communities from Lake Vanda, McMurdo Dry Valleys, Antarctica - Oligotrophic Lake LV.19.MP9.P1 | ecosystem: Environmental > Aquatic > Freshwater > Lake >...
GCGCAGCGGCGGCCTGGTTGCCCCGACGCTGGCCCTCGAAGGCGAAGGGCAACGTCGCGAACGCAATCACAAGGGCTCCCGATTCCCGCGCGATGCGCGCAACGACGGGCAGCGCCCCCGAGCCCGTGCCGCCCCCCAGCCCGGCCACGAGAAACACCAGCGGCACTCCGCCCAGCAGCGCCGCGAGTTCGGGTTCAGAGCCGAGCGCGGCTTCCTCGCCGAGGGCGGGATCCCCGCCGGTGCCGAGCCCGCGGGTCACGTCCCGGCCAATTTGCAGCTTCGCGGGAGCGACCGAGGCGGAAAGCGACTGGACATCCGTGTTCACCGCGATCAACCGCTCCTGTTCGCACCCGTCGAGCACCGCACGATCCAACACATTCGACCCCGCCCCCCCGATGCCGACCACCCGGAACTCGACCGGGTCCATCCGGTCGGCCCTGCCCAACGTGTTCGCGTCAATCCCGATCATCACCTGTCCGGCGTTCCGACCCGGCAGGGTCAGCCCGCGCGCCTCCGTTTCCCGGGAAGAACCCCTTTGATCCAGTCGAGCCATCCGCCCCCCGAATAATCCTCGGCGATTGCCTGCCCGTATTTCACCAGCCCGATGGCGGTGGAATAGCGCGGGTTTTGGAACGCCGAGGTCATGCCACTTACATTCTGGGCATGAGTGAGGGTGACCGGCATGCCGAACACCTCCTCGGTGAGCGAGGCGATCCCGGGCAACAGGCTGCAACCACCCGTGAGGAAAACGCCCGCCCCTGTGTAATCAAGGAACGCCTGCTGCGCGAGTCGGCGTCGGAGCAGCTCGAGCGTCTCGCGCATGCGCATGTGGATGATGGTGTTCAAGGTCTCGCGGTCGACGTCGCGTCCGGCGAACCCAGGTTCGTCGCGGAGCGGGATGAGATCACCGGGCAGGGCGTTGCCGAGCAGGGCGCTCCCCTCCTCCTCCTTGAGGCGACCGGCTCGCTGGGTCGGGATGCGCAGACCCATCGAGATATCGTTGGTGATGTGGTCGCCACCCACGGCCAGCACCCCGCTCTGTTTCACCACGCCATCGTTGTAAACGATGTAATCGCTCGCCCCACCGCCGATGTCGATGACGAGCGCCCCGAGCTTTTTCTGGTGGTTGTCCAGAACGACCAGCGCCGATGCCAGGCCGTTGAGGACCACATCCTCGACCTCGATGTTCAGCTCTTTCACGCACCGGATCGTGTTCTGAATGCGGGTCGCCACGCCGTGGATCAGGTGGAACTCCGCTTCGAGCCGGTGCCCGACCATGCCGACCGGACTCAACACCCCATCCTGGCCGTCCACGAAATAGTGCTGCGTGATGGTGTGGATCACGGTGTTCGGCGGCGGGAGACTCACCTCACGCGCGTTCGCCTCCACATCCTCGATGTCGCGCTCGTCAATCTCGTCTCGGTCCTGTGGGATCTCCACGCTGCCCCGGTAATTGAAACTCTCGATGTGGGAACCGGAGACCCCGAGAATCACATTCTCGACCTGGACATCCCCGCGATCCTCGGCAATCGCGAGCGCTTCCCGGACGCATTCCTTCGCATTGTCGAAATCGACAATCTCCCCCTTGCGCATCCCGCTCGATGGGGTTTCCCCCACCGCAAGGATCCGAAGCTGGTCGTCGCGCGCCTCGCCGATCACGACACAGATCTTCGACGTCCCCACCTCCAGGCCGACGAGAATATGCTCCTTACCCATTGGCGCGCGTCCGGTTCTTCGGGGCGGTGGGCCGGACGGGAATCGCGCGTCGCACGGGCGGCTCGCCCGCGGGCTTCGCAGCGGGGTCCGCGACGGGTGGCAGCGCGGTTTCGTCGACAGGCGGGGGCACAAAAGTGACCGGCACATTGCGCGAGGGAAGGAGATTGGCGGTGAGCAACTCCCGCCCGTTCCCCTCGCACCAACCCAGCAACGCGCCCAGGCGGGTCACCTGTTGCTCGACCCCGACCGTGGGGAGCGTCACGCGCGATTTCCGGCTGTCGGTGACGACCATGCAATAACCCCTCGACAGATCGATCCCACGAATCTCCCAGCGCGCCTGCATCAGATTGGTCGCCGTGATCTGCAACAGATCGAGCGCCGCGCGAACATCCCGCACCACCACCGGCTCGCCCGAGCGCAACGCGTCCGGCCGGACCCCCGAGATCACCGGCAGGTGGAGATGCGCCGTGGAACCCTTCAGCGGCTGGATCAACACCCCGGTGGCATCGATCAGGTGCGCGTCGGACGACGCGGCGGGGTCGACCTCCATTTCCGGAACCACCCACGCCACGGGCTGACGCTCGATCACCCGGATGGAGACGAGATCGGGCAGGGTGCGCTCGACCTCCGCCCGCCGAACCTGGGGAAGCTGCTCCAGGCGACGACAGACATCCCGGAGCGAGAGGGTGAAGATGCCCTCGCCCTGCCGGACGCCCGAGGCCGCAATCACCTGTTCGGCAGTGAGCGTGCCATCCGTCGCCACATCGATCCGGCGGATCACATACTCCTCGTTGTTCAGAAACAGGGCATCGACCGCGCGGTTCCCCCCATACCACAACCCCGCGGCAACCCCGCCCACGAAGAGGCATTGCAGCACGATCCAGATACTCCGCCCGATCCGCTGGCGCCGGACCGTCCGCGACCGGGCCTTGACTTCAAGCAGGCTTCCCTTGCGACGGCTGTGGCGTCCGCCGTTGCGGCGGTTCGGACGCAACACCGCCCGCCGCCGGGTGGTGGAGGAAAGCGTCATGCCGACCCCCCGTTTCTCGCCATCGATAGCCGGATGATCCGGGCGCACAACTCCGGGTACGGAATCCCGGCAGCCGCGGCGGCCTCGGGCAACAGACTCGCCTCTGTCATCCCCGGCAGGGTGTTGATCTCCAGCACGCAGCAGGCCTCCTCCTCGCCAAACAGAATGTCGACCCGCGAATAAACCTCGAGCCCCAGCGCCCGATGCGCGGCCAGCGCGGTCGCCTGGACCCGGCGCGTCCCGGACTCATCGAGCGGGGCCGGACACAGATGGTCCGCCCCGCCTCCCGGACTCAGGAACGGATATTTGTTGCGGAAATCATACACCCCGCCTTTCGGCCGAATCTCGACCACCGGCAACGCCCGGTCCCCCAGGATGCCGACGGTCAATTCGCGACCCGGGAAGAACGACTCGACCAGAATCTCATCCCCGAATCGTGCCGCGTCGGTCAATGCGGGCGCGAGCTGGTCGGGGGTGCGGACAATATGCACGCCGACGCTCGATCCTTCGCGCGGGGCCTTGACGACGAGCGGGACCGGGAGGGTCACCGCCTCGCCGGGCCGCACCACCTCAAACGCCGCCCCGGGAATCCCGCGTTCGGCGAACCGCCGACGCGTCCGGATCTTGTCAAACGCCAGTTCGCTCCCGTCCGGTCCTTCGCCGGTGTATGCCACGCCCGCCCGTTCGAGCAGGCGTTGCAACCCGCCATCCTCGCCGAAGGTGCCATGGACCACGTTGAAAAAAACATCGAACCCGCCGGGAACGTCGAACCGCGCCTCATGCAGGTCGAATCCCTGCACCTCCGCCCCCGCCTCGCGCAACGCCGCCATGACACCGGCACCCGAGGCGAGCGACACCTCCCGCTCGGATCCGGGCCCGCCCATCAACACCGCCACCCGCATCCCCTCCAGCCGCCAATCCGTCGCGGATCCGCTCATGGTGTCTCCTCCTCGCCCACGATCTGCACCTCGGTCTGCAACTCGATCCCGCGCCGCTCGCGCGCGGTGCGCGAAACCTGCTGGATTAATGCCAGCACGTCGCCCGCGCTGGCACCCCCTTCGTTGACGATGAAATTCCCGTGGATCTCCGAAACCCGCGCGCCTCCCACCGACAGGCCTTTCAGCCCGAGTTCCTCGACCAGTCGACCCGCCGGAGTTTCTTCCGGGTTTTTGAAAATGCAGCCGGCACTCGCAGCGGCGGGCTGGCTCAGCCGCCGTTTCGCGAGCGATTCGTCGATCCGGCGGGCAATCTCCGCAGGATCACCCGGGCGCCCGCGGAACCGGACCGACAACGCGAAGTGCGTCCCGAACCACGGCACGTTGCGGTAGCGCACGTCGAGCTCCGCGGGAGCCACGGTGCGGATCGTTCCGTCGGTGTCCAGGAACCGAACCTCGACGACCTGATCGAAGGTCTGCGCACCCATCGCCCCGGCATTCATGCGAAGGCCGCCCCCTGCATTGCCGGGGATCCCCTCCATCCATTCAAAACCCGCGAGCCCCGCTGCTTTTGCCGCGGCACTGATCTGCCGGAATCGCACGCCCACCCCGGCCTCGATGTCGCAGCCATCGACCGAGAGCCGTGCAAACTCACCCCGGGCAAGACGCACCACCGCACCGCGGATCCCGCCGTCCCGGACCAGCAGGTTCGAGCCGCGCCCCATGACGAGCATCGGCAGATTCTCCTGTCGACAATGCCGGACCAGCGCTGCGAACCCCTGCTCCGTGTCGGGCTCGAGCCAGAACTGGGCGGGCCCGCCGACGCGCAGCGTGGTGTGGCGGGCCAGCGGCTCGTAGAGCCTCGCCTCCCCCGTGCCCATCACCTCCTCGAGACGCTCGAGCGCCCGCAGGTCGCGGGCGAGGATCGCGGCTTGCTCGTGAACATTGCCCGCCCCGAGACTGAGCACGAGATCGCCCGTGCGCACCCGGTTCCCGATCACCAGATGCGTCCGTGCGAACCGCGGCTCGAATACGGCCTCCACCTGCCCGTTCTCGCGCAGCGCATCGACAATCGTCTGCCCGGAGATCCCTTCGATGGGCGCCTCCCCGGCCGGGTACACATCGGCCACGCAAACAAAATCCGCCCCCTCGAACGCACGGCCGAACCCGTCGCGCAACGCACGGGTCCGCGTGAAGCGGTGGGGCTGGAACAGGACGAGCACGCGTCCGCCCGCGAGCCCCGCGCGGGCGGTTGCCACGGTCGCCCGGATCTCGCTCGGATGATGCCCGTAATCGTCCACCACCATGTGGCGCGGGCTCTCGTGCCGCACTTCGAACCGGCGACGCGCTCCGCGGAAGGAGGCCAGGGCCGGGGCGATCCGGTCAAACGGCATGCCGAGCTCGGACGCAAGCGCCACCACGCCCAGCGCGTTGGAAACATTGTGCTCGCCCGGGATGCCCAGCCGGGCGCGCCCCAACACCCGCCCGTGCCCCACCACTTCGAATTCCCAACGAAAACCGGCCCGGACCACTTCCCGGCAATGATAGTCCGCCCGCGCATCGCGCCCGAACGAAACCGCACCGGGCAGCCCGCCGCACAACCGCGCGGCATGCGGGTCGTCGATGCAGTAGAAAACCGCACCACGCACCTGGGAGAGGAATTGCCGGAAGGTCCGCTCGATGGCGGCCAGGTCGAGGTAGTGGTCGAGATGCTCCTCCTCGATGTTCAGGACGATCGCATGCTCGGGATGATAGAGGGCGAGGGTGCCGTCGCTTTCGTCGCCCTCGGCCACAAAATGCTCGCCGGCCGGGTCCCAATGCGCGTTGGTCCCGAGCACCGGGATCTCCGCCCCGACGTAGTGCGACGGACGCAACCCTCCCGCACGCAGGACATGCGCGCCCAGCGCCGACGTGGTGGTCTTGCCGTGCATCCCCGCCACCACAATCCCGCGCTTGGCGAGCAGCAACGCCGCCAGCGCCTCGGCCCGGCGCACCATCGGCCTGCCCAGCCGACGCGCCGCATCGAACGCCGCGTTGCCAGCCCGAATCGCCGACGAATAGACCACGATCTCCGCCCCGTCGAGATACGTGCCGTCCTGAGGGGTGTGGAACTCGAGCCCCAACGCCCGGAGCCGTTCGACCTCGACACTCGTCACCCGGTCGCACCCGCCCACCCGGTGCCCGAGCGAAAGCAACAACGCCGCAATCCCGCTCATGCCCGAACCGGCCACACCGATCAGGTGCACCCGGACGGGCGCCCCGGTCAGCAAGCGGTGCAATTCATCGGCGGAGGTGTTCATCGGTTCGGAAGCTGCTCGAGCAGGTCCGCCACGCGAGCCGCGGCGTCCGCGGGAGCGAGCGCCCTGCTGCGGCGGGACATCTCTTCGATGCGCGCGGGTTGCGTCAGCAGGGCGACGACACGTTCGGCCGCCGTCCTCGCGGAGGCGTTGCGCTCCCGTAACACCTCGGCTGCCCCCGCGCGAGCGAATATTTCCGCATTCAGCGTCTGGTGATCCTCGGTGGCATGCGGGTAGGGAATCAACAGCGACGGAAGTCCGAACCGGGCCAGTTCGGCAAGGGAGGACGCCCCCGAGCGGCAGACGACCGCATCGGCGGCGGCGTAACACGCCCCCATCCGATGATGGAACGCCAGAACCTTCCCCCGCACCCCGGCCGCCGCATACGCCTCCTCCACGCGCCGCTGATCCGTGTCACCGGAGAGATGCAGCACGGCGATCCCCGCCGCCGCCAGGAGCGGGGCGGCCGAAGTGAAAAGTTCATTGATGCCGTGAGCCCCCTGGCTGCCGCCCATCACCAGCAGGACCGGCCCATCCGCCGGAAGCCCGAGCTCCACCCTCGCCTCCGCCCGGGTCGGCGCCTTCGTCAGCGCCGCGCGCACCGGCGTCCCCGTCACCTCGCACCGCGCCTTGGGGAAATGCCGCCGGCATTCGTCAAACCCCAGCAGCACCCGGCCGGTGATCCGGGCATTGATCCGGTTCGCCCGGCCCGGGATGGCGTTGGATTCGTGGAGGAAAGCCGGGATGCCCGCACGCCGCGCCGCCCAGACGGGCGCGGTCGAGGTGAAGCCGCCCATGGCGAGCACGGCGGCGGGACGAAACTGCGCGAACCGCGTCCTGCAGCGGCGGACGGCCTGGAAGAGCCGATTGGTGAACACCGCCAGCCGGGGCGACCAGAGCGGTGGAAGCCCGATGCCAGGCAGTCGTTCCGCCTCGAACTCCGGATGATCCCGCAAGGCCACCCTGTCGACCTCCTTCTCGGAGACGAGCAAGAGGACGCCATGCCCCCGCGCCCGGAGCACCTCGGCCACCGCGAGGCCGGGAAACAGGTGACCGCCCGTGCCACCGCACGCAATCGCGAAATTTCGGGGAAAGTCCGTCACAGTCTCGGGGTCGGGCGAACGCGCACCCGGAGCAGGGTTGCCGCGGCACCCTGATCAATCGGGACGCCTTTGCGGTGGATGTTGATCAGGACTCCGATGGCTCCCAGGCAGAGCAGGAGATTCGAACCGCCGTAGCTGATGAGCGGCAACGGGAGCCCCTTGTTGGGGAGGAGCGCGGTGGTGACGCCAATGTTCACCGCGGCCTGCAGGGTCAGCACCATCGTGATGCCAAACCCGAGCAGGAGCCCGAACCGGTCACGCGCGTGGAACGAGATGCAGGCGCCGCATACGAACAACACCAGGTAGGCAAACACGACCAGAAGCGTGAACCGCAGCCCCAGTTCCTCGCCGATCATCGGAAAGATGAAATCGGTGTGGGCATACGGCAGATACGAAAATTTTTGGCGCCCATTTCCAAGCCCGAGCCCGTCGATGCCGCCGGAACCGAATGCGATCAATGCCATGTACTGCTGGAGTCCCTCCTCCAGACGGTGCTTCTCGAGATCGAGAAACGCGAGCACCCGCGCGGTCCGCTCGGGCATCAGCCAGACCACCAGCACCCCCACCGCCACACCGAACAGGGCGAGCGGGATCAGCAGCCGCAACCGCGTGCCGGCCACGAACATGATCAGCACCGCGGTCATGCCAACCAGCGCCGTGCTGCCGATGTCGACCTCGATGGCGATCAGCGCCATGAGCACGCCCACCACGGCCAGCGGGGCCACAAACCCGAGCCACCAGCGCCCCACCTCCGCCTCATGCCGGGTGAACCAATGGGCGAGGAAGAAAATCGAGGCCAGCTTGGCAACCTCAGACGGTTGGAAACTGGCCAGACCGCCGAGGTTGATCCAGCGCCGCGACCCGTTGATCTCCATGCCGATCGGCGGCACGAAACAGAGCACGAGCAGGACCGCTGCGAGCCCGTACCAGACCCACCAGGTCCTGCGCCAGAACCGGTAATCCACCAGGGCCGCAGACACGCACGCGACCAACCCGATCCCGAGCCACATCATCTGGCGCTTCACGAAGTAATACCCGTCCCCATGGCTGTCGGGGGCAAACGCCCCGGTGCTGTAAAGTGCGACCATCCCGATGGCAACGAGCCCCGCTGCGGCGAGGACCAGTAGGAGGACGCTGTTCCGTTGCATGGGCGGGACGGGTAACGATCAGCGCGGGGACTTGGGAATCAACAGTCGCTGGCCGATTTGCAGTCGCCGGGGATCGTCGATGCTGTTGACCTTCAGCAACTCGTCGTAGTTCACCCCGAACCGCTTCGCGATTGCGGCCGGGTTGTCCCCGCGCGCCACGGTGTAAATCTCACCCGAGGGAAGCGAGGCGCTCACCGGCGGGAGCGGCACGGAGGCGGTCGGGCTTGCGGCCGCCACAGGCGGGGAAGCCGCCGATCCAGCCGGAGCGGGGCGGGACGCCATGGTTTCGAGCGCCTTCACCGCCGACGATTTCACCGGGGTGAGATCCGGGGCGTGCGGCCCGCCAGACGTCCGCTTCGCCCGGTCGACGGACGCCCCGGGCAACGGGGTGCGCGGCGTCTCGACGAGCTTGCGAACGTCGAGCGGCACCGGCCCGAGCGAGGCCTTCGAGGGAATCCGGATCTCCGTTCCCGCCGGTACCGTGGTGCCGGCCTTGATCCCGTTCGCCTGCTCGATGTCCGCCACGCTCACCCCGTAGAACGCCGCGATCTGCGGGAGGCTTTCACCCCGCCGCATCTGGTGAATCCGCGTGGAGCGGCCCGGGACGGCCGATGGTTTGGCCGCAGCTCGCGAGACGGCCTCGGCGGTGCGCGGCGGCGGGGTGTCGGCCGCACCGGGGGATCGCCCCTGCGTATTTTTGAGACTGTTGAACAGGAAAATCCCGCCCACGGCAACCAGGTGAAGCACCAGCACGACGAAGAACGCCCGGGAGAGTTTCATCCCGGGCTCGTCGCCGTAGCCGTCGTCCGTCTCGAAGGAAGTCGTCCGCTGCGCGGTGGCCCGGAGTCGTTTTTGTTTGCGTGGCATTCTCAGTTTCATGGTGTGTCAGGCAGTTCCAGAACCAGACGGCGAAACCGATCGCCGCGGTCCTGGTAATCTCGGAACATGTCGAAGGAAGAGGTTCCCGGGGAAAGGAGCACCACGTCGCCGCGCCGGGCGATCCGCACCGCGGTGTCGACGGCTTCGGCAAGCCCGGCGGCGGGCACGCACGACACCGTGCCCGACCAGTCACGCCCGATCCGCGCGGCCATCTCGCCGATGAGCACCACCGCGCGGCAGCGCGTCGCCACCAGCTCGCGGAGCGGCAGATAATCGAACCCTTTGTCCTTCCCTCCCGCGATGAGCACCACCGGACGCGTCTCGGAACGCAGGGCCTGCGCGACGCTGTCGAGATTGGTCGCCTTCGAGTCATTGACCCAAAGCACCCCGCCGGTTTCACGGATCCGCTCGCACCGATGCGCCTGCGGCCGGTATCCCACGAGGCCGGGCAGCATGGACGAAAAATCGAGGCCCCACGCGCGGCCGATGCCGAGGGCGGCCATCAGGTTCTCAGCGTTGTGCGCCCCCCGGAGCTGCGTGTCCGCCATCGCCAGCACCGGCTCACCGCCGAAGTGAATCACCGCGTCCCGCAACGAGAAATCCCCACCCTCGATCAACGCACTGAACGTCAGGGTCCGCGCCCGCGGCGGCGACACCCGGCCCTCACGGAGGTCCCGGAGATTGATCACCGCCCAGTCCTCCTCCGTCTGGTTCTCGAAGATCCGGAGTTTAGCCGCCCGGTATTCGTCCATCGAACGATACCGGTCGAGATGGTCCGGCGAGAAATTAAGCCACGCGGCGATGCGGGGATGGAACGTGCGGATCGCTTCCAACTGGAACGAGCTCACCTCCAACGTCACGACGTCCAGCCCCCCGCTCTGCCCGACCAATGCGGAAAACGCGGTCCCGATGTTCCCCCCCGCGACGGACTGCACGCCCGCCGTTTCCAGCATGGCGGCAACCAGTTCCGTCGTGGTGGTCTTTCCGTTGGTGCCGGTGATCGCGATCATCGGGCACTTGCAGAGTGTGGCGGCGAGTTCGAGCTCACCGATCATCTCCACCCGTCGCTCGACGAACCCGCGCACGAGCGGCAGCGAAGGATCGATGCCGGGGCTGAGCACCGCCCGACGGAAGGGCGTCCGGTCCTCGATGGCCTCGGGACCGGTCACCACGCGGATCCCGAGCCGCTCGAGCCGGTCCGCCCGGTTGCGAAGCGCCACCCGGTCCGCGGTGTCGAGCACGGTCACCACGGCCCCCTCCTCCCGGAGCAGCCGGGCAGCGGCTTCTCCGCTTGCGCCGAGTCCAAGCACGGCCACCGGTTGTTCGAAGAGTTCGGCATTCAACGCAGTTTGAGGGTGGCGAGCCCGAACAGGGCGCACATGATGGAGAGGATCCAGAAGCGCACGATCACCGTGCTCTCCTTCCAGCCCTTGAGCTCGAAATGGTGGTGGATCGGCGCCATGGCAAAGATCCGCCGTCCGGTGAGCTTGAAACTCAGGACCTGCAGGATCACCGAGAGCGCCTCGACGACGAACACCCCGCCGACAATCACCAGCAACACCTCCTGCTTGCAGAGGATCGCGATCACCCCGATCGCGCCGCCCAGCGCGAGTGACCCGGTATCGCCCATGAACACTTTCGCCGGATGACAGTTGAACCACAGGAAGCCCAGCCCGGCGCCGACCACCGCCATGCAGACAATCGTCAGCTCGCCGCTCAACGGGTGGCGGATCATCCCGCCCGTGTGCGGGTCGAGCACCGAAACCCAATACGCCGGGATCTGGAGATATTCCGAGACGCGCAGGTTGCCGGCGGCGTAGCAGAAGACCGCAAACGCGAATGCGACCGTCACGATGCATCCCGTCGCCAGCCCGTCCAGGCCGTCGGTGAGATTCACGCCGTTCGAGGCGCCGGTGATAATCAACGTGTAAAACAACAGCGCCCCGATCCCCATGTTGGCAATCAAGGGTTCCTTGAGGAACGGAACGTACAGCTCGCCTGCGGTCTGCCGTAATTGCGGGTGCAGGAGCAGGAAGGCGGTGACACCGGCCGCCAGCGCGAACTGCACCACCAACTTCACCCGACCCGGGATGCCGGCGGATTTCCGGCGGGTCACCTTGAGGTAGTCGTCGACGAACCCCAGCGCGCCCAACACCACGAGCGCGGCCAGCACAAGCCAGACGAACGGGTTGTCGGCTCTCGCCCACAGCAGGGTCGACAGCACCACAGCACCCAGCAGGAGCACGCCGCCCATCGTCGGCGTGCCCTTCTTGCCGTCGTGCAACTCGGCGAGCCGGTTGACCTCTTCCTGCGTCCGAATCGGCTGGCCAAACTTGAGCGAGATCAGTCGGCGAATCACCCACCCGCCGAAGGCCAGGCAGAGCAGGAACGCCGTGAGCCCGGCGGCAGCCGCCCGGAACGTGACATACTGAAACACATTCAGCACGCCGATCGATTCGCTGAACCGGTGGAGGTAGTAGAGCATCGCGTCAGTCCTTCTCCTCGAGCGCTTCCAGAATTTTCTCCATCCGCATCGAGCGGCTCCCCTTGACCAGCACCAGATCCCCGGGCCGAAGGAACTCGCCCAGCAGCACGGCGGCACCGGCCGTGTCGGGCACATGATGAATTTCACTCAGGTCACCCCCGCCGGACCGCGGAGCGGCCCTGGCGGCCTCGGCAATCCAACCCGCGTCACCCCCCACGGCGATGAGCACCGTCAGGCCCGACCGGGCCGCCGCCTCTCCGACCCGCACATGGCCCGCCCGGGATTCCTCACCAAGCTCCCCCATCTGGCCGAGCACGGCGATCCGGCGGCCGCGGGTCGGCACCTGCGCGAGTGTCTCCAGCGCGGCGAGCACGGATTCCGGGTTGGCATTGTAACTGTCATCGAGCACCACCGCCCCGCGCAGGGAACGGCGGGAGAGGCGGCCATGAGCGATGGCCGTGCGGGAAAGCGCGCGGGCGCACGCTTCCAGCCCGAGCCCGAAATGGAGACCCACCGCAACCGCCATCAGTGCGTTGCGCACCATGTGCAAACCCGGCACGGGGAGCTCGGCGGGCACGCGCTCGCCATGATGCCGGATGATGAACCCGCAGCCGTCGGGCCGTTGCATCACCTGCTCGGCACGGAGATCCCCCTTTTCGATCCCGGTCAGAAAAACCCGGGCACCGCCGGCCATGCCGGCCAACGCTTCGAGAAACTCGTCTTCGGCAGGGATGATCGCCAGCCCGGTCGGGGGCAGCGCGGCGAGGACCGACCCTTTCTCGCGGGCGATGGCGGCGCGGCTTCCCATGAATTCGATGTGCGCCGTGCCGACATTGGTCACCACCGCCACCTCCGGACGGATCATCCGCGCGAGCGGGGCGATCTCGCCGGGGTGATTCATCCCGAGCTCGAACACCCCGGCGGCATGCTCGTACCCGGCCTGCAACAGACTGAGCGGCACCCCGAGATGATTGTTGAAGTTGCCCTGAGTCATCACGACCGGCATCGCCGCCCCCAGCACGGCCCCGGTCATGTCCTTGGTGCTCGTCTTGCCGCTGCTTCCCGTCACGGCAACCGTTCGCATCCCCAGGCGCGCACGGTAGGCCGCTGCCAGCCGTTGCAGCCCGATCAACGTGTCGTCCACCACCACACGCGGCATCCCGGGCGCACCGATCTCCGCCCCCCGCTCAACCATCGCCGCCACGGATCCACCGTTCTGCGCCGCCGCGACAAACGCGTGTCCGTCGTAACGCGGTCCGCGGATTGCCACGAACAGTTCCCCGTGCCCGATCGCCCGCGAATCGGTGCCGACCCGCTCGATCCGGAGTTCGACCGGGCCTTCGATGGTTCCACCCGCCATGCGGGCCACTTCGCCGAGCGTCAGGGTGTTCAAGAGTTCACCTCCGCGGCATTCCGCTCGTCAATCGCCCTCGCCGCCATCTCGGCGTCGTCGAACGGGATCTTGCGCCCCGCAATCTCCTGGGTGGTTTCATGCCCCTTGCCGGCAATCAGCACCACGTCCTGCGGACCGGCCAGCGCCACCGCCCGCCGGATCGCCGCCGCGCGGTCAACGATCACCTCGTGGCGCGTCCCCGCCGGAAATCCGGCCGCCACCTCGGCCAGGATCGCCTCCGGCTCTTCATCCCGCGGATTGTCGGAGGTCAACAGGATGAAGTCGGAAAATTCCGCCGCGGCCCGGGCCATCAGCGGCCGTTTGCCGCGATCCCGATTCCCGCCGCAGCCAAACAGCGTGATCAGGCCCGCGGGGGCGAGGTCGCGCAGGGTGCGGAGCGCATTGGAAAGAGCGTCCGGGGTGTGCGCATAGTCGATATAAACTTGATACCGCCGACGGCCGGGCACCGCCTGCAACCGGCCGGGCACCTGCGGGGCCTCCGCCAGTGCGCGGACCGACGCCCGCAAGTCGAACCCGAGCGCGTGCGCCGCGGCCAGGGCGGCGAGCGCGTTGTAAACATTGAACCGCCCGATCAACGGGAGGCGGACCAGGAAACTGCGACCGCCGGTCTTCAGCTCGAAGGTGGTCCCCTGAATGGTGTGCTGGATGCCGGTGGCGCGAAAGTCGGCGCGGACACCGAGGCCGTAAGTCACCACCGGCATCGTCTTTCCAATGCGGACGATGAGTTTCGCGCCGTAGGGGTCGTCGAGGTTTACGACGGCTTTGCGGGGCTTGCGAACCCCCTCCGCCGGCGGATCGAACAGCGCGCACTTGGCATCGAAATAGGCGGCCATCGTGCCGTGAAAATCGAGATGATCCTGGGTGAGGTTCGTGAAAATGCAGACGTCGAAATCAATCGCCCCCGCCCGCTGCTGGGCGAGCGCATGTGAAGAGACCTCCATCGAGACGGCCCGGCACCCGGCGGCGACCATCTGACCCAGCAGATCCTGCAGCTCGGACGCCTCGGGCGTGGTGTGGGACGCGGGAAGAATGCGCCCGCCGATCTCGTAGCGCACCGTGCCGATCACCCCGCACCGGTGATGGGCGGCCTCGCACAGATGCCGCATCAGAAACGCCACGGTGGTCTTGCCGTTGGTGCCGGTGACGGCACTCACCTTGAGCCGCCGGGAGGGGTGCCCGTTGAACAGGGCGGCGAGGGCGGGAAGCGCGGCGCGCGTGTCGGCCACCTCGATCCGGGTCGCCCGTCCGCACGGGATCGCCTCTTCGCAAAGCACCGCCGCCGCACCCCGCTCGACCGCCTGGCCGACGTGATGATGCCCGTCGGTCCGACCACCCCGCAGCGCAACAAACAACGCGCCCGGCACCACCATGCGCGAGTCGTGGCAGACCGCGGTGATGTCGCGCTCCGGCGAGCCCTCGACCCGCACCACCGCGACGGACTCAAGCAGGCGCGCGAGTTGCATCGGATCAGTCCTCACCCGGGCCCCCCTCCTCGGCGTGTACCACGGGAATGGCCCGCATGACCGGCACCCCGCCGCCTGCGGCGGCCATGATCGGACCGTTTGGAATCGGGATCGGAAGATCCGGCTCGATATCGAGGGCACGCACCGCGCGCTCCGCGATCCGTGAGAAAATCGGCGCGGCAACCAGCCCGCCGTAGTTCAACCCCGCCTTCGTCGTGGCGTCATCCAGCATGACCACGCCCACCAACTGGGGCTTGTCCACCGGGAGATACCCGAGGAAGGAGACGATATACTTGCCCGGCGTGTAACCGCCGTTGGGATCCACTTTCTGCGCCGTACCGGTCTTGCCGGCCACCGAGTATCCGGGCACCGCGGCGAGCTTCGCGGTTCCCTTGTCCCCCACCACCTCACGCAATGCCCGGCCCAACAGCCGCGAGGTCTCCGGCGTGACCACCTGGCGCACCGCGACCGGCGGAAACGCAAGCGTGCGCCCCCGGGGACCCTCCGAAACCGACTTGACGATCTGCGGCATCATCAGGCGCCCGCCATTCGCAATCGCCGCCATCGCCGTGACAAGCTGGACCGGCGTCACACACACCTCGTGCCCCATCGGGATGCGGGTGATCGAAATCTTGGACCATCGGTGCACCGGATGCAGCATGCCGCCGATCTCGCCGGGGACCTGGACACCGGTCGGTTCCCCGAACCCGAACCGGCGGATGTAGTCATACAACCGCTGGTCCCCCAACTGCATCGCCAACTTGGCGGAGCCGATGTTGCTCGACTTCACCAGCACGTCTTTCACCGACAAACTGCCGTAGGGATGGTGATCGCGCAGCACCTTCCCGCCGTAGGAGAACCGGCCGTTCTCGCAGAACACGCTGGTGTCGAGCGTGACGATCCGCTCGTTGAGCGCCCCGCCCGCCGTCACGATCTTGAACGTCGATCCCGGCTCGACCATGTCGATCACCGCCCGGTTCTTCAGTTCCTCGGGCTTCGCCACCTCGAGCGCGTTGAGATCAAAGGCCGGCCGGCTCGCCATCGCCAGGATCTCCCCGGTGGCCGGGCGCATCAGAACCACCACGGCGCTCTTGGGCTTGTATTCCCGCACCGCCGCGTCCAGCTCCTCCTCGACGATCTGCTGCACCGCAAGATCCACCGTCAACCGCACATCCCCCCCATCCTCCGATCCCTTCTCCTGCCCGCGATACGGAACCAACTCCTTGCCGGTTCGGTCCCGCTCGATGAACCGGAAACCATCCTCCCCGCGCAGATACGGGTCCATCGTCTTCTCGACGCCCTGCACCCCCGTGTAATCACGATTGATGAACCCGATCACGTGACAAAGCATCCGGCCATTCGGGTAAAGCCGGTCGGAGTCGTGCTCGTAGTAAATGCCCGCCTGACCGGCCTCTTTCAACCGGGTCCGCAGGCGCAATCCCACTTCGTCGGGCACCCGTCGTTTCAGGATCAGATAGCGCTTGCCCGTCGCGAGTTTCTCCCCGACCTCCCGACGCGGAAGCTCCAGCTCTTCGGAGACAATCCTCGCCACTTCGGCCGGGTCGGTGATGTGCGAGGCGTCGGCCACCACGGTCTTGACCGGCACATTCTCGGCCAGCACCTCGCCGCGCGTGTCGAGAATGGCGCCCCGACTCGCATGGATGATCTGGCGCTCGACATGCTTGCGCACGGCAAGGCGGGTGAATTCCTCGTGCTTCGCCACCTGCAAATGGACCAGCCGAAACGAAAACAGGCTGAACACAAGGGCCACCCCAAACGACACGACAATGAGCCGCGTGCGCGGACCTTTCATGGCAGATCCCCCCTGGCGTTGACCGCCACCGGACGCAACCCGTCCGCCATCCCCCCAGCCGGTTTCCCGGTGAGCCGGACGATCCGGTCGTCGCTGATCGGCACCAGCCTCACGAACCCCTCCTGAAGCCGCCGCTGCAACACCGCCCGCGATCCCCACTCCGCAATCTGCACCTCCACCAGCTTGGTCTCCTGCCGCACGGCCGCCAGGCGCTGCTCGAGCACACGCTGACGCTCGCCATACTGGTGCAGCTTGTTCTTCATATACACAAAACTCAGCCCGACCGACGCGAATAACGCGGCCACGGCAACCCCCTTGGTCAACAGGGAGATCCGCACTTTGTTGGTCGCACGACGTCGGTTGCCGGACATCTCAGGAAATTCGTTCTGCCGCGCGCAGCCGGGCGCTGCGGGCGCGGGGGTTTGCTGCCACCTCGGCCTCCGAGGGCTCCATGACACGGCGGTTCACCGCCCGGAACCAATGCCGCGGGTTCGGCCGCGGCTCGGGCCACTCGGGACGATCCAGCGACACGGCACACGTGCCGCGGAGAAAATCCTTCACCGCCCGATCCTCAATCGAATGAAACGCAATGATCGCCAGCCGACCGCCGGGCCGCAGCATGCCGGGCGCAGCCGCCAGCGCCGCATCCAGCGCCCCGGTCTCGTCGTTGACCGCCATGCGCAACGCCTGGAACACCCGGGTCGCCGGGTGCATCCGCCCGCGACGCGGCACCACCAACTCGACCGCCGCCGCCAACTCGCTGGTGGTTTGGAAGGGAGCCCGTTCCCGCCGCCGGACAAGCGCCGCGGCAATCCGCCGGGCAAACGGTTCCTCGCCATACTCACGGAAAATCCGCGCCAACTCGGCCGGCTCAAGGCCGTTGACCAGGTCCGAAGCCGGCACCCCCGAGCCGGGATCCATCCGCATGTCGAGCGGGCCCTCCGACCGGAAACTGAACCCGCGTTCCGGACGGTCGAGCTGCCAGGACGAAACCCCGAGGTCCAGCAACAAGCCGTCCACACCCCCCGGAACCAGTCCGGCCACCACCTCGCCGACCGTACGGAAGTCGGCCTGGACCAACCGAAGCCGTTCGCCGAATCCCTGGAATCGCTCCGCCCCGTGCGCCACGGCGTCAGGATCCCGGTCGAGCGCGATCACGGAGGCCCCGGTTTCAAGC
>Ga0163154_10004860_pt1 | contig 17452 bp, 15 predicted proteins | sample OliLakLV19MP9P1_FD_148649 | JGI IMG/M metagenome (GOLD analysis project Ga0163154, IMG submission 148649) | Freshwater microbial mat bacterial communities from Lake Vanda, McMurdo Dry Valleys, Antarctica - Oligotrophic Lake LV.19.MP9.P1 | ecosystem: Environmental > Aquatic > Freshwater > Lake >...
CCCCTGGAACGACCGCCCCCGCCGCCTCCACCAAAAATATCCCCAAAAATGTCCGAGCCAAACACTTGGCTGAATACATCAAATGGATCATGAGCTTGAAATCCACCGCCTGCCCCGCCGCGACCCGCTCCGGCACCTTGAGCAAAAGCCGCATGACCGTACCGGTCGTAGGCTGCGCGTTTTTGTTCGTCACTCAGAATCTCGTAGGCTTCTCCAACTTCCTTAAATTTGGATTCCGCTGTTTTATCACCCTGATTTTTATCAGGATGAAACTTCACAGCCATCTTGCGGTAAGCCTTCTTAAGTTCTTCTTGAGTAATCGATTTGGAAACTTCCAAAACCTCGTAATAATCACGTTTATCAGCCATAGGCACCGTTACTTCGTTGAGCCCTTCTTTTTTGCCACAGTGACATTTGCAGGACGGATCAAGCGTGTTTTCAGTTTGTAGCCCTTACGTGTTTGTTGAACAACTGTGCCTTCCGGATGTTCTTCGGATTCCACTTCAGAAATAGCTTCGTGCATATTGTAATCAAATGGTTTCCCCACGGCGTTTACCTCTTCTAGTCCGTTGTCTTTTAAGACCTGTTTCAACTGGGCAAACACCATTTTAATCCCGTCCTTGATCGCTTTGACGTTATCAGTCTGATCGAGGGAGGCGGCCGCAAGCTCAAGATTATCAACGACCGGTAGGAAAGCTTCCATCAGTCCTTCGTTGGCGAAAGCGATGCCATCGAGTTTCTCCTTTTGCATCCGTTTCCGAAGGTTGTCCATCTCAGCATGAGCACGCAACAATTTGTCGTAGTTCACCCCTGCTTCATCGGCTTTGGTTTTTAGAGCTTTAAACTCTTCAGAGGTCAGCGTAACTGGCTCTGTCGACACGGGAGAATCGTTTTGTGCATCCTCAGGAATGTTCTCGGCATCATTTTCAATCGTTGTCTTTTTTACATCAGCGTCTGTCATAAATATCCAAGGGTCTAATTTCTGTTTTAATCTGTCGAAAACGGCAAGCAAATCAGGCCGTTTCATTTCATCTTCAGCGCAATCAACGTAATGTCGTCATACCGCTGACGGTTTCCCACAAACCGATCAAGACGTTCGGTCACGTTTTCGACAATCTGGCGGGCGGAGCCTTGTGAGGCAGCTGTCTTTAATGCTTCCACCAATGCATCACGTCCAAACTCCTCGTTCTGCACGTTTTGAGCCTCAGTGACGCCGTCGGTATACAGTACCAAACAATCGCCAGGCTGCAGCTGAAGGATCTTGTCTTCAATCACCGTATCAAACACCTCACCACTGTCAATGCCCAGCGCCATCCCAAAACTGTCCAGCATCCCAACTTTTTGGGTCGATGCGCAATAAAAGAGAGGAGGTTCGTGACCCGCCCGCGCATACGATACCTGACGTGTCTCAGAATCAAATATCACATATTCCATACTGATAAACATGTCTTCCTTGATGTCAGGAAACAAATGGCGGTTGACCTCACGCAGGACTTTGGACGCGGAATCACATCCCTTGGCGTAACTTCTCAGGACACTCCTGCACATGGCCATGATCATTGCTCCTGGCACGCCTTTGCCAGACACGTCAGCGATGGCTATCCCCCATTTGGTCCCCGATTCGTTGATCTGAATGAAATCAAAGTAGTCACCACCCACAGCAAGCGCTGGTAAATTAATCCCATGAATATCAAAGACCTCTGAGTGAGGAGCTTTTTCAGGCAGTAGAATCGTTTGAATATCGCGCGCAATTTGCAACTCATGGTCGTACCGTTTCTTTTCGGCAAGAAACTGATACATCGTCGCGTTGTGCAGTGCATAGGCGGCCTGATCTGCCATGGCGCTAAAGAGTGTTAAATCATTACGGGTAAACGCGCTCTCTGCTTTTTTATTCACGACTGCCATAACCCCTAGCACCTCATCACGATACTTCAGAGGCACGGCCATCATCGTCTCAATGTTAAGGGCCTCAGTGAGAACCCCCGTCGGAAAATGCGGTATCCGCGAATCGTTGATCCCGTCAGTGATCAAGACTGAATCGCCTTTTTGGGCCACTTCCCCAATTACACTTACTCCTAATGGAATAGGTAAGCTTTTTACAATCTGCTCGAAATGCCGAGCGTTGCTGACCATTTTAGGCATGACAAAAGCCGGGGGGAGATAAGGCGGAGGAAACGCGCCTTCGACAAATTCAGCGACGAGTTTTTCGGTTTCCTTGTTCAGGAGAAAAATGGCACTACTCTTGGCATTCGTCGCGCGGATCGAACAATGCACAATACTTTTAAGGAGTTCGTTCGTGTCAATGGAGTCTGTACACGCCTCACCCAGATCGTGCAAAAACTCAAGGATCACTTTTCGTTCTTTGATTAAGTTGTTACGCGATTGGCTCAATGCCTTGACCTCCAGTTTTACTTTCTGAAGGTGCAGAGCAACGAAGACCAATATAACAAGAAAAAGAAAGGCAAGAACCTGCCAAAGCATAACTTTTATTGTCCAGTCTTACGGGACAAGTCCTCTTTCAAATAGGCTAAAACATCCTTGAACTTAGGAGAATTGTCTTGGTTCACTGTCACCAAGTTTTCGTGGGCTTCGATCGAATTTTTTGTGGCTTCAATTGATGTCGCCTTTTCAATCTTTACGGAACTCGTTTTGTGTTGTTCCCAATCAATGGGGTTTACATCCATAGAAAAAAGCCTGTTGATTCCCAAATTTTTCATGACTTCCATATTTCGCTCATTCACGTTCAGGATATGAATTTTACCTTGGTTTCCCTTTTGAAGTTTAAAATGTAACCCAGCCAATGTTCCAAGAAATGTACTGTCCATCGAAGGGCAATCTTGCAAATCGATAAAAAACTCGCCTTTGCCCTCTTCAAGCATGGCCGTATAAAACTGCCTAAAAGATGGGCTATTCTGGAAAGACCCCTTTCCATTAATCCGCACGAAAACTTTTTTGCCTTCGATGGCTACCTGTATTATATCGACTGGCTTATCCACAAATGACTCTTCCTTGAACGGTGCACAAGGTAAACCCTGTAATGGCCCCCTCACAACACCCATGTTCGACAAATTAGTGTAAAAACTTAATCGGAACTAACAAATGCGTCAAGTATCATGCCACGCGTATGTTTTCCCCGTTATGAAGCACAGGGTCATTCACCCTTATCACGCCACAGCGGTTCTCACTCGAATCGTTGCCATTCAGGCTTACTTTGATAAACCCATCTGTAATATTCAAGCCGCTTAAGCTTAGTGGAGGCGGCCTCATCGACAATGACAGTCGCCGACCGGTGCCATTGCAACGCCGATGCGGGAACCATCGATGTGATTGGCCCTTCCACCATTTGCGCCACGATATCGGCTTTCTTTTCGCCAAATGCCAATAACAAACATGACTTAGCTTCCATGATTGTCCCAATACCCATGGTCAGAACATGATGCGGCATTGTTTCGCCGGATTTAAAGAACGACGCGTTATCCGTGAGCGTTTTTTCCGTCAAAGTTTTAATGCGCGTGCGCGAGCTTAATGACGACGAAGGTTCGTTAAACCCGATATGCCCATCTGTTCCAATACCCAAAATTTGTAAATCAACCCCCCCTGCTTGGCGCATTTTTGTCTCATACTCGAGACAATGCAGAGGCACATCCTGAGTCTGCCCGTCCGGGATATGGACTTGCTTCTGGGGCACATTGATATGCCGAAACAAGTTTTCGTTCATGAAGTAGTGGTAAGACGAAGGATGATCCGGCGAGAGCCCTACGTACTCGTCCAAGTTGAAGGTGGTACACGAGCTGAAATCCAAGCCCTCTTTTTTATGGAATTCTATCAGGTTCTTATAAAGTTTAAGCGGCGTACTTCCAGTAGCTAAGCCCAGAACAGACGAGGGGTTTTTTCGAATCACTGAAGCCACCAGTTTCGCCCCGAGGAGCGATGCCGCTTCTGCATCCTGTTTTATGATGACTTCCATTTTGGTTTTACTTTCGATTTAAATTTTTAGTGTGCGCCAGCATAATGCCTCATCAAATGTACTTTTGAATTTCATCCCGGACTTCGTTCTCAAATTGGCGAATGAACTCGGTAGTGTACTTAACCATATCGAGGTCGGGGTCATTAATCAACGGGGTCAGATCCATGGCATATTCAACTAAGTCCGCCTGATCAGAATGGTGACTCTGATAATAAGTAGCATTGGCACGTTTCCGGCCTTCGGTTGCGCGATCATACCTTTTGCCACCGGCAATTTGGGAATCGTATACGCCCATCAACGCGTTGAGAAGATGATCGCGGCCCGTAACGTCATTGAGGATTTTTTTCTTATCAGGCATCCAGTCCAAGTTCCGCCAACCTTCGCAGCCAAAAATCTTTTTCGGTCGTAGTTCAACCGGAATCTGCCTGAGCGCAGTAATCAAGGCTACGGTTAAAGCGACGTGGGTCGGATGTTTGTCAGCAAGGTTGTGTGTGTACACAAAGTCAGGTCGCATCGCTTTAATTAAACTTACAAAATCCTGGATCAAGTTGGGATTGTGAGGTCGTTTAATTTCGGCACTACCATAATCGAGTTGAACCATGGCCGAGTAATCACCGATTATCGCCGCTTTCTTTTGTTCTTCCCGCCTGAGCCGCATCATTTCTTCATCGGTATATTTTGCATAAGGACCAGTGCGTGAGCTTCCACTCCCGTTTCCAACTGTTACTCCGGAGAACCATTTATTTTCCTGTTGGTAACAACTCAAAATCCCATGGAACGCCATAAACTCGAGATCGTCCTGGTGCGCTCCTACTCCTAGATGCGTGGTCCGTGCAAGGGCCGGGCCTATCGGTTTATGGTCTGGTATAAAAAAATCGGCGGTTGGTTTAAAAAAATTCATAATATTTATTTGGCCAAAATGGGTAAACTTGCCGCTGCCACTGCCTGTCCTACGCGCCGACTTTTTTCGTCAGGTACGCACAGGTTAACCCGTTGGTAGGTTTCAGGAAAGATCGTACTTAAGACTCGCCGCGCCTCTTCAATGATGACTTCCCCGCCTTTCCCTGTTGTGACCCTACCCAAAATCAAGATATTACGAAAATCATAAAACTCACTCCACCACGCAATGGTATACCCAAGGTACACTCCAATGGTCTGATAAATCTGAAGCGCCCGTGCATCCCCGCTGCTCATCAACGCTTGAACTTCTTTGAGCACTTCGGGCAATCCCATGGTTGGATCGAAATGTAACCCTGCCTTTTGGGCAAGCCGTCCCACGCTCTGCTGCGAAAAATATTGAACGCCGCATCCTATGTCCCCAGACCACTCATCCTCGGGAGCGCCCTGATTATTGTCGACCGGTGCAAATGCAAGTTCGTTGAGCCATCCGGTGATCAATCCGTTCACATCCAAAAATCCTGCAGCCAGACTCGATCCCATGGCTATTCCGAGCATGGAGTGTTGTTTCAAGCTGAGGGCTCCAGCTAAGGCTGTCACGTCCCCGTCATTGACGACAACCACGGGCACGTTCCAGTCCCGGGCCACGCGCTCAAATATGCCTGCGACCGCGTTTGAAAACTTATCCTGCGGCACGGCTCGAAACAAGGAAGCGGCTCGCACTCGGCTCTTGATAATTATGCCCGCCGAACTGCCCCCTATTGCATCTACCCGAGGCATACGGGACGCCGCTTGTTTGAGGCCTTGGGTCAGATGATTATAATGATACTCCGGATCGGCTTCAATTTTTGGGTTCCATGGAAATTCGTCAGTGTATACGGCCTGACCGTCAATGACGGCGGATACTTTATAATCACTCGCCCCGAGATCGAACCCTATGCGACATCCGTCCAGATTCCCCCCGATAGCTTCGGCGTTTTCGCAATTTGGGGGAACTTCAGAAGGTCGACAGTTCACGACTGTGAACGTGCGCTCAAAAACTTGCCCCATGAACTGAGCATCAAACGCGCGCGTTTTGCCGCCTGTATATAGTTTTTCGATGTGCGCACTTATAAACGAAGGGCCGCCGATAAAAACCTTTCCCCCGCCCCGCGCCCACAAGAGGAATTTAACCAACCGCTCCGCGTATCGCAGCGTGTCCGCATCGTAAGGAGATCCCTGGGAGAACACGACTGTCTCGTATCGCGATACAAACCCTTGCCCGCGTTCCAATCCTATGATGAGCGGTTCATGGTTCGCCGATGCCCGTGCATTCTTTATGTAGTTCTGCGCCCCTAAAACACACGGCTCAAATGTTTCGTCTAAAGGTGGAACGATACTAGGCCTTACTTGTAACAGTGATTCAGACATTCTGCCCCTTTTGACTAAGCGAACCCCACCAAAATGCAAGACTCCTCCTGTGTCTCATGCTCTCTCGCGACGAATCCCAAGCGGATTCCACCTTGGCGCAACCCCCCTTTGGAGTTGAGTGTGAGCCTTTCTTACCCAGGGTTTCTCGCGAACGAGCAACCCTGGGCTATGTGACGAAATCCCTCTGTGATTTTTTCGAAAATGGTGATGCGAATACTTGGAGTGAAAGCGCACGCTCCATATTGACAAAGATTGCCAATTCGACGATTTATGTCCCAAGGAGAATTTTATGCCGACTCAAAATGTGAATCTGACCGCCACTTTGGATGCCTTCGTGAAGAAGTAGGTGTCGCTGGGCCACTTCAACAATGCCAGCGAGGTCCGTCGCTCTGCCTTAGCTGCGATGGCGCCGGCAGGAAGATGAGCAGCAGCTGCGCTTGGAGCAGTTACGTCGCGAAATCCAGATTCGGTATCGAAGAAATGGAAGCTGGTCATTCGGAAAAAATCTCCTCCGCTAAGGGCTTGGGCTCGAAGCTGGACGTATGCTTGGAAAAGGCCATCCAGCGGTTGGATCGCGCGAATGCTGAGCCCTTGTAGGCAATATAACCAAAAAACCTCAACCCTTATCACCGCGCTTAATACCTTATTATTTTAAGTTGAAAGTTCCCCATTTGGCGGGGAAAAACTCCGCTTCGGTGGGTTCATCTTTGACGGTGTTAGTTTCCTTATCGACCCATTGAACACGTTGGCCAATGGTGACGCCGTCCGCATTACCGAAGAGCATTCCGATGTCTCCTTTGAGCTTCAGCCCTTTGCTAGGTTGTATTTCAAGTACAGACCATGGAATGACAGCGGTGACCATGTAGTCCCCAGTTCCATTTGCAACCGTGAACGTGACCGTTGGTTCAATCGCGACGTATTGAAACGGCGACTTACGAACCGGCGACTCGAAGACGTAAGGTTTGCCGGATCCAGTGGGCTTATAAACGACCGTGGTCGGCTTTCCTCCGAGCGTCGCCATGAGAACACGGGTACCGTCGATGGCGCCCGCTGCATACGCTTTGTCAGGAGCAATGAACAAGTTGACGCTATCCCCAGTCGAAAAACTCGTTTCGGCTTTGGCGCCTCCGTTTTTAAAGGGAGTGGAGTCCAATACGCGCCAAGCGACGTAGAGATTCTTATCATCATACCGAAGTACAGCTTGCCCGACTTCTTCCTTCCCCTTGAAGACTTTCAATGCCTCAGCAGAGTCGAATATCTTTGGATCGGCAGCAATTGGACCGCCACTAGCAATATCGTAATCCACCTTTGCATCACCCCCAGCAATCTTATGTTTAAAAGATTTAGAATCAGCGACTAATTTATCTGACACATCGATACTCACCGCAGGTAGGTCTTTAATATTTTCTAATCCTGTCACTTCGGCGATACGCACGTCCGTGTAACCATAAGTCATTCGCGTCTTGCCATCGTCTTGGCGCGAGAACCATCCATTGAAACATTCCTGCCCCAAACTCGTCGAGTTAATCGGCATACCAATGACCTGTTTTAAATCGCGCACAGGGGGCATCCCATCTGGATCCATCCGACAATCGGTAAAGAGCTCACCTAAATAAATACCGTCGTCCCGTATTAAAAATTCCTGACCGTGATTACCCCTCACTGAAATAACCGAAGACTTACCGTAATGTGTAATTCCCGTCGTCTTCAGTGATCCCATAATAACCCCTGGAATAGCCATGGGCGCTGTCATTCCCCCATGAACCGCGCACCAGAAATTCGGATAAGCCCAGCGGAGTGCGCCCTTTTCATCGAACCCAACAAGCTCATTTAAACCGAAAATCACACCGTGCGAGTTGCCTTTGGGATCAAAAGGACTAGGCCTGTTGCCTGTATACCCAAATTTTGTTTTAAACATGACCCCCTTAGCATTGCCAGCTTCACCTGGAAGTTTGACTGCCTTCGAGACGTCAAAAAGAGGCGCTCCATCGGTTGTAAATTTGACCGGTTTAAACTGTAGCCCTGATTCATAAAAAGCCAACGCTTGAGTATCAGGTTTAACGCCCCATCCCCCATTAAGCATTCCAGCTTGTCCGAAATCGTGCCACACAAACTCGTCTTGGGTGACCGCGCCGTCCATATTAACGTCGCTCCATGAAAAGACACTTGTGGGGGTCGGGGCTTTTGTAGGCAACTTAAGTGGATCAATCAGAGCTGGCCCACCTAAAGCGGCAACACATTGCCACTTACCGTTACGCTTCATAAAAATCGTGTGATTTTCGGTGATATACTCAACTTCTTTACCCGAAGCCTTGGATTTAAAAAAGAATCCATTCGCAAAGTTCAAGCTTTGCATCCCGATCACCTCGCCCATTTGGAAAGGATTCTTTTGATCATCAGGGGTGGCTTTTCCACGAAGCACTTCAATGGGTGCGTAAGTCTGATTTTTATAATCCACCTTGTACATCACCTTATCAACAATTCCAATGTCAGGCGCGTTATCACTCATGAACCCACCGCTCGCCTGATACCTTGTGTTTCCGATAAAATCTCGGATCAATTTACCGTCTGTCCCCCATAGACTGATTCGGCGTGGGCTAAAGTTGTTTTCAACGGTCCAAACACTTGTTTTCCCGTCAGCTGTTTCCTGAACACTCATTGATGAAGCTTCCTCCATTCTTTGAGGATTCCATGGCCCAGCAATGTGCCCCCCTTTAACCCCAATTGTTTGTGACGGTTTATCTGTGGAATCACCGGAATCGAAAACATAAATAACCTTGTCGGTCATGTCAGAAACATACATCTTCCCTTTGGAATCAAAGGTGACTGCCGCCACTTTGCTTGGAATCTTAACTTGTTCAACTGCTCCTGATGGTTTGAACCGAGCTAACCCATTTTCTTTGGTGACCCCGTAAATGTAACCTCTGCCGTCCGCCGCCAGTCGAGAAAGCCCCATGTTTTCCATCTCGAAAACCAAATCACCTTTCTCCATGTCGAACCCGTAAACTTTACCTTTATCGGTCGACACAACAATTTTACCCTCTGACAAAGTCATTCCATTCACATGAGCCGCCTTTGCGCCCACTTCGATCTCTAATTTGCCGTTTGTAAATGGGACCAGTTCCGGATCCTTGGGATCTTGACTGCCCAATTTATCAGGGTTAATCCGGGCGATTAAAAACTCACCAAGCACGAAATAGACGTACTTAGGAGTCGTTGCAATGAAAGCAGCTCCATTTCCGCGTCGAATGAAACTCCACACTTTTTGGTGTTCGCGGTTTAATGCAATAAACCCAACCCCACATTCCCCGTGAGGCCAACCCAAGAATGTCACGGCGTTCCCTTTATAGGAAGCCGGCATTACCCCGACAGACACTGGGTTCGCATGATCAAACCCCCATCCACCATACATTTTTGATCGGCCGTCAGCATCATCAATGGCATCCCAAGGTGGTAGGCCCGGATTGTAAAAGGAACCATTATAAAGAACCCCCAACCCGCCGTGAGCGATCGTCCTCGCTGTATATTTCCCCGAAGGAACTACTTCGCCCAAGAAGATGCTCATGTCCTTATTCCACACACCATCGCCCCTACCATCCCACATGACTTCGATTTCATCATTTTTTCCAGGCACCAAATAATCTGCAACATTTGCATGAGCCAGAAGGTTCCTTGTTCGCACGTTTTTAGAATCTTCAATGACCACACTTATTTTCTTAGCATCGGAGGGAACCTTCATCCGGATAGGGATCAAGCCCTGCACACGTTCATCGGTGACTTCAAGTGCTTTTTGCGCAAGATTACCTTTTTCACTTAAAATTAACTTTCCCCAAGAGTTTGGGTTTTGATAAAGCACAACGCGCTGAGGTTGTTCAGGATTAATAGGATCAGCGTAATTGACAGCTGGCCAGTTTGTACCTGAAGGACCGCCCCAGAAATATTCCCCCGTGAAACGGAACTCGGTTCCACCCTTAATTTTAGAAGGGTCTTTATATAGCATTTTCCAGGGAATTTTAATTTCCTGGGTGTACCCCTGTTTGTCTGCGTCTTCGACAATGACCTGCTCAACTCCTGCCGCATCAGAAATCTTTTTACCCGTCGCCTTATAAAGCAGAGCTGCTGGACCAATAGGATTAAGCGATGCATCCATCAGGTGAACAACAGACTTATCGCTCTTGGTTGAATAATACGCTGTCATGTGCAGCGTTTGGTCCGTAATAAAGCGCATTTGAAAGCTGTCACCCATCCAACCTGAATCGGGAGCCGTGTCGGCGTCAACGCGGTTAATGAGCGGGCTAGAGTCTTTCCATGAGAGGAAAAAATAAAGGAAATCTTTATCCCACATGGCGTAAACTTTGACCGAGGTTTTCTCCCTTTTAACACGGGCAGGATACACAAACATTTGCCCCGACAAATCCCAGTCATCGGATTTACCATCGATCGTCATTTTGGCCGGAGCTGGAACGGCAGTAAGTGCATCGTTATTTGATTGTGTAGGAAGCGCCTGTGCCAAATCTGTAAACCAAAAAGATAAGAAAAGGAGAATGATCGCTGGCATAACAAAAACAGTGGAATGATGGTATTTAAATGACATAAATTTCATAAAGCTGATGGAAAAGGGAGAGTACCGAAGGAAGAGTGCAAATGCACTGCAAGAAACTGCATGCGCTCAAGATTGGCTATAAATCTTTTCTAAGCAACTACAAAAATAGGGAACACTCATGAATTATGGCTTCAATGGGGTTTAAACTTGCGTAGCTGAAAAAAATTCATCACTCTGAATTCTTGTGAGCGTGCCCCAAAACATCTCAAACGGGACGTCTTAAAAATTAATCTTAAAAAACAAATAACCCTGTTTTTTTAGCGTCTAAAGGATAACGAATATGAAAAATAGAACTTTTTTTTACGGACTTTTTCTTTTAGCTCTTGCGCTGCCCTTCTCCTTGAACGGTGCCGACGAAGTCAGGTTGCTGGACCTTGAAATTTCCGATAGCGAATGGGGCACAATACCCAATGACATGTATCCAAACTCGGGACCCAGTGTGGTTGATTGGGGTTCCGCAGGAAATATGGGAGGGCATTGGAAGGGACCAAAAATCGTCAAAGAAATCCAAAAGGGGTACACCCTTCCAGAAGGAAAAGTCTATGTCACTGATATGCTTGATTGTTTCGCCGTAGGGGGCGAGTTCGTCACCGGCGTCGGATTATTGGCGCGTCGCATGGACTTCTATCACTGGGTCGAATACGCCATACCGGCGAACATGAGTCGGTTTAATGCCTCTTTGTGCATCACAGATGACGCACGGGGGTTTCAGTGGTGGGGAAACGCAAACCAACAGTTTGACGTTTATGTCCTTATTGATGAAAAGGAAGTTTATAAGAATTCAAAAACCCGGACTTCCCTAGAGCATGGAAGCGGTGAAGAACTTGATACCATTGCCATTGACATCCCGAAAGGATCCAAAAAAATAAGATTTAAAGTTCAAAATTCACCTTGGGGAGATGGCAACAGCAACACCGAACTCGTTCTAAAGGATGCTAAATTTTCATTGCGCAAAAAATAATCCCTCAGTCGAAATCCGTGAGCTCAGTTGCTTGGAACTCGCTATTATGCGCATTTTTGAAAATTTGGATTTTTGATATTGCTAAGAGTTAAATGACATTTGTGAAGGAGCACTTCCATCCTTTTCGTGAGCGTGGTACACATGAACCTGTATGCTCACACCCGTTCCTTTAGATCACGAACATTTCCTGAAATATCTACTCGAAACTTTCGGGACCTTTCACGAAGTGCTGCAGCATAATTCCCCCGATGGCGGGCGTCCGGTTTTTGTCTTTATTTACCAGGACGTCCCTGAAAAAGGGATGATAACTGGGATTACCTATGGGTTATCACTTACGAACCATCCAGAATGGACCAATGGAAAACCAGAGCTGGTCATCTCTGTTAATTCGCAAAACACTTCGTGGCCATTTGCTATCGCGTATTTTGCTGCCGAGTTCAGAGGTCAAAAGGCATTCGCCCCCGGCGACATTTTCACCATGGACGGCCCAATAGCCCCTGACTCCACGATGAACGGACTCCTCGTTTACGGTACTTCCATTTTACAACCCCAGGACTCCGTTTTCCAACTGGCCAACCACAAAATACATCTGCTTCAGATGTACCCCGTCTACCAAAGCGAAATAACGCTCTACGAAAAGATCGGGCTTCAGGCATTCGTTTCCCGCCCAGACTTCGATTTTTACAACGTCACGCGCACCCCGCTTACCGACGAGGAAAAATCCGCCCCAAATCCTAAATGACACCAGCTCCCTGCTTCCTGCTGTTTGTATGAATTCATTCGAGTCTTAACTGAACGCCCTTCTATGTCACAACCACCCGATCCAACGTCTCCAGCTTCCACAACTTTCAATCGGTCGGATTGTGATACCCTTTATCGCCTGATCAAGGCGCGTCGCGACATCCGCTCGTTTATTTCAAAACCAATCCCGGAAGATATCCTCCAACGCATTCTCGAAGCCGCTCATCATGCTCCCTCGGTGGGATTCATGCAGCCTTGGAATTTCATCATCATTGAATCCAAGGCCACTCGTCAGACGATCAAGCAGTCCTTCACCATCACGAACGAAAAACATGCTGGAATGGTGCCCGATACTGACCGTAAAACACTTTATCAGTCCCTCAAACTGGAAGGGATCATGGAGAGCGCCATGAACATCGCCATCACCCTGTGACCACAAACGTGACGCCCCGTTTGTTCTTGGGCGAACAGCCATGCCGGAGACGGATCTCTACAGCACTTGCCTCGCCGTGGAAAATCTTTGGCTTGCTGCGAGAGCCGAGGGGATTGGCGTTGGCTGGGTCAGCATCCTGAATGCCGCAAAAGTCTCACGAATTTTGGAACTCCCCGAACACGTCACGCTTGTTGCTTATCTCTGTGTGGGTTATCCGGCGGAATTCAGGGACACTCCCTTGCTGGAAGATGTGGGCTGGAAAAAACGTGCACCACTCTCCAGTGTCATCTTCAAAGAAAAGTGGGATCATTCCGCATGAAGACGATCGTCCTCGAAAGGTGCGGACAAACTGTTTTTCCCGCCCAGACTTCGATTTTTTCAACGTCACCTGCGCTCCGCTTACCGACGAGGAAAATCCCCTTTAAATCAGCGCCCAAAAATTAAGTGTGGTGGTCAAGTGTGTGAAGTTGCGCCCTAGAGCAATCCTATTCCGATCATTGATGTTTCAAGAGGATTTTGTGTGGGTACCGATTTGATAGTCAGGTGAAGGAAACACTTCTTGGTTTTTAAAACTTATCATCACGGAGCGTTTGCACGTCGACGGTGAATAGAATCATGGCATAATTGTCGTAATACTCCGCTTTTAATCGTTCGCAAAGTAGTTCTGCCATCTTGCCATCAGTAACAACTTCAATCCTTATATTCGCTGCTTGATCCCAAACGGCGCTACGCACACCGCGGTTTCCTTTTCCTCGAGCGTCTGTAATCGTGTAACCTTTAATACCCCAATCCTTGAATGAATCCTCGAGGTTACTTTCGATTGCTTTTTCCGTAACAATAGTGACTAATTTTTTATTCCACATAAATTAACCTCCTGCTTTTCCGACAATCCACTGCGCCCATTTATAATATAGCGGCAAGCCAATTGTAAGGTTAAATGGAAATGTAATTGCCAATGACGCTGTCAAATAATAACTCGGATTAGCTTCCGGAATCGCAATTCGCACAGCAGCCGGAGCAGCAATATAAGATGCGCTTGCGGCCAACGTTGCTAAAATGGTTGTGCCACCCACAGATAATCCTGTAAATTTTCCAATCCAGCATCCAATGAGTGCTGAAATGAGCGGCATTCCGATGCCAAATAAAACTAGGAAAACCCCCACCTTTTTTAAATCCTTAATGCGTGAAGAGGCAACAAGCCCCATTTCAAGCAAAAAGAAAGCAAGCAATCCCTTAAAAGGATCAAAAAAAACATTCTTAACTGGCTCCATCCCCGCATCTCCGACCACCACACCGATAATCAATCCTCCGACAAGCAGAACTATGCTTTTGCTCAGGAAGACCTCGTGAAAAAACTTGCCCCACGGTAAAGCCTGTGTTTTTGAACGATAAAGACGCGCAATCATAATCGCCACAACAATTGCCGGAACCTCCATCGTCACGAGCAAAACAGCTGAGAATCCCTCAAAAGGCACATTCATTTTTTGCAAGAATGACAAACAAACGGCGTAGGTTACAGCGCTCACAGACCCATAATGAGCCGCAATTGCCGCTGCATCAGGAACTGAAAATTTTCCGACGTATTTTAGAATGGCGTAAGCAACCAACGGAATCACAATACCTAGGGCAAGCGCACCCATCACCGGCAGCCCTATTGACTGAATACTTGTTTTTGAAAGCTCAACTCCGCCTTTCATTCCGATCACAATCAACAAATAAAGACTCAAACTCTCATACAACGCCTGTGGAACCTTGAGGTCCGACTTCAAAATTCCAGCAACGAGTCCGAGCACAAAAAACAAAACGGCCGGATTTAATAAATTATCGATCATTATTTTTGCTGCGCCTTTTGTTTGTAGATCTGAATTTTTGAATTTGTTGCACCCGATGAAACTTTATTTTTTTGAGTTTTTCTCAGGAATTAAAACCGAAAGAATCACAGAGACAAGAACCATTGTTGCGATAACTCCGAGTGAATCAATGATCGGAAATTTATAAAATTCCGAAATCAACATTTTAGTTCCGACAAAAGAGAGCACGACCGCCAACCCATAATGGAGAAACCTGAAACAATGCAAAATGCCCAACTCCAGGCAAGAGCTTCCTTATAATGAATGACATGGGCCTTGCGGTGGAACACACCCAAATCAAGCGCTAGCATTCCCAACACAAATACATGAAACAAAACCCACGGCATCCATTCTATCATTTTTTTCTTTTTAATTCAGAGCTGTCCCATAAGCCATAAATCCTCTTTCGTAAATAGCGTGAAATGCGTGTAAACGCATGGGGTTCCTGATTTTTGTATTTAAGACTTTTTGCCCCTCATTCGGCCAGCCTTTGTGCCCGTGCTATCCCACAACTTTCCAATAAATCCATCAGGTCCAGCTCCTTCCAACAAGCTGATCGAATGAGCGCAAACAATCGGGCAAAGGAATGATTCCAAGCGCTTACATATGCCAAAAAGCGCACAATAAGATGTAACAGCAAAGCCGACCACACCTGCCACTTGACCGCGTGAGCCGAATTCCCCAAAAAATCGCTCAGCTTGAGCGTCTGCTTTATTTGCTTAAAAAACACTTCAATCTGCCAACGGATTTTATACAGATCGCATACACTCGACGGAGCCCAATCCAGATTGTTTGTTATAAAAGTCATCACCACCTCTTTGCCGTCAACTTCGACAACGGCTTCCACCCTCCTGATATACTCTCCCGGTTTTTTCTGACGATTTATCAATCCTACGATCTCATCTTTAAGAATCCTTCCCTTGGCGACCTTTTTCTCGATGACATTGTAGGACATATTTTCCTTGGCCCGGGTGACCCAAAAGACATCCTTTTGAGTGAGTGCCGCCAGATGGTCGTAGAGTCCACCGCGTACACCTTCATCTTAAACCGGGAAAGCAGCCCTTTGTTACCGGGGGCTCCGAACCGGGGTTGTAAGGTTGTCAGTGAATCCAGACCACGCCAGAATAGCTGCTCCATCATCTCTGGATTGCGTGTAGAATTGGCATGCGACAAGGTATTGCGCGCAGGGACCCGTGCTCCACGAATCGCCGAGAGTGCTCCAGAGTTTAATCACAAGGTATCACAGAGATCATTCAAACCGAAAGCGTGAATCAACTGAACGAAAAGCAAAGCGACAACATGACTCCATGAATCAAAAGTCCTCGCTTGCTTGTGGATTCCATAATCTCGAGCAAGTGAAGACACCAGGAATGTGATTACAAACCTGACGAAGTACGGTCAAATATTTCCGGACTGTAACTTGTTTGTGTTTCATACACTGCTGAGTGGCAGGTTTAACAACTTTTTACAGCCCATTTTTTATTTTTCTATGGGACAGCTGTGTTTTTAATTTCGAAAAGCATTTTGAAAAGTAACGCTTTGTTCGTTCTCTTGAATTTCTTTAAACATGAGCTCAATTTTTTCAGCCTCATTTGGTATCACGATACGGGCAGAGTCTTTCATATTTGAAATCTCTTTTAGGAAACGCTTATCCTGCGCCGTAAGCTGATTTCCGGTCTCCTGCAGTCGCTCTAAAACAAACTCATAAACCAGCGCTGTAAAATAGGCGTCATCCAAATAACCGAAAAGCCCATGTTCCTCTTCATTCAAAAAATCCTTGGGATGATAGAGATATGTTAAAAGATAACCGCCCACCTTTCTCGCGGGTAAGTCTTTGCCGAATTGGTGCCAAAGCGCATAAACGCGTTCCACGACATCGGGTGTAATAGCAACAAGCCGACGCAGTCTTTTTTCAAGCAAAACTGCCGCTCTTTTACCCACTCGCTGTCTGACTTTAAAGAGAAAAGGATCTTTCGGATCTGATGCCAAACTCTTTAGATGTTCTTTAAATGCGTGTAACACAAAAAACCATTCTTTGTTTAAAATTTAAATTTGGAAACTAAACCTGAATGCTTTTCTTCGCGTAATCGCAATAACTTTTGGACACGGTCTTTGACCGGCGGATGCGTTGAAAAAAGCGCCCTTATACCCTTCGCACCGACCATCGGGCTCATGATATAAAGATGCGCCATGCCGGGACGAGGTTCATGAACACCTTGCCCTACCTCATCCTGAATGCCCCCTGAGATTTTCTGTAATGCCATCGCCAGAGCATCCGGATCACCCGTGAGGCGTGCAGCCGTTTCGTCCGCGAGAAATTCACGGCTACGAGATATACCGAGCTGAATCAGCGTTGCTGCCAGCGGCGCCAAAAGAACCGTTGCCAACATTAGAATGGGATTTCCACTTCTTCTGCCGCCGCCAAAGAAAGCAAAGAAATGAACAAAATACATGAGCGCTGAAGCCAACATCGCAACTACGGCCGAAATGAGCGTATCGCGATTTAAAATATGCGCCAGCTCATGCGCTAACACCCCCTTGATTTCACGCGGTGAAAGCAAATCCAACAGCCCCTGCGTGACGACAACAG
>Ga0163154_10004862_pt1 | contig 17449 bp, 7 predicted proteins | sample OliLakLV19MP9P1_FD_148649 | JGI IMG/M metagenome (GOLD analysis project Ga0163154, IMG submission 148649) | Freshwater microbial mat bacterial communities from Lake Vanda, McMurdo Dry Valleys, Antarctica - Oligotrophic Lake LV.19.MP9.P1 | ecosystem: Environmental > Aquatic > Freshwater > Lake >...
ATTCTTTACACCTACTCTCTTACAGCTCACGAAAAGCCATGTTCAATATCTTCGCTTAGTCGGTCATCGGGAGTTGAACAAGATTTATCGTTGTGCAGCGTAACTGTCGCGTCTTGGCTGGGACGTTAAACCAGCCGATTTTTATTTTTGCGAGGAAGAATTGAGTTTCACGCCCCGCCGCGCAGTCGCGTACAATGGGAGACGATCTGGTTAGGAACACACTGGAAAATTAGTCCGTATGTCCGTAAGTAAGCCAATAGCAGTTACAGTCCCATTTATCGGAGATCGCCAATATTCTGCGCGGGAGCATCGACTCCATCGATTACAAGAACTACATCTCCGGCATTTGGTTCCTCAATCGGCTCTCGGAGGTGTTCGACGATGAAGTGAGCGCCGTAGTTCAGCGTCTTTCGGTGGGGGAGGTTGGTCAACCTGTTCGAGTTCCCGCTGCCTCCGTCGGACGATGGAATGTGGTATGGAGTTTAGCCGAATTGGAATGTCGAGTACATCTCGTTAATCTAAGCCATTAACCGAAACTTGTCCAACAAAAGCAATCGGTTGGGATGGCGAAGCGTGTTCTGGTGTCGCATGACTTCATCGACTGACTGCTGCAAATCATACAAGGAAGGATGCAAGCGATTCGCCACCGCTAACTGCTTGAAATGTAACCAGAAGCGTTCAATGGGATTGAGAAACGGACTGTACTTGGGCAACCAGATGACCAGCAGTCGGTGTTCATACAAGCTCAACGCTGCTCGAACCGTCTTGCTGTGATGGTAGGAAGCGTTATCCATCACCAGAATCAGGTGTTGACGGGGATGTTCTTCAAGCACCTGTTCTACGAAGGCGACGAAGGTATCACTGTTTTTGTGGGCAGAAGTGCGGTACGTAAGTCGACCACTATGCCAGTTGTAACCACCGAAAATATGCAAGAACTGCGGACTACCGGGAGCAGGGATAAGCTTCCGTTCGCCGCGCCGCATCCAACACCGTCGCGGCGGCGGATGTAAACTCACGGTCGTTTCGTCCACAAAGAGGAGCTCGGTGTGGGCGATGGGGTTAAGCGGGATGTTTTTTTCAACCAGTCCAGCACTTGCGCTGCCGTTTCTTGAGCGGGGCGATCCTGCAAATGACGGAGGTCGTGTTTCGGTTCTTTCCAGCGATAACCTTCCCGACTCATCAAGGCACGAAAGCGCGTGTAACTGAGCAGAATGTGGGTTTGCTCCGCCAGATATAAACGGAGGCGATTCAGCGTCCAGATCGTGAATGGCAATCCAAGTGTGCGCGGGTCGAGTTCCAACACACGCCCCAGCGCCGTGATATACGCAGGGTCGGCTTTCGTGGGACGCCCCGTTCGCTGCCCATCGCGCAGTCCGCTAACGCCCGACGGGCGCCAGCGTTTATGCCAAGCGTAAATGGTATTGCTCGTCACCATCATGCCCTCTGCAACTTGCTCTGGCGACTGACCGAGGTGCAGTAAACGGATTGCGATGGCACGTTGGCGCACTTCCGGGTACGGCGAGCTGTTGATCGCCTGTTCAAGCTCGTCCAGTTGTTCTTGTGTTAGTGTGTAGTCGAGTCGTTTGCCCATGCGATTATTCTATCTCGTTGTTGGGCGTCTTTCGAACTATGGCTTAGGGGCTTCTTTCAAATCAGCTGTCGTCAGTAGACTGCTCAAAATATTGCAGAAAGGGATGTGACATTTGTGTCAATGCGACAACATGAGAATTGATCTGCCACTGCATGATCGGGTTCTTGGGTGAGCCAAGCTTTGCTGACAATTCGATTACCAAAGCCGCAATTCCCTAAAGTGACGCATCGAAAACAAACGGCTTTACGGTGATCGGTTTTCGAGCCATTAATGTTAGAGCTCTGGCTTGCAGGTTTTGGATCAATGTGTTTTCGCTTCGACCAGAACATGTGCTTTTGCGCCGCGAATCTCTCTTGTCCCAAGAATCCGAGGCAAAGTAGCCCACCAAATAAATCCCGTGCCTGCAACGGTTGTGGTTGGCGATGTATTGATCAACCAACTGTGTCTGCATCCTCTCGATGATGTCATCATACCAACACCCCTTGACTTCAATGATCACCATCAGAGGCTGTCCAGTATCGCTGATGCACTCAACCTGAATGTCTGTCCGTTCTTTGGATTGTGGCTTTTGCGTCACCCAGGGTTCACGGTTAATGGTGACTTGAGAACTGTAATCACGTAACCATTCGGCAATCGCAGTTGAGAATGTTTCTTCTTCGTAAGGACGATAACTACCATCTGGTTGTCGATTCCAAACGCTGGTTTTCATCGCCGCGCTACCGCGATACTTGCGTTGAATTTCCTGCAAGCCTTCCAAAACCAAATCAAGCAATTGGTCTGCATTTCTTACTAAACGCTTATGCTGATCTGTCGCTAATTTGAGAATGGTTATCGGTTGAGGCGCTGTCCATGACTCCGTTCGAAAGTTTGATTTCGCTTGTTGCACTAGATATCCAATACCGGGAAGGTCTGGCTTTTGAATAAATAATTCTGTCAAGACACTAACACTTTTTAGCGTCCCTCGCCCTGCAAGTTCCTTGAGAATTCCATCACGCCATTGCTGTTGAGTGTGGCGAGGAGGTACTGTTCCACCTCGAAAGTCAATGTCATCGCTGTAAACAAAGAGTTCGGCTGCTAGCAAATATAAGTTGTAGAGTTCGTATTCAGCTAAGCGCTGTAAATATGGGCTGTGATGCCGCTCAGCAATCGCATCAAACACAGTTTCTGCGAACGCTTTATCGGAGGTCAAAAGTTTCCACGAGACAGCCCACCAAGCCACATCTTGGGAATAGGAGGCAAAAGTGCTTATGATTCTCTTGTTAATGTCAAATTCTTGTTCACTCGCTGGATGTTCGTACAAACGCCTTATCCCCAAGGCTTGTGCTTGAGACGCTGGTTGTCTGCCGCTTCGGAGTAAGTGTGCCAGAAGAATAACAAAAAGCTCTTGTTCAGATTTCGATCTTTCCAAACAAGCAAGCAATAATTGATCAAGCGATTCAGTAGGGGCAGTGCTAAAACGCCTCAGCAGTGTTTCTACTTGGTAGTCATCTTGTTCACTATCAATGATTTTCTCTAGCTGGCTCAGCAGATGATCTGAAGCATATTCGAAGGCACGACGAAGAAGCAAGTCGTGGATTTCTGCTCCCTCTGTGCCTTTGTCAAAGTCATTGAAAACAATCGCATCAGCCCAACGTCGCCAATCATCGACTGTAAGTTGCACATCAAAACCAAGGGCGACGATGAGAAAGAATGCACGGTATCCAGCAAGTGCAGGATGACGATTCCTAATAGGAACATGCGGTTCGGCATTGCCAATATACGGATTCTGCTCTTTGATGAATCGAATTGCTGCTGCAATCACCTTTGAATAAGCATATGTATCATCCTGAATCGTTTGCCAACCATTGCCTTTTCGTAAATCCCATGTTCCATTGTTGTAGGATCCATATTCATTCATCAGCAAACTGAGATTAAGTAACCACCAGTTTGCTGAGTCCGACTCACACTTCAACAGCCATTCGCGGACAAGTTTTTCGACGGGTAGTTTCTTTGATTCTCGTTCTAATTCCTGCTGTTTATACTCGCGTTCTTGTACTAACTCCGCTCTACCTGCTTGAGCGCGTTCGGAGTCTAAAGCAACAGCATCAAAGAGTTCCCAGAAGTGCGCCCTAATCGCTAAGTTTTGCCCCGTCTCATATTCCTCGTAAATTTCTGCCAACAGGTCAGTGTCAATAAGCCCAACAAGTCGACGAATAAGATAAGCATAAGCCCAATGCCGATCCGCTGATTCGCTGTGCCTTGTCTGTTCAAGCAACCAAGGGATATCCTCATTAGTCACAAAAGGAATCGTACGCGACCCCCAAGGTAGGAGGAATCCTATGGTTCTGTCCTTGTCGAGACTTTCTCGTTTCAATACACTCAACATAGATTGCAGGAGTAGGCGGCGTTTCTCCTCATCATAATACAATTCGTCTGCATATTTCCGACTTGCTTGATCCTTACGCCAGTAATGCTCTACCTCCTCAATCACCGGATTAAAATGAGTCAATCGTGACCATGCAGCGAGTGCAAATGCCTCTCGTATTATTGGTACATCAAGACGATCCCAGGCACGTCTCATGATACTCATGACGAATTCACGTCCTGACAGAGACACTGTATGTTCGCGTTCAGTAGCTTGATGTCTCACCCAATCCAACGCGATAAGTAAATTGCTATCGCTTAACTGCTCCACAAGATCGGATCGAAACAATTCATCGTAGGGACTTCCAATAACAACTTCATTCATGTTTTGCAGGCGCAACCGTTTAAAAAGCTCGGTTGCGGAGAGGTGTTGTGGCCAGAGAATGTCGATGGCACGGGCAACAAGGGTTGCATTCGCTTTATGTTCTGAAGCTTGGAATATCAACGGTCTGAGTGCTTTTATCGATTCGTCTTGGCGTTTCGGCGATTCAAGGGTACGTAGCGCCCCACTTCGCAGTTGTGGGCTTTCGTCTGCGTCAAGCGCCATAGCGATCAGTGTCGCATCAATCGAAGTGACATCGCAGGTGATTACAAAATCCATACAGAGTTCACGCGCTTGGGAGGATAGATTCTCATTTGCGAGATGTGGCTGCAATTGATTGCCTAGTCCGGGATAATCAAGCCGATGGAGATCGTTCCAGTCAAGGCGAACTTCAATAATTCCATCTGTGTTGTAACGTTGGATGAATTGATCGATCAACAGTGTCTTTTGCTCTATGGTCAGTTGAATTGAATCGCTCTTGATGAGAATCCATGGCTCTGCATGGAAAATCCAGTCGAATATATCGTCACTCATGGTGGCAAGCCATGCGGCGACTTCATACAGTTTGGGAGATATGCGCTTGTCTGGATCGACAGGATTGATAAATAGATTTTGAACCTGTTGCAGCGGCATGTGTGCCTGATCAATGTATTCTGCTGCCAAGTATTCACCGTAGCTTCGGTGCGACCAGATGCGGTAGTTTCCACTCGCAGCAAACAACGCCGTATCCAGCGTTTCATCTAGGAGATGTTCGGGTTCGCTCCATATGTTCGCTTCGCGGAGGAAGCAATCTTGGAGTAGAAGTGCAGTATCGTCTGGCATGAAGCGTTTTGAGATGCGAGGGCGGTTACCCACCAAACTCAATGCGGCGATCTGCCTTGCGGCTTCTAGTCGGGTTTCGGTTGTAAATTGACCAATATGGCGATCATCTCGACGGCTTGTGCTGATCTCGCTGGCAAGTTCACGACAACCCTGCCGATAAATTTCTCCTCGACTTGTGGGTAAGTCATTGGGACGGGCTTCGAAAATACGGAACAGCATATCAACTAAGGTGACAGGATAGGCAGCGAAGGCTTCAATCCCAAACTGCTTGATCGTGTCTATGAATGCATCTGCATCAATGTTCGGGTGCTGGATAGCTGCTTGATAGGCATCGCGCTGGCGAAGTTGAGCCAAAGTGTAGACCTGCACTTGCTTTCGCTGATCATCGCCTTGCCAAATATCTTTCATCAGATCGACAAAATTCACGGGCAGTTCCGCAGATCGACAGGAAACCCTGAGATAGAGGCGATCAATTGGAAGCTGACTGACAAAACGTTGTAAGTCGTAATGGAGGCGCTTCATCTCCAAGCGTCCCTCATCCAAACTATCGAGGAACAAGTGCAAATAGTTTTTATTCTGATCAGATTCCCACATCTGGAAATCCGGTTCAGCAGCAATGTCCTCTAGGAAATTGCCAAAGTTGTCAAACTCACGAAAGTCTTTCAGGACACACAGCGCCCCGACTGCGCTAATGTGCTGTGCAATTTGCTGGATGCTCCGCGATTTCCCAATGCCGGGATTACCAAGCAGAATGAGGCACGGAATGTCTACGATCTGATCGAAGGTGACGAGACGCTGATCCCCGAACATGCTTTCTGGGTCAGGCAGAAAGCCATGATCATGCGTTGTGATACCTTCTGGTGCCCAGAAGCGTGTCCACTGAAAGTGGGTTGGTGTCACAGATTACAACTCCTGATAGCGGCTGATGCTGAACACGAGACAATTGTTCTGCAAGTTGATCGTCGGATCGTCGCGGAGCACGATCCGCCAACCTCTATTTCATTTGCCCATTAGGATGAAGGATCTTGAATCACAATATAAGTTGGTTTTGTTCGCCCATCCGGTTGAATGAAGTCTAGCCCATAACCGATAATGATACGTGCTTTCGTTCCATCAGTTCGTTCAAATTCAATGAAACGATCATGTTGAGGTTGGCTGTGCTTGAATTTCACGATATCGCCAAATGTTCGATTCAACTCATTTTCGGCACGTTCCTGATCTAGATTATTTCCCGGATTGCCTGACTGTCCTGCCTTTTTTGTGATTACGTTAACAATTTCGAGCGCGTCACCTTGGGCTGCCAAATCAATGTATGCACCCAAGCGCCGAATAATACGTTCATGATCGTAAAGATAGGGGTCATTGACAAACATACGCTTGACCGGTTTTGCAAAAACAGCACTGAATAAATCCGCTTCGGTACGACGTTCGTTGAACTTCACATTGATCACTTGCACATTTGCAGGGGCATCAAGGTCTTGATTATTCACTCTGCGGGCGCGAACGGAGGTCAATTTTTGATAAGCACCTCTGACTCCAAGCGGGTGAATTGTGGTGACTAAACCTGATAGACCGGTACGATGATCAAGATCAAAAGCTTCATCCATTTCTGTCCGAATCGCACGACGGCTGTCATCTAGCTTCGCATCGATGACGACTTGCCATTCAGGTAAATTGGAAATTTGCCACAACCGTAGACCGCGCTGCATCAGTACCTGCAAATGACGAGCAATGCTCAAACCTTGAGCGTTTTTCACAGGCAGGGTTGCAAGATAAAGATCAATTTCCACTTTACGTTGAACAAGATCGTGCAAGAGATCAAGCCAATGGTGTTCCACCGCCAAAGGTGCCTCCAACGTGATAGTCGTGGCAGCAAGCGCAAGGTGTTGCTGTGTTTCTTCGATCTGTCGCATGAGCCAATGTGGAAAATTCGCCGCAATGACTTGACCAGCACCCATCTCATCTACTGGTGCGGAACTAAAATCACGCAGTAGTATCTCCAAGAAACGAACCACTGGACCGCGTCGTAGCTCACTATGGTAAAGCTGATTGTTGTAATCTCTGAGACAATGGTAACAGCTTGTATCTGGAGCGCAGTCGGTGCAGTTAACGATTCGCAGCGCCTCTTGCAGTACACTGGTAAATTCACCTTGGATTTGCTTGACGTGCCCTGCACCGCCAGGGACATTATCATAGAGAACGATGGTTTGCTCCCATTGGTTGGCACTTCGCGCACGTGGTGTCAAGACCCCATCAATGTCTCTACGTTCAATTTGCAGCGCCCGACTTGCTCCTTGTATAAGGGCGTTCATCAACGACAACCAGAACGAGGAGTCCGTTGGTGACGGGATCGGGAAATCGGGTTTGCTCTCAAAACGTAAGTGTAAGGTGTCCGTTTGTTGAACGTGACCGAGCGCGATCTCAGAAATTGGTATCCCTGAACAACCTTTGGTTTTACAGCGTTTTTCGGAAGGACTCACTTGTGAGCCGCAGCTTAAACAGATGCGAAACCCCCGTCCGCGCCCCTCATTAACGTACAGTAATTGACCTGTTCGATCATAGGCACAGTGGGTGATATTTCCCAATGTCTGTTCACTCGGCGCAGATGCGGGAATTAATCCAGAACGCATTCGGGAAGGAATTACCTCGACGTATTGACGTGCCGCAACACCGCTCCTGCGCGGGTCGGCTCGAAAACCGTCGGGTGTCACATAGCGCATGAGCTTTCCAAGCTTTTCATGACAAACTGGGCATCCGTCGTCAGCGTCTATCAGTGAAATACCATCTGCCCGACTGATCTGTAGGTTGTTGCAGGTAGGGCAAATGCGATATTCACGATCTCGCACTGTATCTCGATAGAATTGCAGTCCAGCACTCCGCCAAATACGCTTATCGGCAACCACTTCTGAACCGGGCGCATATTCCCGAATAGCTTGCCGTAAATCACGCTCCAAGCGCAAATGTTCGCTATCTTTGATTTTTGACGGCAGATTCAAAGCAACGGTATACAATGGGAATGAGTAGCTGGGAAGAACGCCGCGCCCGCTTAGATAATCAACGAGATAATCTCTCTGCAAACGATCCAACAGCTTGGCGTAATGGTCAATCTCCGCCATTGCTTCACTGCCAACAGTCCGATTGGTGAAATCAGTCTTTTTCAGCTTATCGATTTGCAGACGGTAGTGGTTTGTGACCTCTAAATACCCCTGATTCGCTTTATCCATTGCCGCTTTAAATGCGTCCAACCAGTTTGATATATCTGGCTGCTTCATTAGCGCAGGGGCGAGAAGTTCCAAACTTGTGTAAATCTCTGTATGACGCAGATCAAGCCATTTTTCAAGTCCAGCATAGTGTGGTTGACCACTGCTGCTCTGTGGATCGAAGAACGCGCCAACCTGACCTAAATCAGTATCCCCTGCGTCCCGACGATAGCGAAGATAGGTGCTAAGAAGCACTGCATTGATATGTCGTTGGCGAATAAAGCTATTGTCTAATGCGATATGCGGGACACGCACATGCCCACGAATGATTTCCGGTGGGTTGCGGAAGTAATTTTGATCATGTGGACGCGCAGATGCCCATGTGAGTATAAAGGCTGTGCCACTAGTACGCCGCCCTGCACGCCCTGACCGTTGGCGGTAGTTGGCAACTGTCGGAGGAACGTTGTTCATAACAACAGCTTGAAGATCACCTAAATCAATCCCCATCTCGAACGTTGTTGAACAGCTTAAGGCATTGATATCCCCATCTCGGAAACCATCTTGATAGCTGCGTCCCTTCACCGAATCAAGCTGGGCTGTGTGTTCTTCAACGCGCATCGGGATTACGTCGCGTTGGTAAGTGCCAAAAAAGTAGTTCGCTGCTTGTCGTTCGGAAATATCAAACAACTCTAATCGTCCGCCGCAATCTGGATGAGGACAGGGGAGGGCGTCGCCATGACAGTACACACGCTGACACCGGGTACAGCGAAACCAGTCCATATCGGCACGGAAGAAAATGCGTTCGTGCTTAAGTTGATATCCGCCACCACCGGTACTTTTGAACAAATCGGTGTTTTCGTCGATCAACCAATCCCAAATCAAGCTGAGCGTATTATCAATGTCAATATCTGCGGTGAGAAGGTTGAAATGGCGCAAAACCATCGCTGCTAATCGACGCCGATAATGGCGAGCCTGTACACCTACCCAAGATTGTTCTCGCGCTCCTCCGCTGCTCTTACGGACAAGCGAGTCGTTTGAGATATTGCGCCCAAAGAGGGTTTGGTCATCTGGTTCGACACCGCGAGGAAAAGTGATCAGTTTACGCTTGCGAATATCGTCCAGAAGATACTCAACCAATGTTCGTGTAGCTTCAGGGCTAAACCCAATTTGATTGGCAAGTCCGACAAAATCTGGGAGATTATCTTCCTCGAAGTAGGTCACACCGATCACGCCGAGCTTTTCGAGCGATTGGCGTTCGTCTCTACCCGTCGTGAATTCTGCCAACAGACGTCCGGTCACACGCGCTTTTAGTTCTTCGCGTTGTTCCCTAGACATCTTAATAGAGGTTTCTCGCCATACGTTTGTTTCTGGATCGTTATGGAAAATCCGCTTTTCCCAAGCAAGTCTGACACTGCGATCAGCAATTGAAAGCACACTAGGAAGATAGCTATCTTCCTCATAATGATCTCTAACCCCTTGAGCAATGATGTGCCGATAGTTCTGGGTATTGACCACATCCTGCAAAAATGCTGCGAATCGTGCTGCGCCTTGCCTGTTATCATAGAAGGTTAATAATTTGCGTCCTTCACCTGGTTTTTCTTGAATGGATTCGTCGGCTGATGGCGGAAGTTGACGGTAAAGCTCATAGGTTAAGATAGATAATGGCGTGACCCCTCCAACGCTTACACTGGTCACAATTTCTGTTTTGCTCATTGACTTGCTGAAACAGCGGCAGCATTGATTCATCTGTTCGACTGGGGTAATGCGAGTACCACGTTTGTTATCTTTTTCAATCTCGTTGACGAGGAATAAGGACACATGAGCCGAAGTTTCGCCGCATGTGCAGCGAAGCGCCAGATAGCCACAGCGGAGGCATACGCTTTTTTCCTCTTGTTTGAAACGTGCATCGCCGTCGTCCTTTTCACTTTTGTCGATGGGGGCATTGGTATCTTCGAATTCACCGAGTCCCCGATTTTCTTCAACCCATTTCCATGTGAAATAACGCAGCGATTCATCGCCGTAGAGATCATCAGAGGGCGAAACGAATTGCCGTTCTTGCTCCAGCATCCTAACATAAACCTGACCACATTCACGACACACAACAATGGGATAAACTCGGCAACCGCAAGTATCACATGTCTCACGTCGATCACTGAACATGCGCGACCAACCGGCACTGCTGGATGTTGTTCGTCCTTGGCAGTGTGGATTTAAACACACCCATATCCCCTGTGGAGGGCGGGCAAATAGGTGATAACGTGCCGGGAGCAGCGATGGTTTATCGTCATCAGGTCGCGCCATTGCCCCAAGTTCAATAAGGCGATAGAGCGCCTGCAAACGCCCATCTTCGTCCAGATCACTGAACATTTTTTCAGCCGCTTCGTGGACATGGGCAGGATTGTCTTGACGTTCCATCATCCAATGACGCAGATCGGTTAATGTGCGGTTGCCAATCAGTGCTTGATAGAGTAACGATTTCGGATTGCCAGTCGCAGACTGTGCTGCTGCGTCTGGAACAATACCCATCTGAACAAGTCGCTGCACTATTGACGAAATGTCAACACCCGTTTCACCCCGTGCTGCCTTTAACAGGGCGGGTAACTCTGGGTGCAAGTAGTGTTGTGATGAAACAGCATATTCGCTCGTCGCTTCGGGTACATACGCCGTATCGACTTTGCCGAAGATAATGTCATCCTGCTCAAATGGCTCATCAAACAACGTAGCAGCGAACTGTTGAGCTTTAACCGGATCGTCATTGGTCAAGGTAGCGCTGGTAGCAATACAAAGAACTTCCCCTTGCTGCTTTGCTAAACGATGCTTTAAGCGCCGAATCAGCATTGCTACTTCGATACCTTGCGCCCCGCTGTAGGTGTGGGCTTCGTCCAAGACGATAAAACGCCAACGCCCACCTTGAAACAAGATCGAATCTTCCGGGCGAACCAGCAGATATTCGAGCATCGCGTAATTAGTGATCAAGATTTGTGGGAGTTTTTTGCCTGAACGAATTTCTTCGCGGCTGATCACTTCATTCTCAAGAGGCTCATTTTCCATGCCCCGCAGGGCTTCTTTTGTTGTAGTGGCGAGTTCGCTTGTGTAGCGCCCAAATGTGATCTTCGTCCCGCGCAACAATACACGCAGACGATCTAGTTGATCATTAACCAACGCATTGAGCGGATAGATCAGAACCGCACGAACACCGGGTGCAGGATCAATCAGCAAATCGTTCAATATTGGAATCAAGAAACATTCTGTTTTCCCACTTCCTGTACCTGATGAGACGACAACGCTGCGTTTTTCTTCGGATAACTTTCGGATAGCGCTCTCCTGATGCAGATAAAGCGGCGCTTGAATGGGAAGTGGGCGATTTTTCTTAAAACAAGGTAAGTTGAGTAGATGAGGCGATAAAACACCCTCGTCACTCAATCCTTGCAATGACATTCCAGTTTGATAGGGAGGTGCAATTTCGAGATAAGGACCATTGAACAACGCCCCCGACACGCTAATCGCATTTCTGATCGCTGATGCTAATTCGGGTTCTTGTTTATCGCGGTTGACATCAAAAATAGTCGTTAGGTAATCAACTAACGCTTCTTGCAGCGTTTGGGTTAATTGAATTGGGTTCACAGCATTATTCCTTTAAAGAGATTCAGCGTGTGTGTAGAATGTCTCGACCCAGATAAACGCCCATTGCAAAAGTGCTGGGCAGGCGTCTATCGCCACAAAAAGCATTGCTTGGAGTTCAGCATCCTTGAGTTCACTACTGCGTTTCAATCGTCCCGCCAATTCGGGATAATAGGCTTGAAGTCGGAGCATCAGTGCCATCAACAGGATGACCGAGTCTAATTGCAGCAGTGGATTATGATACTTTGTTTCCGACTCGCCGCTTACAGCAGTGATCAATTCCAGCGAATAGGCGATCATGGGAAATCGTGTGTAGACTTCTAATGCCTCGCGCAAAAATCTAACGTGTTTTCGCCAAGGCTGCGTCGCTACCAACTTACTTTGATCTGTACGTTTGTTTTTCTTGCCAATCCAATCATCAGCAGCAAAACAATAGCCCTCTATACTGGTCAAGTTTTCCCGATGAATAGTATATCGGCTGTGTGGTGCTTGTAATTGAGTTTCGGCAAAAAGGCGGTCAATTACTGCATATGCCCAATTGTTACGGGGATGCCATTGTTCTTGTGCATGAACTTCCTGCAATTTAGCCAACACGATCCAGATCGCCTTAACTTCGTTGTAGGTTGCGTCCCCGAATCTGCTGATAGGAAGGGTCGCTAACCGAAAATAATGTTGAGCTTGCAGATTAATCTGATTGTTTGCTTGCACCGCAGCGATTAGATCGGCAATAAGCTGCTTGTCTTCGCCTGAAATCTCAATTTCAGCCCGGTCTTTTCGTTGAGGTTTGGGTTGCAGTTCACGCATTCGTTCGCGCACAGCTTCAAGTTTGGCTTTCGCCTCACCCCGTGCCAAATCTTCTGCTAAAGGTTCAATTTGGATAGGCTGGGCTTTAGAATCCCCCAAATAAGTGAAGATTTCCCACCGCATTCCATTGGCTTCCGCATAAATCGTTGCTGCCCCGCCGATACGTTTGATGAGATCATGCAGTGCATCGTCGCGCAGCGTCTTGTCATAGCGCCCGTGGGCATCAAGGCTGATGTCGCGGTCTTCAGTCACGTCGCCGGATTGCACAACCCAGCGAAAATGATTACGCTTCTCCCCTCTAGCGTGGATGGTCACGGAGCTTAATTTATTACCGTAGACCAGCTTGCCATTGACACCTTCGATCCAAGCATCTACCCGATTTACACGCCATGCAAGCGGAATCGAACTTCCCAATAGCTGTAATCGTAGTCGGCACTCATCGTCTTTTAATTGCGTCCAAGTGACTGTAATCCACTTATCCGTGCTTTTGATTTCTGCTCCAGCAGGTAGTTCCAATTGATTGATCCCTACACCCGCAAGGGTAATTGAGGGAAGAGAAACCGGAGAATATAGACGATTCGGATCAACAGGCTGTATTTCAATCCCGCGTAATAGCGAAAATTGGAACGGTGCAAGCATGATTGATTGTAAATCGCGTCGTAAATTGACCAAATACACCGCATTTTCATCAGGGATCAGCGCTCCAAGGTTGACGATTAATTCATGATCTTTCCAAGTAGCAATTCCCGTATTAAGTAGATCGTCCAGACGGCGCACGAGCGTGAAACGCCCACCACGAATCGACAATGTGATACGATGTGGTTTATCTTCAAAATGCGGGATATGGAGTCGAATGTCCCGATCCAAGAAAACTGGTTGCACACTGACAGAAATTTGCTGCATGGGCACGCCGCCTTCAAGATAGGGTTGCCCGACAAGCGATTCCTGCTTCTCAAACCTGCCAATGACGTGCCCATTCTGACGAAATTGGATCGGTGGTTGAAGCGCATATTGACCAGCATTTTGATGCTGTACCACAGTCTTCAAAACATCTGGTGGTTCGAGTTTTTCGCGCGGGGTAAGGACTTGTCCGTTTTCATCCATGATCTCGACACCTCTTGCGAGGCTTATTAGCCATTCTCCTGCTGTTATAGGAGTGTCATAATCAATGGGTATCCCATATTGGCGCTGCTGTGTGATGCGAAAAAGGGTAAACGGTTTCGCAGGAAGTGCAGGTACATCGTTCTCATATAAAATGTCACCGTTTTCGGCTAACACGTAGATGTGACCATTAATCTCACCTCCCGCGAAAATCACTTCATCGATCAGCCATCCAGTAGTCGAAATCCAAGGATGAAGATATTCGGTAATTCCTTGCCCAATTCGGGGAGGCGCAGAGCGGGCTGTCCAGAGCAAAACATCCGGTTTCCCTTGAGCCTCCTTCACGCGAATGTTGAGCAGACGTAACGCCATCATATCGCTTTCCAGCGACCAAACCCACTCTAGTTTTGGACGTGATTGACGTGCAATGACCCCTCGTTCAACGTTTTCTGCTAGGGCTTGTGACACTCGCTCCCAAAGTTCTCTTTCAATCAGACTGTTGAGTTCAGTTTTGATTTCATCCGCGTCAGTTTCTTGGGTATAGAGATCAATAGCGCGTTTCATCTGCTGAATAAGGTTGTATGCTGTTTCTCTTGTATCTTCACTTAGGATGAACTGCCGCAGGCTTTTTGAGAGATAGGCGAATTGGGCGTTGTTTTGCAGAACAGTAGGCAATTCTTCGAAGGAGATTTTTGCCAATACCTGTATATTTTTGATCAGCCAATCGGCAAAATCTGATTGCAGGTAGTAGGGCAAGATCGCGTGGCGATAAATCGGGCGAACAACATCACCGGCATTGATCACAACAAATGGGAGATGAAAACGGTCTTCAAGATAGATGCGGCTTTTGAGAAAGAATTCTGCACAGGTGTTACGTATGGTCTGATCAATCTCTGTTCGTTGCCACACAAGTTGTGCGTAGGGTGTCCAAAAATTACGGGCGTCATATTTGGCATAACGAGCGCAGAAAACCATTGTCGTCACAAACAATGCGGGACACCGCGCATTTCTCAGAGAAGGGCGCCCACCGCGTACTGCATAGCGACCGCGTAGAATAGTACATAACTGCTGAAAACCAACCTCGCTTATCGGAAGATCGCCAACTAAGCCGACGGTGCGGAGCGCGGTTCGTAGCAATGGTTCAATATCATTAACTGTGGCTGTTCTACTCAATGTGCCAGTTCGCAATTGATCTAAGAAACGACTCAGTTCTTGGGAGTTATCTATTTGGTCGTCCAGATCAAATTGAATGCGTACTGTCTCTAATAATCCCCATGGATAAAGTGGAGTGTCGTCAACAGGTGAATCAATTGCTGAAACAAATTCATCATCCACTGCCTCTAAGTCAGCAAAATCGTCAGCACGTAATTCATCAGATGCAGCGATCTCTAAGGGTAGGAGGTCGTCAATCGGTGCGGAATTGATTGCTAAGACAAATTCTTCGTCAACCTTATCGAATAACGGTATCGGTTCTTCAACTGGAATTGGCTCAAGATTTATAACTACAATTTCATGCGTTTCAATGTCTTTGACAAATGTATAATCAACTATTTGTTCCTCATCAAAGTCAACTTGAGGTGCGACAGATTCCGCAATCAGGGAGATTCCTACGTTCTCAGATTCTTGAAGGGGTTCTGGCGTTGCCTCTAATTCATCAGGTTCAATTGGTTCGTACAGTCTAGAAAATACGGAGAAGATTTTGGGGATGAGTTCTTTTGATTCAGAACCTTCCTCTTGAGTGATGAGGTCAGTTCCCGAAGATTTAGAAAGCTCAATGCTTATATGTTCTTCAACAAGTTGCACAAATTCAGCATCCACCGTCTCAACGACAGGAGCGGGATTCTCCCTATTGTAGCGCCTGTGATCTTCCGTTTTGGAGATGCTGGTCGTTTTTTTGCGCGGCTTTCGTTTGAAAAACGATGTGATTACAAGCAACACTCGTTTGATGATGGCTTGAAAAATAAAGTGCATAGTTACTTACCGTAATTTGAATGAGTTAAGTGCCATTATAGTTTGTTTTTTGCCAATATGTTCGACAAATGTGTCGAATAATTTGGAATTTTAGGAATTAATTCATAAGGATTATGGCTACGACCTGGGCAAGAAGTTTCAGTATTGCAGCGAACACACAACGCTGTGCGAATACGTATTGATCGCGCATGTCAGCGCCGATCCCTAGATCGGGTGCATTTCACTTTGGGGGCGGTCAAGCAGATTGCCGCCATAACGCCTCAAAGTCCTGTCCTAAGACAGCCGCCCGGATAACGAGCATGGTGTTAGCGTTATCAGCGTCCCAACGCATCCCTGTACCGGTTAAACGCTGCTTGAATTGTTTGACGCCACTCTCAATCGTGCCGGAACCAATGGGAAAGCCTTCTTCACGAAACTCAAGGTACTGCATGCGCCGTTGGTGGCGCTCAAAGTAGCCTGCCAGATCGCTGCGTCCCCGTTTCTGCAAAGCAGCGATGATGCGGTGAATTCGTCCCATGTACAGATGGTCTTTGGCGGTTTTGAGCCAGTGTGAACGCTGCTTGTCGTCCTGCTCGTTGGGGTACAACGCACTGGCGGCGTCCGCCAGATGCTGGACGGCATGAAACCAATCGACAATCTGCCGCCCATCGGGACAGACCTCCTCCGCCACATTCCAAATCCACGCTGCGCCATCCCCAACGACCGCCCGCTCTTTCGCGGTCGGCAGTTCGTGAGCGACCGCCAGCGCCCACAAGGCAGGCGTAAACTCGTCTTTGCCGCCCAACAGCGCGGTGTAGTGAACGTTGACCCCGTGCGCCATCTCATCCAGTTGCTGCGTCTGCGGGTTACGCTCCAAGCGGGTCTCAATGTCGAACACCGCGCCGACCTTCAACTCGCGCCACCCCTCACCCCGGATATTGACCATCCCCCCATCCATCGACAGCCCTTTGCGCTGGTCATGGTCAAAGCGCCCATCGGGTAATTTTACCCGCTCGACACGCACGTGCTGCCGCTGCTGCTGGACATAGGACTGCATCTGTTGACCGTACTTTTGCGTTTGCCGCCACAGGCTGCTGGCGGGGATCAGTCGTTCACCAATTTCTTGGAAGACCGCACTACACTGTTCATAGGGCAACAGACTGCTCAGCCACACCCTCTTTTTACCCAGTTGCCGACTGTACGCTGTCTCATTCAAACCCAACTGCTCATCCAGGGGGAAAATATCCCGTGCCACACGTCGCGCATTGGTAGTAATCCCGCTCAACCCTCACTTCGCCTCGCAGGGTGACGACCTGCTTGGGCTTTTTGCCTTTGTAGCGCAGCTTGCCAGCACACCTTTCACATAAGCCCGGTCTCATCTGCTGGGCATCAACAACCATTTCTTGCAGGAGGGATTGGCGAATCTCAAACTCCCCAACTAAATCTTCCATCTCACTCATGCTCAGGTCACGGCGGCCCGCTTTCTGCTCAAGCAGTTTTTCAATCGCTTCATACGCTCGCTCTTGTAACCGATTTTTCAATTCATTGGCTGATGTGGACATCGCGGGAACGCCTCACTCTTCTTTTGCTCTTTCTCCTATTCTAACCTTTTGCCCCTAAAGTGAAATGCACCCA
>Ga0163154_10004863_pt1 | contig 17448 bp, 16 predicted proteins | sample OliLakLV19MP9P1_FD_148649 | JGI IMG/M metagenome (GOLD analysis project Ga0163154, IMG submission 148649) | Freshwater microbial mat bacterial communities from Lake Vanda, McMurdo Dry Valleys, Antarctica - Oligotrophic Lake LV.19.MP9.P1 | ecosystem: Environmental > Aquatic > Freshwater > Lake >...
CCCCGGCGCGCTTCTTGGCGCATCAAACTGGGCGGCATCAGTCGTAGGTCACGTTGCCCGCAGGGCTACGTGACGGTGCTCCGATGTCACGTAGGCCTGCGGCCAACGTGACCTACGCATCAACGCGTTAGGCTAACTTTGCTGCGAATCCCGGTCGCCCCGGCGCGCTTCTTGGCGCATCAAACTGGGCGGCATCAGTCGTAGGTCACGTTGCCCGCAGGGCTACGTGACGGTGCTCCGATGTCACGTAGGCCTGCGGCCAACGTGACCTACGAATCAACGCGTTAGGCTAACTTTGCTGCGAATCCCGGTCGCCCCGGCGCTCTTCTTCGCGCATCAAACTGGGCGGCATCAGTCGTAGGTCACGTTGCCCGCAGGGCTACGTGACGGTGCTCCGATGTCACGTAGGCCTGCGGCCAACGTGACCTACAAATCAACGCGTTAGGCTTACTTTGCTGCGAATCCCGGTCGCCCCTGTCGATGCTCTTCTTCGCGCATCAAACTGGGCGGCATCAGTCGTAGGTCACGTTGCCCGCAGGGCTACGTGACAGTGCTCCGATGTCACGTAGCCCTGCGGCCAACGTGACCTACGCAGGCCTAAGCGCAATGAGGGTGAAAGCCGGCAAGCTTGCGCGGCATGCCGCGCAAGCTTGCCGGCTTTCACCCTCATTGCGCTTAGGCCTGCGTAGGTCACGTTGGCCGCAGGGCTACGTGACAGTGCTCCGATGTCACGTAGCCCTGCGGCCAACGTGACCTACGCAGGCCTAAGCGCAATGAGGGTGAAAGCCGGCAAGCTTGCGCGGCATGCCGCGCGCCGGCTTGAACGGCTGGCGGCTACGCCGCCAGACCGGGCAATGGTTGTTCCATTCCAACGCGTTGCAACGCAGCCATGCGCAGCCATAACCGTGCAATCTGCCGCGTAGCGTACTCACCCAATGGGTGAGCGAGTCGAACGGCCGAAAAGTCAAAAGAATCAGGGTGCTATGGGCGATGAGAAGCGGTCAACTGAGGTTTCTAGGAGCATAGCGGGTGCGCCCACCGTCAACCAGCCGGCCGCGCGTTCTTCGAACTTGGATGACTGCAACCAGCGTTGCGCGCACGCAAATCCGTATCCCCCTTCAGTGGCGATCGCCGCGCTGTAGTTGCCGCATAGGCGCGCAGTGCCTTACACCTGCAGCTAGGTTGAAACATTCTTGCCATGGCCACTTCAATCCTGCACCCAACCTCAGGTATGCTCAGCGGCTCAGCTAGCCGAAGTGGCGGAATCGGTAGACGCAGCGGACTCAAAATCCGCCGCCCTTAAAAGCGTGGGGGTTCGAGTCCCCCCTTCGGCACCATTTGAACATTCGAACGGGTCCAAAGCCCTCCGAAGAAACAAACAAAACCCCGCTAACGGCGGGGTTTTTTTTGTCCTAGCAGCCGGTCGGACTTTCCTCGCGAGTGCGCCGGAAGTCCTGTTGGCGATCGTTTTCTGGTCATTCTCGGATTGATTTTGAAGGATTTCGATCTACTTTCAAGTCTGCGCTACGCCAAAAGGCCGACCGGCGGGCTGCGCGTCTGGTCGGCGTCCGCGTTGCGACGCTTAGGCATGGAAGAGCCATTGCCTGCGCGCCGCGCCTTGCAGCCGTCCAGCCTCACAACGCATCTCACGCTGAAAGTCCGACCGGCTGCTAGGTTAAAACTACCGGAATATTCGTCACCACTCTGCGCCAAAAGCGCTTCCGGCGCATCGACCGCAGTTTTGATGAGCCGCTGCCAGTCGGCGTTACCCCGCACCCAGGCCGCCCCCGAGTGCGCCATGAAAGCTTAACGGCCATGGCGTCGATTCGCTTTGCCAACGACAAAAATGGCGTTCCCTTGGCTACGCCGGCCGCAGTTTTGGTCGCGGGTATGCGGGACTTCCTGAAGGGTCTGAGCACCTATATGCGCGCCAATGCCACTGGCACTTGGTCTGAAAAATTAATTGAACAACTCTCCACTACTGATCGCCATCGTCAAACATCTGGCGGTATCCGGCATTCTAGCCAACCGCCTCGCAGCGAACGGCTTTGGGCGAGTTCCGACCGCTGGATCCGGGCGAATCGCCTGCAGCGTAAGCGATCAATCGGCGGGCAAAAAGTCCAAGTTATTGACGAACGAGCCCTTAGCGATAACTGCGCTGGCGATGGCACTGACGTTGATCGTCGCGTCGCCGCGTGCGGATGCACTGAATCCAAACCCGGATCCCGCCCATGTGGCGGCCGATTCGGAAGGATTTCTGACTTACCACCCGGATTTGCGCTGGCGCAAGATAAGCCTCGGTCACTTTGAAGAGGGCAAGCTGGATTAGGCCTTTGACGCCTTCCAGCGTTCCTCGCGCTACGCGGACCAGGGCTCGCAAGCGATGGTCGCCGAGATATTTTGGAAAGGCAGCGGCACCGGGGCGGATCGTCCGACGGCTCAAAATTGGATGGATTTGGCAGCAGAACGCGGCTACAAGGACTTTGCGGCGGTTCGCGAGTTCTACTGGAAATCGATAAGCGAAGCTGAGCGCGCGCTTAAGGTTGGCTAAGAGGTGTATGCCGAATTTGGTGAGCTGCCAAACCCCGTTTGGAGCGCATGCTTAACAAAGGCCGCCGGGTAACCACTGGCAGCCGTACCGGCTTCAAGGGCGCGTTGACGATCATGTTATCGGGCAACGGTGGTTGGATTTCACTGCATCGGGTCGCGAACGCGCCTGCGCATAGGCCAGATTGCGCTGCAGTAAGTCCAGATATTCGCTGTCTTGAATGCCTTAGCCACATAGTCCGGCGTGTGCACGCGCAACACCGCTTCATCATCTGCCCACGGCGCCTCCCGCAGTTGCACACCCAGTTGCGCGGCGGAATCGCTAATGCGCTCGCGCAACAATCGGTATTTCGCCATCGGGAAACGATGCCCGACTGGCAATGGCAACTCAAACTGGTCGCTGGTGTAGCCGATCAAGGCTATCTAGCTGGCAACAGCGGCAACGGATCGACCGGCTTACCGTTTTTCCGCACTTCGAAATGCAGGAGTACACGATTGGCGGCGTTTTTTCCCATTTCGGCGATTTTTTGCCCGGCTTTGACTTTGTCGCCCTCTTTCACCAGTCGCACACGGTTATGACCATAAGCCGACAACGTGTCCGCCGAGTGTTTGACGATGACCAACTCTCCGTAGCCGATCAAACCCGCGCCGCTGTAGACAACCTCACCATCCCGCGCGGCTCGTACCGGCTGACCCATCTCACCGGCGATGTCCACGCCCTGCCGGGTAGGATCGCCGGCGGCGTAGGTGACGACCACTTTCCCTGGCGTTGGCCAAATCCAGCCGGCGGCACTGGGCCTCGCTCCCGTCACGTCGGCCGTCGGCGGCGCGGATCCGGAACGAATGGCTGCCACCGTGGCGGGCGTCGGCGGAGCCGCCGTTGGTAATGCGGCCACGGTGCCGGGTGCAGCGGCCGGGGACGAAGCTGCAGCGCCAGCGGCAACGGTAGGTAAGGTCTCAACCGCTTCGAAAGTCGGTGCGCCGGGCGGCGAGGCACTGCCGATGGCCTGCGCACCTGGCGGCAAAGTCACTCCCAATTCGGCGTTGTAGCCGGCCGGCTTGGATGCCGTGATCGCGGCGTTGCTGGCCGTGCTGGCCGCCACACTGCTGCCTGCGCCTCGATCGACGGGTTTGTTTGGCGCGGCGACGGTGGCGCTGTGCGCGGAATTATTCGCGCCGCTGGGGCCATTGATCAGTCGATTGGGGCCGACGCGCAAACTCTGCTTGGGGTAAATGGTGTACGGCGGAGCGATATCGTTCCACTGCGCCAAGTCTCGATAATCCACGCCGTACTGCACCGAAATCTTGAACAGCGTATCGCCGGCTTGCACCGTGTGCGTGGGTGCGGTCGAGACGCCGCGCGACGCTGGCCGCGGCGTCGAAACACCGGTGTCGGCTGGTTGAACCATCACCGTCTGCGTACATGCCACCAGCGTCAGCGCAACGCCGAGTGCACTGAGGCGCGCGATCCTCATAACACGCCCCGCACCAACGGAACAAAACTCACTGCGCCCAGATTTTCCCGCGACCATCCGTCTGTCCCCCGAACCATCCTGACCAAAGTTTGTTGCCCCGCGGGGCCTAACGGTGCTACTGCGACACCGCCAACGGCAATCTGCGCCAACAGATCGGCATCTAGCGTTTCTCGCGCAGCGGTGACGATCAATGCATCAAACGGTGCCTGCTCGCGCCAACCGATATTGCCATCGTCATGCTTGGTGCGGATGTTTTTGTAGCCCAAAGAGCGAAAACGCTTGCGTGCCTGGCGCAACAGCTCATCAATACGTTCGACGGTGTACACATCAGCGATCAATTGCCCAAGCACCGCCGCCTGGTATCCGGAACCCGTGCCGATTTCCAAGACCTTTTGGGGCACTTGACCACGCAATAGCGCGGCGGTCATCAAGCCCACCACATAGGGTTGCGAGATGGTCTGACCCAAACCGATCGGCAGCGCCGTATCTTCGTAGGCGCGACTGGCAAGGGCTTCATCGACAAATAGATGACGCGGCACGCGGCCGATGACCTCCAACACGCGCGGATCAATCACGCCCTGCGCTTTTAGGCGCTCGACTAAGCGATCGCGAGCGCGCTGCGAGGTCATTCCGGTACCTAGCGCTTGCGCCGGTGGAGGGGATTGGTAACGCATCATTTCAGTGTGGCTACCCAGCTCGCGACTTTGTCGAGCGCGCTGTAACGGGTTAGGTCAACGGTAATCGGCGTGATCGAAATATAGCCGGCGCGCACAGCGTGGAAATCGGTGCCGACGCCGGCATCCTGCTCAGGACCTGGCGGCCCGATCCAATAGATCGGCCGACCGCGTGGATCGGTTTGGGCAATACAGGGCTCGGCCCGATGACGATGGCCAAGTCGAGTCACTTCGAATCCAAGGATGTCATCCCAAGGGCGATCCGGCACGTTGACGTTCAAAATAGTATCCGCTGGCAACGGGTCTTCCAGCAAACGGGACACGATGCGCAGCGCGGCACGCGCCGCACTGGCGTAGTTTTCTGCACGATGCTCGCGCGTGACCAGCGACACGGCCACCGCGGGCAACCCCAAAAATCGTCCTTCCATTGCCGCAGCAACGGTGCCGGAATACAGCACATCGTCACCTAGATTAGCGGAGTTATTGATTCCGGAAACGACAATGGCGGGCTCCGAATCAAGCAAACCACCCAAAGCCAAGTGCACACAGTCGGTTGGCGTGCCAGCAACCCGAAAACGCCCGGGCGCCAACTGCGTTACCCGAATCGGTTGATCAAGCGTGAGTGAATTGCTGGCACCGCTACGATCTCGATCGGGCGCCACAATGCTCACTCTACCTAAAGCAGACAGATGCTCGGCGAGAATCAAAATGCCTGGTGCTTCGACGCCATCATCGTTGCTAATCAATACGTGCATACGAACCTCGCTGGTCAGCCGGGCATAATAGCAACGCCACCTGCGCCCGATACGGCCTGATAGAGACTTATGATCGAATCTCAGAGGCGGCGACCTAGCGAAAAGACCAGCAGCGAGGATCGCGACTTGTTTAGGCAGGCGGTCGGGCCCGTGCGCGAGCTGCAGGTGGCGGCCAACTTGGTGCACGCAACCCGCCCGCTACCAGAGCCGCTGCCGCTGCAATCGGATGCCGACGAACGTCAGGTGCTGCGCGAGCTCCTGTCCGCAGACGAGGGTTTGCTGGGTTTGGCCAGCGGCGAGGTATTAACGCATTTGCAGGACGGTTATCCGCCCAAACTACTGCGCCAATTGCGCCGCGGTCAGTTCGTTGTGGAGGCCGAACTGGACTTGCACCACCTGCGCATTCCGCAGGCGCGCGCTTTACTCGGAAGTTTCCTGGCCCAATGTGGGCGCGAACGGCGCCGCTGCGTGCGCATTGTGCACGGCAAGGGCAAAGCCTCTGATCAGGGCAGCGTCATGAAGGCGCTCACCGATCGGGTGTTGCGACAACGTGCTGATGTGCTCGGTTTTACCTCAGCGCGTCCGCAAGATGGCGGCACTGGGGCCGTGATGGTGTTGCTGTTGGTGCGTTAGCGGGAGCCGCGGGCAAGCTCTGCGACAGAAAAACCAACGCGATCAAGCCTCGCCTTCGACCATTTCTTGGCGCGCCGCCGCGACCAGCATGTTTAAGCGATCCAATAACACCGGTTTGGTGAGCCATTCATCGACGCCGGCTGGCAGCGTTTTAGGCGCCTGATAACCGGATACGATGGCCACGCGGGTGCGCTGCATATTGGGCTCAAAGGCGCGCAGATGACGCGCAAGATCCGGTCCTTGACCGTCCGGCAGATCCACATCCAACAACAGCAAATCAAAATGGAAATCCGCCACTTTGGCGCGCGCCGCCTGCGACGACGCGGCAAACTCAACCACACAGCCCAGCACTTCCAGTTGGCTGTTTAATGCCAGGGTGACATCTTCATCGTCATCGACCAACAACACACTGAGTCCAGCGCCCTGCCCCGCACTATCTGGCGTGGCCTTGGCTTCGGGCAGTTCGGCCACCGCGAAGGTCAGCTCAAAATGGAACAAGGCGCCGGCGCCGGGCTGGCTTTCCACTGCGATTTGCCCGCCCATCAGACGCACCAAATCGGCCGAGATCGCCAAACCCAAACCAGCGCCGGCGCGGTGTCTTTGTCCGGCCCGGCCTTTGGCAAAAGGCTCAAACAGGCCTGCGATCTCGTCGGCCTCAATGCCGGGGCCGCTGTCTTGCACCGCAAACCTAACGCGAATGCGCCCATCGTTGGAGCGCGCCAGACTGCGTACGCTGAAGCAAATTTCACCTCGTTCGGTAAATTTCAGGCTGTTACCGATCAGATTGCTGAGCACTTGTTGCAGCCGTTCAACATCGAAGAGGATCGGATCAAGCACTTCCGCGCCGAATTCCAGGCGTAATTGCAGGCCTTTTTCCCGCGCCCTGGGTTGATAGAGCTGACACACGCTTTCCGCCAATTGCTGCAGCGATGCGGCGCGCAACACCAAACTCAATTGTCCGGACTCAATACGACCGCGGTCGAGCAAATCCTGCGCAAGTTTCTCGATGGTCGTGCCAGCGCTGCGGATCGCTTCAATCATGCTGCGTTGCGCGGCTGTGGTTGGCGAGCGCAACAGCAACTCGGCCAAACCGAGCACGCCGCTGATCGGATTGCGCAGCTCGTGACTGGTTTGCGTCAATGCCCGCAAACGCGCACCCAAAGATGCACGAAGTCGACGATTGGAGCGTCGCTGCGCGACAAATGACACCACCAATACCGCCAAGATCGCGACGCTGAGCAGCACCAAAAATCCCGTCAAACGATGCTGTTTGGCCATCGCCGATTCGCGCTCCTGGCCCAGCGTCGCGTTACTTTCGAGGCGCACCAGCTCCAACGCTTGCTCGGCGTACAACAAACGAGCGTCGAAATCATCCGATGCCAACGCGCGATCGCGACTGGTCACGCTAGATTCGAGTTGCAACATGCGCTCGACGACCTCGGCCCAGCCCGTGCTCGTGCGTGAAAACTTCAGTTGGGCGGCGGCGAGTTCACGCAGCACACGAAGTTCGTCGCGTGCTAGTCCTAACTCTTTGAACGATTTCAACGATTCTTGCAACTCGCGCTCGGCGGCGTTGCGATCATTGTCGTCGGTGGCAGCCAAACCGCGTAACTCATGGGCTAAACCAGCCAACTGCGAGTTCTTCAACTGCTGCGCCAATTGCAGCGCCAATTCAGTGTTGCGTTCAACTTCCTCGCGATCTTTACCTGTCCGCGCAATGCGGGCGGCCTCCAAATGTAACTCGGCGCGCAATTTCGGATCGACAATGGCGGTGGCAATCGGTAAGGCAACATCCAAGGTATTACGCGCGCCGATGAGATCACCCAGCAGCGCTTGCGCACGTGCGCGATTGCGCAGCAGGCGTACCCGCATGGGTAAAGCCTTGCCAGGCAACAGAAAGGTCAAGCCCCGATCGGCATATTCCAGCGCCAATACATGTTTACCGAGCATGTCGCTGAGCGACGAATAGGCCAAAGCCACGTCTGCCGACAGTTCAGCGGACGGCGCCCGACGCAAGCGTATCTCCGCATCGGCCAATAATCGTTCGCCGCGTGTGTAGTCCTGCAAGGCAAAGTTTGCGCGGGCTTCGGCGATCAAACCACGAATTGCCAAAATGGGCTCGTTGACTAGATCAGCCTGGGCGCGGGCGGCCAGACCTGCGCCACGCTGACAAGGCCAATCGGCGACCATTCGACAGGCGTTAGCGCGCGCCAAATGCAGTTGCGCCGTCTGCCGACCGTCGGCGCGTGCAATCGAATCGGCCAGGGCTTGCGGCAAGGCATTGAGTACGCTGTCTGGATCGGTCAGCGCTTGGATTTCCAGCGGATGTCGCGGCAATTCCGAATCACCGTCAATTTTTGCCGGTTCAGCGGCCAGCGCATAAGTGAATACGACGGAAAGCAGATACCACCACAGCATCGTGTGGCTCAGTATTAGATAGCGATACGTGCGTGGCTCGCCTGTCACCCTAAAATTCCAGCCGCTGTCGAAGACGCGTGTGCAGTCTAACCAAGTGCAACGAAATGTTCACTTACTGCGACGCATTTGTTGTGATTAATCCTAGGATATGGGTTGCACGAGGAATTTTCCGAAGAAGCGCCCTATCTGGTTATACGGCCGACTGAAGAAAATTCCTGCTGCGAGCTAGAGACTAGCGAGGGCGCGAGCAATTTATGCAACAGGCGGGCTAGCAGCCTGTCGGACTTTGCGCGTGAGATGAGTTGTGTGGTTTAAGCGGATGGATGCAAGGCGCGGCGCGCAGCCAATGGCACTTCCATGCCTAAGCGTCGCAGCGCAGACGCCGTCCAGACGCGCAACCCGCCGGACGGCCTTTTGGCGCAGACTCGAAAGTAGAGCCATAGTCTTCAAAATCAATTCGAGCCTGAGTAGAAATGATCGCCAAAAAGACTTCCGGCGCACTCGCGAGGAAAGTCCGACAGGCTGCCAGGACTCCCGCAGCGGCAGCGCGATGCCATAATGGGGCATGCCCGACATCATTCTAAGCACTTTGAACGCCCGCTACGCCCATGCGTCGCTGGGTTTGCGCTATCTGCGCGCCAACTTGGCTGATCTACACGAACGCAGCGCAATCTGCGAATTCGTCATCGGCCAAAAAACCGAGGAAATCGTCGAACGATTATTACGCGAGCAGCCCAAGATCATTGGCCTCGGCGTGTACATCTGGAACGTGGAAGAAAGCACGCGTGTGGTCGCGCAACTTAAACTGATCGCGCCAGAGATTTGCATTGTCTTGGGCGGGCCCGAAGTGAGTTACGAAATCAGTGAGCAGCGCATCTGCGCGCTTGCCGACTATGTGATCACCGGCTGGGGCGATGTGAGTTTCGCGCAGTTGGCGCAGCAAATTCTCACTGGCGAGTTGCCGCAAACACGCGTGATCACTGGCGTGCAAGCACCGCTGGCGGCTCTGCAACTGCCCTACTCCGAATACACCGACGAAGATTTACGGCAGCGTTATTTGTACGTGGAGGCCTCGCGCGGTTGCCCGTTCAAGTGTGAATTCTGTTTGTCAGCGCTTGATCAAACCGCTTGGCCCTTTCCGTTGCAAGGTTTTTTGGATGCGCTTGAATCGCTGTATGCGCGCGGTGCCCGCCAGTTCAAGTTTGTCGATCGCACTTTCAACTTAAAAATTGACGCATCGCTGGCCGTGCTGGAGTTCTTTTTGGGCAAGATTGCCGCACAGCCAGACGATCTGCCGTTCGTGCATTTTGAACTGATTCCAGACCACTTACCGGAACGCTTGAAAGCCGCCATCAGTCAATTTCCACCTGGAACTTTGCAGTTTGAGATCGGCATTCAGACCTTTGACCCCGACGTGCAAACACGCATCTCACGTCGCCAAAAAAACCACTTGGCGCAAGCCAATATCCGCTGGCTGCGCGAGCACAGTGGCGCGCACTTGCATGTCGATCTGATTGCCGGGTTGCCCGGTGAAGGCGTGGCGAGTTTCGCCGCGGGCTTTGATCGTTTGGTTGCACTGCATCCGCACGAAATCCAATTCGGCATTTTAAAACGCCTGCGCGGTGCGCCTATTGCCCGTCACACGGCGGATTTTGACCTGCGCTTTTCGCCCGATCCTCCTTATCAGATTCTGTCGACCAACCTGATTGATTTCGCGACGTTGCAGCGTCTCAATCGTTTTGCTCGCTATTGGGATCTGATTGCCAACTCGGGCCGCTTCAAAGCAAGCTTGCCGCTGTTACTCGGTACATCAGCGTTTGCCAATTTCTTGGACTTTTCGGATTGGCTCTATGCACAAACCGGAAAAACCCACGCTTTTGCGCACGATCGTTTGGTGCATTTGCTACATGAGCACAGGCGCAGTCGCGCCGCTGACAGCAGTGCATTCGAGCGGGCATTGATCGAGGACTACCGCGGCGCAGGCGGACGCACCCGCTTGAGCTTCGAGGCGAGCAGCACGATTTTGCCCGCGCCACGCGCCCGCCACAGTGGCTCAACCCCAGCCCGACAAGCCCGTCATTTGGCGGTAGGCCGGACCGAGACTACGAACAGCTGAGCACTAGCAGCCAGTCGAGCTTTGCGCGTGAGATGCGTTGTGAGGCTGGACGGCTGCAATGCGCGGCGCGCAGGCAATAGCTCCTCCCTGCCTAAGCGTTGCAGCGCAGACGCCGTCCAGACGCGCAGCCCGCGGGACGGCCTTTTGGCGTAGCGCAGACTCGAAAGTAAATCGAAATCCATCAAAATCAATCCGAGATTGACCAGAAAACGATTGCCAAAAGGACTTCCGGCGCACTCGCCAGGAAAGCCCTACAGGCTGCTAGGGTGAGCCGCTACAAGGCGGCTTCAATTGCAGCACGTAATTCAGCGGAGTCTGGCTTAACGCGGCTTGCAAAGCTCTGCAGCACTTTGCCGTCTTTGCCAATCAGGTACTTATGGAAGTTCCAACCGGGCTCGCCGCCGCCTTGGCTGGCTAATTCTTGATAGAAAGGATCAGCGTTGGCGCCTTTGACGACCAACTTTTCAAACATCGGGAATTTCACCCCATAGGTGAGCGTGCAAAACTCGCGAATCTCGTCCTCGGTGCCCGGGTCTTGGCTCATGAAGTCATTTGACGGGAAGCCGATGACCGCAAATCCCCGCGGCGCGAGTTCGGCATTCAGCTTCTCCAAACCCTCGTACTGCGGCGTGAATCCGCACTTGCTAGCGGTATTGACCACCAGCAGCACTTTGCCCGCAAAGCGCTCGCAGAGTTTGACGGGCGTTTTGTCAGCCAAGGGTCTAAAACTGCGATCCAACAAAGGACTGCAGTCTGCAAATGCAGACAAAGATGAGATCAACAGAACTGACGCAAGCACAGCGCGTAGAAGCATGGGTTTTCGTCCGATGAAGTGAGTAAATAGTTGGGTAGTCAAGCAGATTTTGCATCGGGGTGTAGTGAACGCACGCAAGGCGGCACGCGCTTTGCGCAAAATCTTCGATTTTTGGCCTTTTTTTTGTGAACTTCGGTGCGGGGGACTACACAAACAGACCCAATTGTCAGAAACTTAGCATCTATTGTTGATGTCAGCTGTCAAGCCCCTAAGCAAACGCGCCCGATTGATGCCATGAATTATCGTTTTCTGCTTCTTCCTGTTGCGCTGTTTCTGGCTCATCCGCTGCCGGTGCTGGCTGGTGAGAATATTTACAAGTACGTCGATAAAACCGGTGTGACGGTGTACACCAATGTGCGACCGCGCGGTGTCACCGCGAAGGTCATTGGCACCTACTCTTGCCCCGCTTGCAAAGTTGATTCAAAGGTCGATTGGACCAATACCGGGCTCAATGTCAGTGCGTACAAGACGGAAATTGCCAGCGCTGCGCAATTGAATGAAGTGGACGAATCGATGGTGCGCGCCATCATCCATGCCGAGAGCGCCTACCGCAGCGAGGCCTTGTCTCCGGTCGGCGCACAAGGCCTGATGCAACTGATGCCAGGAACCGCTGGCATGTACGGCGTCAGCAATGCTTTTGATCCGGGCCAGAACATCGCGGCGGGCGTGAAACATTTACGCATGTTGCTGGACATGTTCGACGGCGACTTCGAACTCGCTGCCGCCGGCTACAACGCGGGTGAGAATGCGGTATTGCGCTTCGGCGGCATCCCACCGTACGCCGAAACGCAAGTTTATGTGCAGCGCGTCGGCGTGTTGCAAAAGCGTTATGCGACCGAAACCACCGCGTTAACAACAGCCAGCACTGCAAGGACTGCAGCTGCTGGCGGTCGCTAGCCCTGAGATTTCAACCAATCGCGTCGCGCTCAAAGCGCTGCGCGGTGGTCAGCACGCGGATAAAAGCTGCACGTTCGACAGAACTCAAGGCGGGGTTCCAAGTGTCAAATATCAGCACCACGCGCGTTTGATCGCTGTTGTTCCACGCTTCGTGTTCAAAGGTGTCGTCAAAAAACAGCAACTTGCCTTCTTCCCAGCCGCGCGCCTCATTGGCCACCCTTAAAGCGCCGCAATCGGCGGGCACAATCAGTGGCAGATGCACGACCAATCGTCCGTTGACCGCGCCGTAGTGAGCCGGAATCTTGGAATGCGGCTGCAACACCGAAAACATCACCTCCGGGCCGTAGCCAGGCACTCGCTGCAAATCCAGTGAGTCCAATAACGCCGCGGTTCCCGGACAACGCGCGCAATTTTCTTCGATGCGTTCGCCGTGGCGATAAAAATGAAAACTGGTCCAGTTGGTGGATCGATTAATGTCCTTAAAGACCAACGCTCCGTGCGTTCCCTCGGCATGATCCACGTAAGGCGTAAAACCCTGCCCGTCTTCCATCAAAGCGATCAGCTCGGCGCGCACCATGTCGGTCGCTGCCTCAACAGCTGCGCTCCAAGCAAACTCTTCGCGCTCAAAGAAGGTGCGGGCCGGTAAATCTGGCACCAAAAACAAACCCGGGCGCCACAGCGGATGGCCGTATTCACGCGGACGCAGTCCGGCAAATATCTCACCGGCTTTGCGCAAACGTGCGACGCTGGTTTCGCCGTGTTCGGCTACCAAATCAGCCAAGCTTTGATTGATTTGTGCACCCAGATAAACCCGCACCACGCCCATCGCGTAGTTCAGGTACTGGCGCAAGTCGACAGGGATGCTGTTTTGATCCAGCACCGCGTCGGCGGTGCGTACCGCCCGCAAAAACGCCCGCGCGGCGTCATCTGGCTTGCCCATTTGCTCGAACACGGTGCCGCGATACAACAAAGCCGCCAACAAACCAGAATCGTGACTAACCGCGCTATCCAAGGCCGCCAGACTCTCGCTTAACCGCGCTTGACCAAACAGCGCTAACGCAAAGTTAAAGCAGGTTTCCGCCCCTGGATGGGCGGTCGCCGCGCGCTGGTAAAAATCGATGGCGATGACGTGATCTTGGCGCTGACTGGCCTCAAAGCCTAAAAACTGCAAAGCCAAGGCATTGTTGGCGTCGCGCTCCAAGAGATCGCGAAAGCCACGCAGTGCGCCGGCAAAATCACCGCTATCCAATTGCGCCATCGCGGCTTTTTCGAGTTGCTCGAGATCCACCGAGCCTTGCGTTTCCATATTGAGTTCCGTCATCCGTCGTTGGCCGTGTGGCGCTGCATCCAGGCTTCCACCGCGCGGTGCCATTGCACGGAATTATGCGGTTTTAAAATCCAGTGATTCTCGTCTGGGAACCATAGAAACTGACTGTCGATAGCGTGCCGCTGTAAGGCGGTAAAGGCTGCGATGCCTTGTTCGAAGGGTACCCGGAAGTCGAGCATGCCGTGGGTGACCAGCGTGGGTGTTTTCCAGTCTGCGACGTGGTTCGATGGATTGTGCTTTTCATATTGCTGCGGATGCTCAGATGGCGTGCCTTCGAATTCCCACTCGTTAAACCACAATTCCTCGGTGGTGTAAGCCATGAAACGATTGTCAAAAATGCCGGCGTGATTGACGATGCAGCGGAAGCCTTCTGGCCATTTGCCGGCGATCCAATTCATCATATAACCGCCATAACTTGCGCCCAACGCACAAGCGCGCTTGCCGTCCAAAAATGCGTAACGCGCCGTGGCTGCGGCCATCCCTTTCTTCAAGTCTTCCAGCGGTTTGCCGCCCCAATCACCGCGAATAGTGTCGGTGAATTTTTGGCCATAGCCGGTGGAACCATGGAAATCGATAAATACTGACGCAAAACCTTTGCCGGCGTAGGTTTGTGGGTTCCAGCGATAATGGAAACTATTGCCCATGCTACCCTGCGGCCCACCGTGCACAATGAAAGCCACCGGATAGGTTTGCCCTTCCTGAAAGCCGACCGGTTTGACTACCCAACCGTACACGGTTTCATCATTCCAACCTTTAAAACTGAATTGCTCATACTCGCCAAATTGTAGATCTTTAAGTTGTTCAGCATTGACTGCCGTGAGCGCTTTGCCCGCGCCGCCTTTCAGTGGCAAAGCGTATATTTCGGCGGGCGAATCCAGATCGTCAATGACCGCATAAATGCTGCTCTTTCCTATTGCAAAGCCACTGACTGCGCCGGCAGCGGAGAGCGGCGCTACTTTGCCGCTGCGCACGTCAATCGAGAACAAACGCCGTTCGCCTAGATCGTCAGCGTAGCTATAGAGAGTGCGACCGTCCGCCGACAAGCTCAAACCGTCGGGCGAACGATCCCACGCGGCGGCCACTTCCCGCGTGGCTCCACTGCTTAATTCGCGCTCCAAAATACGATTGCGATCGGCTTCGTAACCAGCGCGCGCCATTGAGCGCCAATACAACTTACCGCCATCCGGCGAATAAACCGGTGTGCTGTCATAACCTGGATAGCTTTCAGTTATATTTTCGGCGACAGCTTCACTACCCAAAGTCACCTGATACAAATCGGTATTGGTTGACCAGGGTTCGGTTTTCCCGGCAATTCGCGCGGTGAATACTAACTTTTTAGCGTCAGGCGAAAATGCCACTTCACTTAAATCACCAAAAGGTTTGGTGGGAGCGTCACCATCGATACCCTTGCTTGCCCAAATAGGCACGCCGCTGGGTTTGCCGTCCGCATCTAAGTCATAAACGAATACCTGTGCCCGCGTGCCGCGCTGCCAAGTATCCCAGTGCCGAATAAACAGTTTGTCATGCAAAGTGCCGCTGGTCTTTTCGGCGCTATCTGCGTCTGCGCGTTTCTTCGTGCACTCAAAATCGGCGCCGCATTCGGGATAGACCTCCACTGCTAAGGCCAGACGCTTGCCGTCGGGCGACAGCAGAAAACCGCCGACGTCGAGTGGGACTTGGCTAATCTGGCGCGCCTCGCCCGGACCATCAAGTAGCCAAACTTGGGCTGTACCAGTGCGCGTCGACATAAAATACAGGCGCTCGCCGCTGGGCGCAAAACGCGGATGCATCGCATTCGATCCGCTCGCCGTTAGTCGCTGCGGCGCTGATTTTCCATCCAGCGACAACTGCCAAAGGCTCTGCAGACCTTTGTTGGCGTCCCAATCGGTCTGCCGCAGGGTGTAAACCAGCGCTTTGCCGTCGGCTCGCAATTGCGGATCGGAAATGCGCTGCAAACGCACCAGATCGTCGACATCAAAGGGGCGCGCAGCAGCGCTAACTTGCAAGGGCAGCAGCAACGCTATCGATAGGGCTCGCAACATCATCCTCGCTCTCCGGCCAAACAGTGAGCGCGCAGTCTGCCATCACTGTGTGCGCAGCGACCAGCCAAATAACTCGCTCTGCACGCGAATCTGCGCGACTTCAATGACACCGAGCGGCGCCAAACGCGCCGCCAACGCATCCACTGCCTGCGCGTCGAGTGCGTGACCGACCAGTTCGGCTTGTCGCAAGCGCGCCATGCGCAGACTTTCGCGCATGGCGGTCAACCGTGCCTCGGCTGGCGCCAAACCAATGGTCGCGGCATTCGCCGTTAGCGCGCCGAGCGCAGCTTGCGTTTCCAAAAGAATATCGGGCGCACCCGAACTAGCGCTACGCAGTTGCAACTCACGCATGCTGTCGTTGTACTGGCTGCGCGCTTTCGCCGCGGACGGATCGCGCTGCACCGATGCCATGCCTGCAGGCGTATTTAGGCGCGCTAAAAACGGCAATAGACGGCGGGTGCGCTGCAACAAACCACCTGATTGGCTGAGCCAGTCGATTTCCAGTAGCTCGGCGCGGCCCAATCGCACCGGCAGAGAATCGGCGTGGTGCACGATCAGCGCTAGGCGCGCCTGAGCTTTGCTGACCCGCAATAACTCGACGACGCTTTGGCTCAGATCGCTGTATTCCAGACCATATTGACTGACCACCAAGTCGAAGCTGCAATCGGCAAATGGCAGCTTTTCGGCTGCTATTGCGCTGTGAAAATGCAGCCGCGCTGACACTTCAGGCGCCAGGGATCGCGCCCAGGGTGGATCGATCTGCGCTAGATCAACGGCGTCGATGTGCGGCATTTGCGTCATTTCGCGGCGCATTTCCAGCAGCAATTGTGGCAAAGCGCCGTTGCCCGTGGCGATATCCAAAACCCGATCACTGGCCTGCACAGATTCAAAGACTTGACGCCAAAAATGCGCAATCGCGTCGTCGTAATTGCCGTCAAAACTGCCGGCACAGGAATGCAAGGCACCGCTCGCCCAATATTGGCTCCAACTAGCGCGGCGTTCGTCGTTTGCGTGCACTGGAAACCTCGGGTGAGCTAGTGGGGCCGGTTGCAAACTGGACTGATTTATTGGGCGCAGGACTGCAGAGCAGGGCTGCTTTGCCGCGTCTTTGGCAGCCCGGAGCTTGCTTCGCTGCTTTGGGTGCAGGCTACACTGCAAATCCGCGATCGTGCGCATGGCACAGCGGCGCAGAAACAGCGGAGCTCGCTTCGCTCTCACCAAACATACCGCAAGCAAATGATTTTAATGCATTTTATTCAGGGTTGATGCGTAGGTCACGTTGGCCGTAGGCCTACGTGACATCGGAGCACTGTCACGTAGCTAAGGCGTTGATTCGTAGGTCACGTTGGCCGTAGGCCTACGTGACATCGGAGCACTGTCACGTAGCCAAGGCGTTGATGCGTAGGTCACGTTGGCCGTAGGCCTACGTGACATCGGAGCACCGTCCCGTCACGTAGCCCTGCGGGCAACGTGACCTACGACCTTAAGCTTTGCTTGCGCGAGCGCGCCGGCTTGAACGAGCGGCGCTGCCGCCAGACCGGATCGACCGGGATTCTCACCAACATACCCTAAGGCGTTGATTCGTAGGTCACGTTGGCCGTAGGCCTACGTGACATCGGAGCACCGTCACGTAGCCCTGCGGGCAACGTGACCTACGACCTTAAGCTTTGCTTGCGCGAGCGCGCCGGCTTGAACGAGCGGCGCTGCCGCCAGACCGGATCGACCGGGATTCTCACCAACATACCCTAAG
>Ga0163154_10004865_pt1 | contig 17448 bp, 20 predicted proteins | sample OliLakLV19MP9P1_FD_148649 | JGI IMG/M metagenome (GOLD analysis project Ga0163154, IMG submission 148649) | Freshwater microbial mat bacterial communities from Lake Vanda, McMurdo Dry Valleys, Antarctica - Oligotrophic Lake LV.19.MP9.P1 | ecosystem: Environmental > Aquatic > Freshwater > Lake >...
ACGGCGTCATCCTGACCGCCTGGGTGGACGACCGGCCGGCTCCCGAAATCTCCCTGGTCAAGGATTTTGGCAGCGGGGCCGCGCTCGTCGAAGGCATCGAAACGATCGTCAGCCGGGCCGGCGCGGTTCTGGTCGAAACCGACATGCGGGCGGATCGCAACCCCACGCGAATGCGGGCGATCAGGCGCGCAACACTCGATCTGGTGCGGCGGTCCCGGTCCCTCTGCCCGGCCTGTGGCCGGCCCGGCTTCGCGGTGACGGACCGACTGGCGGGCCTGCCCTGCGCCGACTGCGGCGAGCCGACCTCGCAGACCCGCGCCGAGGTCCTGACCTGCGCCGGCTGCGGTCATCGGCAGGAACGGCCCGCGGCGCGCCTCGCCGCCGACCCCGGTCAATGCGGCGACTGCAATCCCTGACCGGTTCCCGCCGCCTAAATCGCCGGCTTGGCGGCCAGCCGCCAAGGCAAGGTCTCTTCGGCATGGAACGGGACCAGATCGCCCAGTGTGGTGCCGATGTGGGCGGGAACGACGACGCCCTCGTGGTCCAGAACGATCTGATCCTCGTTCAGCGGCAGGCCGTAAAAACGCGGGCCGTGTTCGGAAGCGAACCCCTCCAGCCGGTCCAGCGCCCCCTCCTCGTCGAACGTCGCCGCATAGCTTTCGATCGCGAACGGCGCGTTGAAGATGCCGGCGCAACCGCAGGCGGACTCCTTGTCTCCCGTCAGATGCGGGGCCGAATCCGTACCGAGGAAGAATTTGGGCGAACCCGAGGTCGCGGCCCGGCGCAGCTCCAGACGGTGCCGCTCGCGCTTGGCGACCGGCAGGCAATAGAAATGCGGTCGGATGCCGCCCGCGAACATGGCGTTGCGGTTGATGCGAAGGTGATGCGGCGTGATGGTCGCGGCCAGGTTCGGCCCGCCGCTCTCGACGAACGCCACGGCGTCGGCCGTGGTGATGTGTTCGAACACCGTCCTGAGGGCCGGAAAGTCGACGACGATCTTCGAGAATATCCGCTCGATGAAGACCGCCTCGCGGTCGAAGACATCGACCGAATGGTCCATTACCTCGCCGTGCAGCAGCAAGGGCATGCCGATGCGCTGCATCCGCTCGAGGGCGGGATAGATGTTGCGGATGTCGGTGACGCCATGCTCGGCATTGGTGGTCGCATGGGCCGGATAGAGTTTGCAGGCGGTGAAGACCCCGGCCTCGAACCCGCGCGCGATCTCCTCGGGATCGGCGTCGTCGGTGAGGTAGCAGATCATCAGGGGCTCGAACGCGAGACCCGGCTCGACCGCCGCGAGGATTCGCGTCCGATAGGCTTCGGCGGCGGCGACCGTGGTGACCGGCGGGGTCAGGTTCGGCATGACGATCGCGCGCCGGAACTGTCGCGCCGTGTGGTTGACGACGTCAGTCAACATCTGGTCGTCGCGCAGGTGGACATGCCAGTCATCCGGAGCGCGGATGACCAACGTTTGCGGGGATGAGTCGGAGGCCTGCATGCGTCCACATTAACTTTGCCGGTTCCGAATGGGAAGCTCGACCGCCGGATCCGCCGTGATCCGGATCGCCTGGACGAAAGTGCCTCGGGGGAACTGACGCGGGGCTGCGCCATTCCGCTCTCAGCTCAGGAGGGAGCCGGGATGACCGACATCGATGACATGTCAGACGGCGCACGCGATGCCGCCGGCGACTTCCTGAACGCCAATGAGCGCGACATCGGCCATGTGATCCTTGGCGTCGCCGTGACGGTCGGCTTCGCGCTCGGAGCCACGCTTCTGGCCCGGACCACTATCCGGCCGCGGCCCGTGCATCTGGCCGACGACGACGCGCCGATCACCGAGCGGCCGCGCGGGCCGCTGAGCCTGATCCTGCCGGCGGTGTTTTCGGTGACCACCCTGTCAGCCCTGCGCGTCTGGAACGCTCCGGCCCGGCCCGAACGGACGACGGCCATGGGCCTTTGGGCCGCCGCCCAGGCGTTGAACGCGGTCTGGATCGCCATGCGGCCGGCCAGCCTCAAACTGCAGATCCTCGCCGCCATGTCGTCGGCCGGCATCGCTGCGGCCTTCGCCCACGAAGCGCGCAAGCTGGATGCCCAGGCCGGCAAGCTGGCGGCACCCATGGGCGGGCGCGTCCGCCTGGCCAACTTCATCGAACGCAAGACCGAGGGCCGGCCCAGCCTCCACTAAGGCCCTGCGGCTTGCCGGATGACGCGGGTTCCTCTAGGGACTGCGCCCGTTCTCGCGCGCGTCGGCGTTCCGATGTGGCGCGCCTCAATCCTTTCCGAGACCCCATGAAAATCAACGGCAACACCATCAAGCCCGGCATGGTCCTTGAGCACAACAAAGGCCTTTGGGTCGTGACCAAGGCCAGCCACGTCAAGCCCGGCAAGGGGGGTGCCTTCGCCAACATCGAGGCCAAGAACCTCGAAACCGGCAACAAGCTGAGCGAACGCTTCCGGTCGGAGGACAAGGTCGAGCGCGTCACGCTGGAACAGAAGGAGTTCTCCTATCTGTACGAGCAGGGCGCCGCCCTCGTGTTCATGGACGACCAGACCTACGAGCAAACCGAACTGCAGAAGGACTGGGTCGGCGAGGACCGCGTCGCCTATTTGCAGGACGGCATGAAGGTCACCATCGAAATGCACGAGGAACGGCCCATCGGCCTGTCCCTGCCCGATCAGGTCACGCTTGAGGTGGTCGAGACCGAGCCCACGGTGAAGGGCCAGACCGCCTCGTCCTCCTACAAGCCCGCCATCGCCAACAACGGCGTCCGCATCATGATCCCGCCTTACATGGGCGTGGGCGAGCGGATCGTCGTCGACACCGCGACCGGCGAATACGTCCGTCGGGCGGAGTAGGTTTTGGGTGAGTGAAGAGTGCCAGTGAGCAAGGGGTGAGCGGATGCTCCTCGCCTGGCTTTTTCTGCTCACCCCTTGCTCACTGGCACTCTTCACTGACGCCTCCACGTCGCCTTTTGAACTTCTCCGTCTGTCCGGGCTGACCGCCTTTTCAGGACCTTCGGACCAGGAGATTCCCCCATGGCCCTCGCCTCCGCTCTCGTCTCCGTCATGATCGACGCGGTCCGCAAGACCGCCCGTCCCATGCTGCGCGACTTCGGCGAGGTCGCCCAGTTGCAGGTGTCGCGCAAAGGCCCCGGCGACTTCGTCACCGCCGCCGACATCAAGGCCGAGGACAGCCTCTACGAACTGCTGATGAAGGCCCGCCCCGGCTACGGCTTCCTCGGCGAGGAGCGCGGCATGATGGAGGGGACGGACAAGTCCCACACCTGGATCGTCGATCCGATCGACGGCACCACCAACTTCATGCACGCCATGCCGCATTTCGCCATCACCGTCGGGCTGGAGCGCAAGGCCCCCGACGGCACCTCCGAGATCGTCGCGGGCGTGACCTACAATCCGGTGATGAACGAGCTGTTCTGGGCCGAAAAGGGCAAGGGCTGCTATCTGAACGACACCCGCATTCGTGTCGCCGGACGTCGCGACCTGTCGGAAAGCCTGATCGCCACCGGCCTGCCCTTCATCGGCAAGACCGGCCACGCCCGGGCCATCAAGGACCTCCACGCCATCGGCCAGCGCGTCGCCGGCATCCGCCGCCTGGGCTCATCGGCGCTGGACCTGGCCTGGGTCGCGGCGGGGCGGTACGACGCCTATTATGAGCGCAACCTCCAGCCGTGGGACGTGGCGGCGGGCATATTGTTCGTCACTGAAGCGGGCGGCGTGGTCACCACCATCGACGGCGAGGGCCGGCCCGAGACCGGCGCCCAGATCCTGGCGACGAACTCGGAACTGCAGCCGCAATTGCTGAAGGTGTTGCGGGGAAGCTGACTTTTTACTTCTCCCGCTTGCGGGAAAAGTGTCCCGTCCTCGAGCGCAGCGAGAGCAGGGACGATGAGGGAATTCTTTCTTCCATCCGTTGGACACGCCCCGCATCGTCGCTGGATCGCTCCACGATCGACGCGACACTTCCCCCGCAAGCGGGGGAAGAAAGGTTATCCGATCAGACTTCTCGCCGCAGCCCGCGCCTCCTCGGTGATCACCGCCCCCGACAGCATGCGGGCGATTTCTTCCCGGCGGGCGTCGTCGTCGAGCGCATCCACCGTGGTGGTGGTCATGCCTCCCGCATCCGCCTTGCGCACCTTCCAGTGGGCGTGGGCGCGGGCGGCGACCTGGGGGCTGTGGGTCACGACCAGCACCTGGGCCCCGGTCGACAGTCGTTCGAGGCGCGCGCCGACCGCCGAGGCGACGGCGCCGCCGACGCCCTGGTCGACCTCGTCGAAGATCATCACCGGCTGGCGCTGATCCTCGCGTCCGGCCAGGGCGGCCTTCATGGCGAGGGCGAAACGGGCGAGTTCGCCGCCTGACGCAATGGCGTCCAGCGGGCCGAAGGCGGTGCCGGCGTTGGTGGCGATCTCGAACCGCGTGGTCTCGACGCCCAATGGGCCGCGACGGCCCTCGGCGACCGGCTCGAAGGCGACGCGGAAGCGGGCGCGGTCCAGTTTCAGCGGGGCCAGTTCCGCCATCACGGCGGTCGTCAGCCGGTCCGACGCCGCCTCGCGCGCCGAGGTCAGCAGCATGGCGGCGACGTCATAGGCTTCGCGTGCAGCGGAGGCGGCGCGTTCGGCGGCGGTGATAGCCTCGGCCCCGTCCTCGATCAGCCGCAACTGGTCACGAAAGCGCACGCGCAGCACCGGCAGGCTCTCGACCGAGGTATTCAGCTTTCGGGCGGCGGCGCGCAGGGCAAACAGCCGCTCCTCAGCCTTGTCGAGCCGGCCGGGCTCGAAATCGAAGGCGTTGGCGGCGGCGTCGACGCAGGCGATGGCCTCCTCGGCCTCGACCATGGTGCGGTCGATGGCTTCGGCGGCGGCGGTCAGCTTCTGCAATAGGGGATGTTCGGGGTCGGTGCCCGCCTGCCCCGCCCGCTGGCGCGCATGCTCCACAGCGCGCAGGGCGGCACTCAGCTTCTGGGACAGCTTGTCCCCCCCCAGCGACGCCTTGGCATCGGCAAGGTCGGCCACCGCCTTTTCCGCGGCCCCCAGGATGGCCCGCTCGCCGGCCAGTTCCGTCTCCTCGTCGGTGCGCGGGTCCAGCGCGTCCAGATCGGCCAGATTCTGCATCAGCTCCTCGGCCCGGGCCGCGGCGTCGGCGGCGGCATCCTTCAGCCCGGCCACGGCGCGGTCGGCGGCCTTCAACCGGTCAGCGGCCCGGGCGACGCCGCCCAGTTGAGGTTGCAGGCCGCCGTAGCCATCCAGCAGGGCGCGATGGGTCTTCCAGTCCAGCAGGCCGACGGTCTCGTGCTGGCCGTGCACCTCGACCAGGGCCTGGCCGATCTCGCGCAGCGCCGTCACCCCGGCCGGCTGGTCATTGATAAAGGCCCGGCTCCGTCCGTCGGCCGCCAGCGTCCGGCGCAGAATCAGCTCCTCGCCAGGCGCGACCTCGAACCCACGCTCGGTGATCATGGCGATCACGAGCGGGTTATCCGGCGCGGTGAAAACGGCGGTGGCCGAGGCCTGTTTGGCTCCGGCGCGGACCAGTCCGGCGTCGGAACGCGCGCCCAGGGCCAGCCCGAGGGCGTCGAGAATGATCGACTTGCCCGCCCCCGTCTCGCCGGTCAGCACGGTGAGGCCGCCCTCGACCTCGAGGTCGAGCGCCTCCACCAGCACGATGTCGCGGATGGAAAGGGCAGTCAGCATGGCGGAGCGCGATTCGACATTACGCCCAGTCTAGCGGGCGCGTCCGGTTCCGACATCCGTTGATGCCGGATCGCCTACGATCAGCCCGGAATGATCCGCCGCAGCCAGCTTTCGCGCTGCCCGGTCGGTGCGACGTCGGGTTGCTGGCCATCTTCGGACAGAAGGGCGTAGGCCTCGGCGTACCAGGGGCTGCCGGGATAGTTGAAGCCCAGGACGGCACCGTTGCGGGTCGCCTCCTGCTTCAGGCCCAGAACCAGATTGACCTCGACCAGCCGGTACAGCGCTTCCGGAGTGTGCGACGTACGCTGATAGGCTTCGCTGTCGATCACCGACTTGTAGCGGTTGATCGCCGCCAGCGGCTGGCCCGCACGCTGATAGTAGCGGCCGATGGCCATTTCCTTGCCGGCCAGCTGATCGTTGACCATGTCGATCTTGACCGTGGCGTCGATGGCGTAGGGCGTTCCCGGATAGCGGCGCGCCACGTCGCGCAGGCCGTCCAGCGCCGCCTGGGCATAGCCCTGATCGCGGCCCACGTCGGTGATCTGCTCGAAATTGCACAGGGCCTTCATATAGAAGGCATAGGGCGCGCTGGGATTGCCGGGGAACAGCTGGATGAACCGGTCCGACGCGGCAATCGCCTCGGCATAGTTGTTGTTCTGATAATAGGCGTAGATCTGCATCAGGATCGCGCGCCGCGACCACTCCGAATACGGATGCTGGCGCTCGACCTCCTGGAAATAGTCGATGGCGTCGGCCCAGCGCTCGCTCTCGACCCGCTGGTAGCCGGTGTTGTAGAGCGCCTCGACCGGGCGCTCCTCATAGGCCAGGCGCGGGCGGTCCGGACGGCCCGAACAGGCCGAGATCGTCAGGGCCGAAACGGCCACCGTGGCCAGGATCAGTCCGGCGCGGAATTTGGAAGCAGGCAAGGACGACCTCAACATGACAAATGCCGGCGGGCACCGACCCGTTGGCGACCCCGTGATACGAGACGCGATCCCTACACCAGCGAACTCCGCCGCGCCAATGCGAAGCGGTCGCTCAAAAAGACGCGCCGCGCCTTGTGGCCGGGCCGTCCGCTGGTATGTAGCGCGCCAACGCCACGGCGGCATTCTCAGCCGGGTGATGACGGCGAAAGGATGACCGGCCATGAAGCTGCTCTCTGGCAACTCCAACCGGACCCTTGCCCAGGCCATGGCCACCCACCTCGATATGCCGCTGACCAAGGCCCAGGTGAAGCGGTTCGCCGACAATGAGGTGTTCGCCGTGATCGAGGAAAACGTCCGCGGCGAGGACGTCTTCGTGATCCAGTCGACCAGCTATCCGGCCAATGACAATCTGATGGAGCTGCTGATCATCACCGACGCGCTGGTTCGCGCCTCGGCCCGTCGGATCACCGCCGTAATGCCCTATTTCGGCTATGCCCGTCAGGACCGGAAGACCGGCGGCCGGACGCCGATCTCGGCCAAGCTGGTGGCCAATATGATCACCCGGGCGGGGGCGCACCGGGTGCTGACCATGGATTTGCACGCCGGCCAGATCCAGGGCTTCTTCGACATCCCCACCGACAATCTGGTCGCCACGCCGGTGCTGGCGCAAGACGTCAGGGACCACTACGGGCGCGGCGACGACCTGATGATCATCTCGCCCGACGTCGGCGGCGTGGTCCGGGCCCGGGCTCTGGCCTCACGCCTGGGCGCCGATCTGGCCATCGTCGACAAGCGCCGCGCCCGCGCCGGCGAGAGCGAGGTGATGAACATCATCGGTGACGTGGAAGGCCGCCGCTGCATCCTGTTCGACGACATCGTCGATTCCGGCGGCACTTTGGTGAACGCCGCCCAAGCGCTGATGGACAAGGGCGCGACCGAAGTGTCCGCCTATATCAGCCACGGGGTCCTGTCGGGTCCGGCCGTGCAGCGCGTCACGGACGGCCCGCTGAAGGAGCTGGTGATCACCGACTCCATCGAGCAACCGCACGAAGTTTTGAACTGCGCAAAAATCCGCACAGTTTCAGTGGCGCCACTGATCGGAGAGGCTATCCGACGGATCGCCAACGAGGAATCGGTCTCCAAGCTGTTCGATTAGCATTCGGAAAACGACTCGCTGCGAGCTATAAGGTTTTCAGGGTTCCGGCGCGTCACGACGCCGAGAGTACACGTGGGGATTTCGCATGCTCAAGTTCCGTTCGGGTCGCGCGCTCGCGATCGCCGCCGTCGCAGCGGCCGCTGTCCTCGCTGGCTGCGCGACGCCCGAGCCGGAACCCGCGCCGGCACCTCCGCCTCCGCCCCCGCCGCCCGCGGTCAGTCTCAATGAGGGCGTCGCCCAGGCCGCCTCCATCTATGTCGCCTTCATGCGCGACGTCGGCACCATCGAGGCGGGTTTTCCCACGGCCGAATCCATCCAGGCGGCGATCCGCAAGGGCGCGTCCTATGAGCCGGCCCAGCTGTCGCGCGGCATGATCGCCTATGGCTCGATCCTGGCGCTGCAGTCGCCGGAGTTCGTTCAGGGCGTGCGCCGCTACGCCGTCGATCCGGCGGTCCGTCGGGAAATGATCGCCCGGATCATCGCCGATCCCGCCACGGCGGCGACGCTGCCCGGTGCCGACGCCGCCGCGGGGCTGATCGTCGACACCATCGGCCGGGACTCGGCCGCCATGCTGATCATCGCGGAAGCCGTGGAAGGCGACGCGTACACCATCCAGGGCCGTGGCGATCCGCGCCGCCGATGGGCCACGGTTCACATCGCCGACCGCATCACCCGGCTGGAGGGGGCCAAGACCCTGTCCGCTATCCAGATGCTGCCTTCGGCCGAGGAATCGGCCCGGCTGTTCGCCGCCGCCAACAACGGCTCGGGCCTTGGCCTCAGCCCGGCGCGCTCGGGTCCGCCCTATACGCCGGCCATCGTCCGCTCGCTGGCGCTGGCGGCCCTCGCGGCGCTGGGCGCGGGTGGCGAGGAGGCCCGGGCCAATACCGAGGCCCTGACCGTTGAGCAGAACAGCGAATTCTGCCTCAACATGTCCAAGCTGATGCTGTTCCAGTGCCTCGCCGCATCGCGGCCCAGCTATGAGGACATGTTCTGCGTCGGCCGCCACGTGGCCCGCGACCTCGCCACCTGCACCGCCCAGAACATCACCCCCGTCCCGCCCGAGGGTCAGGCGACCGCGGTCGCGGGCGGCGCGCCGGAGGCTGCCGGACAGAGCCCCGTCGCGGCTGAAGCGGCAGCGGCATCGACCTCGGCCACCGCGATGTTGAACAGCGGACGCTGAGTCGAGGTCACGGCGGTTGCGTCACCGGACGCTTGCGTGTAATGACCCGCGCTCTTGAATTCAGGGTCTTTGAGACCCCGCCGCGCCGGCTGACCGGTCAGCGCGGCGTTTGTGTTGTTGAGGCGAGGCGATGGCCGAGATCATTCTGAACGTGGACGTCCGTGACGGCGTCGGCACCGGTGGCGCCCGCGCCGCGCGTCGCGCGGGCATGGTCCCGGGCATCCTGTACGGCGGCGACAAGGCCCCCGTGGCCATCTCGGTCAACGAGAAGGACTTCAGCAAATCCCTCTACACCGGCAAGCTGCTGGGCCATCTGGTGACCCTGAAGTATGGCGACGAAAGCCAGCCGGTCATCGCCCGTGATGTCCAGTTCGACCCGGTGTCGGACCGTCCGCTGCATTTCGACCTGATGCGGGTCGATGCGAAGCAGACGATCAAGATTGAGATCGCCGTGCACTTCATCAACCAGGACCAGTGCGAAGCCTTCCGTCAGGGCGGTTCGCTCGAGATCGTCCGTCACGCGGTCGAGGTGAAGGTCCGCGCCGACCACATCCCCGAGGACCTGATTGTCGATCTGGCCGGCCACAAGCTGGGCGACACCATCCGCTGGACCGATCTGAAGGGCACCGAGAACGTCGAGCCGACCATCACCGACCGTGACTTCGTGATCGCCTCGATCAAGACCTCTTCGGCCGCCATCTCCGCCGCCGCAGACGACGCCCATGAGGCCGAGGTGGCTGCCGAGGCCGCCGAGGTCGAGGCAACCGAGCAATCCGACGGCGGAGACGCCGCCGAAGGCGAACCGTCGGAAGGCTGACCCTTCCTCATCGTTGCTCTGGAAAGCCCGCCCGGTTCGCCGTGGCGGGCTTTTCATTGCGACCGACGGTTCGAGGGGGTATCTTCGGCCCATGGACGGTGCAATCGGCCCCTTAGACCCGACCGAGTCCCCCGCCAGCCTCCGCGCGCGGGGGTTCAAGGAGATTCGGCGCTGGGTGATCGATATCGAGGCACCCGGGATGCGTGAAGACGTCCGGGCGGCGGTCGAGCGGATCAATGCATCCGAAGAAGAGGCCCATGTACTGGCCGAGATTGAGATGAACGCCGCCGAGGTCTGGCGGACGATGCCTGAATGAAGCGCGGCGATATTCTGATCGCGGTGCTTTCAGGAGACTATGGCAAGCCGCGCCCGGCGGTGCTGGTTCAAAGCCAGGACCTGTTCGACACGGAAAGCCTCGTTCTTTGCCCGCTCACAAGCGAACCTGGCATGGCGGCTCCGTTCCGGCTGTTGATCCAGCCGTCTGAAGCGAACGGGCTACAGCACGCTTCCGCCGTGATGACCGAAAAACTGACCGCTGTGCCGCGCCGGCGTTGCCGCGATCGCATTGGCGCGCTCACGGAGAGCGAGTTACGCGCGCTCGACGCCAGCCTGATGTTTGTTCTCGGCCTGACCTGATGATCATCGTCGCCGGCCTCGGCAATCCCGGCCCCAAATACCAGGGCAACCGACACAACATCGGCTTCATGGCCGCCGACGAGATCGCCCGGCGTTGGTCCTTCGGACCCGAGCGGGCGAAATTCCAGTCGGTGATCCGCGAGGGCGAGATCGCGACCGCCGACGGCACCGTCCGTGTCCTGCTGATGAAGCCCCAGACCTGGATGAACGAAAGCGGGCGCGCCGTCGGCGAGGCGGCGCGCTTCTACAAGGTCCAGCCGGGCGCGGTCATCGTCTTCCACGACGAGATCGACCTGGCACCGGGGCGTTTCCGCATGAAGACCGGCGGCGGGGCGGCGGGGCAGAACGGCGTGCGCTCGATGATCAGCCATCTGGGGGCCGATTTCCGCCGGGCCCGCATGGGCATCGGCCATCCGGGCGACCCCCAGCTGGTGCACAGCCATGTGCTGGGCGACTTCCACAAGGCCGACCGGACCTGGCTGGAGCCGATGCTCAACGCCGTCGCCGACGCCCTGCCCTTCGCCCTGGCCGGCGACGACGAGCGCTACCAGGGCGAGGTCATGCGCCTCGCCCCCGCCCCGAAATTCAGCCCCCGCCAGGCGGCGCAGAACGCGGCGCGCGGCGAGGATTAGGCCTCGTATTCGATCGTGTAGCGCAGGGTCTGGCTGCGGCCCGCCGGGATGCTCAGTCGCCAGGCCGGATAGCCGCCGTCGGTGATGACGCTGCGAGCGCTGGAATCGACAATGCGAAAACCCCGGTAGGCGAATTCGCCCGGCTTGATCTCGATCTCGATCGGGCCGGGTTTGTCGTTGGCCACGGTGACCGACATGGCGATGCGCCGGCGGCCATTGACCGTGGTCTGTGACACGGTCTCCTGCCCGACGGTCAGGTCCATCGCTTCGCCGAACACGAGTTCGACCGGCAAGCCGATCCCGCGATCCTCGAACCGGGCCTGACCGGTAAAGAGAGCCCGCCCCGCCTGCGTCTCCGTCAGGCTGACGCCACCGCCGGGCAGCGGTACGCCCAGACCCGACGCCGTCTCGTTCTTCAGCCGCAGCATCAGCACAGGCTGGCGCGGCCCGCTGTCATTGCCGGCATGGACCTCGACGCCGTAGATTCGCGTGAAGCGGACCTCGTCCTGTTCGAGGAATCTCACCTGTTTGGTCTGCCGCGCATTGAGGTCGGTCGGTTCGGGCAGGGTGTAGATCTTGTAGTCCCCCAGTTCACCCACCCGGGCGATCCGCGACCCGGTGACGACGACATCATCGACGTTCGAATTGGACAGAGCGGGCGCGGCGGAGAGGTGGTCGACCACTCTGGTCCGGTTGCCGGTAATGAAGAGCTGGTCGAGGTCAATCGGCCCACCCGTCGTCGTATCCACCGGCCAGCAGTTGGGCTCCCGAACCACCTCCGCCGCCTCCACCGGCACCGTATCCCCGTCGCGGTTCAGATTGCCCGCCACCACCTGAACCGGGGCGTCGCTGAATCCTGTGCCGCCGAAATTGGCCAGCGTGATCCAGCCGGTCAGCGCCAGCGACCGCCCGTCGGGATTCAGCCGCGCCACATAGTCCGCCGACCACTGCAGCCCCGTCGCCAGATAGGCCAGCGTCACCGTATACCGCCCCGCCGTCTCCGCCCGGGTGCGGATCGACAGCACTGGCTGGTCGCTCAGACCCTCGGGCACGCGGTCGAACAGGATGCGCTCGGTCAGCCCCGAACAGCCGAGCGCCTCCAGCTTGCCGTCGATCTCCAGCACCGTCCCGGCTGGTCCGGAGCGGACGATGGCCGCCTTTTCGACCTGCGCGCCGGTCGCCGGATTGGTGCGCACGACCCGCACCACCTCGCCCACCGAGCGCTGCAGCAGCGAGCCGGGACTGAGCAGGTCGAAGTCGGTGTTGCGCTCGATCACCCGCGCCGGCAGGCCGTCCAGGGTCGCGGTCTGGGGCACGATGCCGGTCGCCACGCCGCGCAGCCGGATCACCGCCTCGCCGGCCGGCAGGTCGATCGTACGGGTCTCGACGATCAGGGCCAGCCCCTCCTGGTCGAGCCGCTCATACGGATCGTTCGATCGCTCGATCAGGGCCGAGGTATCGACCGGCCGGTCACGATAGATCACCACCGCCGTCCGCTCGGACCCCGGCGACACGACCTCGACCTGGGCCGAGACGGGCCCGGCCAGGGCGGCGGCAACAGCAAAAAGGGCCAGGCCCCGCACGGCGGATCAGCCGCCGGTGACGACGGTGGCGGTCAGGACGGTCTCGCCGTTCGCCGGCACCGGCACCCGCCAGACGAGGGTGTTTGCGTCCTGCACCACCCCTTCGATCGACTGGTCCGACAACTGGGTGTCGCGCCCCAGACCATGCTGGCGCACCTCGACGGTGACGGCCTCGGGCCGGGCGTTGCGCACCGTGTACTGCATCTCGAACCGTGTCCTCCAGCGGTAGTAGGCGGGCTTGGGCGCCGACTGGGTCGAGACCACGCGCGGCTGGACCGTTACGTCGAAGGCCTGACCGGTGGTGATGACGATGTCCGAACCGGCCGGCGTGTGCGGCACCTGGTCCTCGCCGATGAAACGCGGATCACCGGCTTCGTCATTGACATAGACCCGCGCCACACCCGCTGGCAGTTGCGTACCCACGCCCGACGCGCGGCTGTTCGAGAAGATCACGGCCACGTCGGCGGCGCGCGGCTCGGTCTCGGTGGTGAAGCTGTCGGCCTCGAACAGATAGCGTTTGGCCGCCGGCACGTTCGCCACGTCCAGCAGGCCGACCTGTTTCGTCTGATTATTGGCGACGGTCACGGGCTCGGGCAGTGGATAGATATAGACGTCGGCCAGCCCCTGGGCCCCGCCCTGCTCCGTGCCGTTGCCGCGCACCGGCGCCCGTTGCGGCTGCGGATAGCCGCGCCCGCCATACGGGTTGTTCGGATTGATCAGGGCCACATCGCCCGCCACCACGCGCGTGTCGGCGTTGCTGAAGGTGACCCCGGACTGGTTGGTCAGGGTGATCCAGCCGGTCAGGTCCAGCCGCCCCGCCCGTTCGTCGAAGCGGGCGACATAGTCGGCCTTCCATCGCAGGCCGGTGGTCAGATAGGTCAGGGTCACGTCGCGCCGACCCGCCCCCTCGGCGTCGAGGGTGACGCTCAGCGTCGGGCGCGGGCGCAGATTGGCCGGCACCTCGTCGAAGATGACCCGGGTCGGCACGCCGTCGTCACGCAGCACCTCGATATGGTCGCCAACCTGCAACACCACGCCCTGGTTGGCGGCCAGCACCGTGGCCCGCTGGGTCTCCTGGGCCCCCGACCCCGGATTGGTGCGGACGATGCCGATCTCCTCACCGACCGCAGACTGCATCAGCTTGTCGGGCGTCAGCAGATCGTAGTCGAAATTCTGCTCGACCACCGACAGGCCTCGGCCCGAGAGCCCGACGGTCTCGGGCCGGATGCTGGCGGAGACGCCGGGAAACTCGCGGCGTGACCGGCCCGCCGGAACGGTCAAGGCCCGGGTGTCCTCCACCAGCGCGATGTTCTGGTTGTAGATCGTCAGCGACACGGCATCCGGACCACCCGACCCGTCCTGAACCGTCTGGGCGGCGGCCGGGGTGCCAAACAGCACGGCGAGGGCCGCGCCGGTCATCAGCGTGAGGCGGTCGATCATCTGAAATACTCCCGGAAGACGTGTCCCGAGCCTGTCACGCCGCCCGGAACCTGTCCATGACAAGAGCGACACGGCGACGCCTTGCTCCCCGCCCGCACGGCCGATAGACCCGCGCCAGCCTGCAAGGAGTTTCGCCATGACCCGCACCCTGATCATCGCCGCCGCACTTTTGGGCCTGACTGCCTGTGATCGCGGCGCTCCCGCGCCCAAGGCGGGCACTTCGACGGTCCAGGTCACCGACGCGATCTGCCGACCGACGCCCAAGGGCCGCCAGACTACCGGCTGCTACATGACCCTGACCGCCGCCGCCGACGACCGCCTGACCGGCGTCAGCAGCCCGGTGGCCAGCCGGGTCCAGATCCATGAGAGCCGGATGGAGAGCAATATGATGATGATGCATCCCATGGAGGGCGGCCTGCCCCTGCCCGCCGGCCAGACCGTTGCCCTGGCCCCGGGCGGCAATCACCTGATGCTGCTGGGCGTCGGCGAGCCGCTCGTCGCCGGCGATACGGTGGCCCTGACCCTGACATTCGAATCTTCGCCCCCGCTGCAGGTGACGGCGACCGTCGGTCAGCCGGAGACCACCGGATATGAGACCGCCCCGGCCTCCTGACGCGGGAGCGGGGTGGTTGACACGAAGTTCGTGAGACACGATCTTCGTGTCATGACCAACGTGACCATCAGCATGGACGAGTCTGATCTCGCCTGGGTTCGCGCCCAGGCGGGGCTGGCGGGCGTCAGCGTATCGCGATGGTTGGCCAGTCGGGCGCTGGCGGTGAAAAAGGCCGACACCGACCTCGCCGTCGAAATGCTGGCGGTCTTTGCCACGCCCCTCGCCAGAATGAGCGACGGCGGACGAACCTTCGACCGCGAAGAATGTTACGATCGTCCGGTGATGAAGCGGTTCCGATGACCGCAACGTGTTTTCTGGACACGAACGTCCTGCTCTACCTGAACGACGAGGCGGACCCCAGGAAACGCGACCTTTCCCGACACATCGTGCTGCAACTGGCCTCCACCCGGCGGTTCGCGGTCAGCCAGCAGGTGCTGAACGAATACTACAACGTCGCGATCCGAAAACCGGGTCAATATGAACAGCGGGCCTTGTATCGGGAGAATGTGCGCCGGTTTCGCACCGCCTGCACCGCACCCTTCGACGCCGAGGTTGTCGAGCGCGCCTGGGCCTTGCAGGAGATCACCAACTATCACTGGTGGGATTTGCTGATTATCGCCTCGGCTGGTTTGGCCGGATGTCGCTACCTCTTGACCGAGGATATGCAGCACGGGCATGAGCTCGGCTCCCTGACCGTCGTGAACCCCTTTTTCGCCGAGCCCCTGGAGCTGTTGGAGAAACTGGGCGTGTCGGCCCCGCTGTTTCCCCTGGAAGATTGATGGCCCTGAAAGTCGCGATCGTCGGCCTGCCCAATGTCGGCAAGTCCACCCTGTTCAACGCCCTGACCAAGACGGCGGCGGCCCAGGCGGCCAACTATCCGTTCTGCACCATCGAGCCGAACACCGGTGATGTGGCGGTGCCCGAACCGCGCCTCGAGGTGCTGGCCTCGATCGCCGGGTCGAAGGAAATCATCCCCTCGCGGATCACCTTCGTCGACATCGCCGGCCTGGTACGCGGCGCGTCCAAGGGCGAGGGCCTGGGCAACCAGTTTTTGGCCAACATCCGCGACTGCGACGCCGTCGCCTTCGTCGCCCGCTGCTTCGTCGATGACGACATCGCTCACGTCGAGAATCGCATCGACCCCATCAGTGATCTCGACATCATCGAGACCGAACTGATGCTGGCCGACCTCGAAAGCCTCGAGAAGCGGGTCGGCAACGTCGAGAAGAAGGCCAAGGGCGGCGACAAGGAGGCCCAGACCACCCTGCGCCTGATCAACATGGCCCTGACGCCCCTGCGCGCCGGCAAGCCCGCGCGGGTCGTCAAGGTCGACAAGGAGGACGAGAAGGCCTGGCACATGCTGCAGCTGCTGACCTCCCTGCCCGCGCTCTATGTCTCGAACGTCGACGAGGACTCTGCCGACAAGGGCAATGCCCTGTCCAATCTCGTGGCCCAACGCGCCGCCGTGGACAACGCCAACTCGGTCGTTATCTCGGCCAAGATTGATTCCGAGCTGGCCGTTCTGGACGCCGATGAACAGGCCGAATTCCTCGAGAGCCTCGGACTGGCCGAGCCCGGTCTGAACCGTCTGATCCGCGAGGCCTACGCCCTGCTGGGGCTTCAGTCCTATTTCACTGTGGGCCCCAAGGAGGCGCGCGCCTGGACCATCCACATTGGCGACACCGCGCCGCAGGCGGCCGGCGTGATCCACACCGATTTCGAAAAAGGCTTCATCCGCGCCGAGACCATCGCCTTCGAAGACTTCGTGGCGCTCAAGGGCGAGGCGAAGGCGCGCGAGGCCGGCAAGCTGCGCGCCGAGGGCAAGGCCTATGTCGTCAAGGACGGCGACGTGATGAATTTCCTGTTCAATTGACCGGCGGCGGCGCGACCGCAGCTGGCGCGGGGCACCGGGCCAAAGGAACCACGATCCGGTCGCGGTTCAGCCAGATCAGCTTCATTCCATCGCCCTGCACAGACATGCGCACCCGCTCGTTGGTCGTCCGCCCCTCGGCGGCGCAGGCCAGAATCGCCTCATAGCCATTGGCCACCTGGCTGACGGTGACGATCCCGCAGCTGTTCTCGTAGCCCTCGAATCGTAGCGGCGTGATCCGGATCGGCCCTTTCGGTCCCCGGGGGTTCGCGCACCAGGCGGCGTCGGCGACCCACAGGCCGACGAAGGTCGCCGGTCCGGATCCCGGCATGATCGAGCCGACCCCCGGTGGGGGTGTGGGAGGCGGGGCCTGGGCCTCCGGCGTGTCGATCGGCGCGGCCGGATCGGTCGGGGCGTTGGTCTGGGCCTGCCCGCACGCCGCGAGCGCGAGAACGGACAGAACGGTGAGCGGGTGACGCGACATCCCGTTGAAACGCTTTGGTACCCCATCCGGGTCCGGTTCGCTCGCCCCGATCACGAATTTGCGGTCACGCTTGCATCCGCCGCGAGATTTTGCGACGCGTCCCTGTGTGTCGAGAACAGGGGGCGCCCGAATGACTCAGACCAACAATCCGTGGGCGACGCAGATCGATCCGCTGGCGCAGGACATCGCCGCGGTACTCCGACGCATGGGCGGTTCGGCGCATCAGCGCGACGTGGTCCAGTGCGTGGCGGCGATGAAGCGGCAGCGCGGCGAGACCGTCGCCCAGGACCTGGCGAACAAGATCGTCGAGGTGTTCGAGAAATATCGCGACCTGTTCTTCCAGCCGTTCGGCGAAGGCTCGATGCGCTGGGCGCTGCAGCCCGGCGTGGCCTGACCTGTCACC
>Ga0163154_10004868_pt1 | contig 17443 bp, 14 predicted proteins | sample OliLakLV19MP9P1_FD_148649 | JGI IMG/M metagenome (GOLD analysis project Ga0163154, IMG submission 148649) | Freshwater microbial mat bacterial communities from Lake Vanda, McMurdo Dry Valleys, Antarctica - Oligotrophic Lake LV.19.MP9.P1 | ecosystem: Environmental > Aquatic > Freshwater > Lake >...
ATGTTTTAGAATCGGCTATAACTGAGTCATTCAACAAACTATCTTGACGGTTTTTTCCCGTCATCTCACCCAGACTGCTCGCTTTAGCCCTATTTGAGTTGCAGTCTCACTGTATACATCGTAACAGTGGGATAGTGCTGGATTTCTATTGCAATATTCCAACAAATACAGCGGATACCCCGCTTGGTTCTAGTTTAAGTTAAGAAGGAGAACACGCCGCATGGTACAGCCCGCCGCAGCCGACAGAAATGCTCTACACGAGCTTGGCTACAAGATTTTCTTAGACCGTTATGCCCTCAAGGACATGACTCGCGCCACCCTTGCGGTGGGCGATACGGTGATTGTGGTCGTCAATCCCAAGACCGGCCAACGCGAAGTTGGCGTGGTAGAGCATCTCACCAAATCGGAAGCGCGCATCAAGCTGTTGGACGGCGAAGTGGTGACGCGGGACATTGAGAACGTCGATAAGCCGTTGGAGACCCGCCCAGAACAGATGATGGATCGCGTGGCGTCCGGCATCGCCAAGATTGAGCAGACCGACGACAAGCGTGCCGAATGGACGGATAACTTCCGCTGGCTGCTGGACGGTTGGAAGTTCGTCCCCGGTGGCCGCATATTAACCGGCGCAGGCACAGATCAAAATCTTACCTACTATAATTGTTTCGTCGTACCCTCCCCCCGTGACTCACGCGGCGGGATTATGGAAACCCTGTCGCAGATGACCGAAATCATGTCACGCGGCGGCGGCGTCGGCATCAACATCTCGACTCTGCGCCCGCGCCATGCCTATGTCAAAGGCGTCAACGGACGGTCTAGCGGTTCTGTCTCTTGGGGGGCGCTGTATTCATTCGTCACCGGCCTGATTGAACAGGGTGGTTGTTTTGGTCCTGATGAGCGTATCGCCACCGATAAGGGCTTGATTCCGGCGGCGGAATTGGCTGACCGTATCGACGCGGGCGAGACCTTCTACGCGCAAACCCACAAGGGCTGGCGTCCGATCACCATGCGCTTCCGCAACGGCGAAAAACCACTGTACGAAGTCATCACAGGGCGCGGCTATCGCGTCCGCATCACCGCCGAACATAAGGTCGCGGTTTTGCGCGGCGCAGATGTCGTCACGATCCCTCTCCATGAGTTGAAAGTGGGCGATGACATCCTCGTCTTAATGGGTGAAGGCGCTCAAGGCGACTATGTGACGCTTAAATCGGTGCAATATGACCGTTCTGTCATGTCTACCACTCTCAATACCGATGTGGTTCTACCCGAAACCCTGACTGAGGATTTAGCCTATTTCCTCGGCTATTCTTACGCCGATGGTTATGTGCAAATCGGTAAAAAGGTTAATTGGAGCGCCCCCAAAGCCTTAAAATTGGCGACAGCAGACGCTCATCCGACCATCCGTGACCGCTTGATGAAAATAACCCAAGCGACGTTTGGCCTGACACCGACTCTCGAAAATGGTGATGGCTCGTCCATGAATGTCGCGGTGTATTCGCGCATGATGATTGAATGGCTGTCGCAAAACGGGTTGCTCAAGCAAAAAACCGCAGACATCCGCGTGCCGGAAGCGATTTTCCGTTCGCCGTCATCAGTGCAAACGGCCTTCATCGCGGGTTACTTTGACGCTGATGGATGCAACCGTGGACGCAAGGGCGGTTACGGAATCGACAGTATCAGCCTTGAAGGGCTGCGCGACCTTCAGCAATTGCTGGCCTTCAGTGGCATTGTCTCACGGATTCACACCACAGACCGCAGCGAAAAAGGCTGGCAGACCATTTACCGCTTGAGTGTGACTGGGCGCATCTTCAAAGAGCGTTTTTCCAGCCTCATCCCCGCTGAAAAGGTCGATTTGGAGACCAACGGTAAGCGCGAGGAAAACACCTACTCATCAGAAGTATGGACGGGTCTGGGCGCACGCTCTAAATTCCGCCAGCGCATTTACGACGGTGTTTCTGACCGGATTTCACCCGCACAGTTGATGAAAATCAGTGCGCGGATGCAAGAATCGGGTGAGACCGTGCTGGCCGAGCGCATCAATGACCTGCTACACGTCTTGCCTGACCCTATCGCATCCATCACCCCGATTGGCGTCAGTGATGTGTACGACTTTGAAGTTGATGACGTGCATTTAATTTCTGGAAATTGCGTCTATACTTCCAATAGTCGAAGAGGCGCACTTATGTTAATCTTAAATGATTGGCATCCAGACGTGTTTAACTTCATCAGCAGCAAGCGGCAGGCCGGTCAAATCACCAATGCCAACATCAGCGTCGGCATCAGTGACGCGCTGATGGAGGCCGTCAAGGTCGATGGCGATTGGGATTTGATGTTCCCCGACACCTCCGACCCCGATTACGACACGGCTTGGGATGGCGACCTCGAGGCATGGCAGGCGGCGGGTCGCAAAGTCCACACCTATAAGACGGTCAAAGCCCGTGAGGTCTGGAACGCCATCATTGAGAGCGCATGGGCGAGCGCCGAACCCGGCGTCTGGTTCCGTGACCGCAGCAATAAGCTGTCGAATTCGCATTATTTCCACAAGCTGATTTGCACAAACCCGTGTTTCACCGGCGATACCCGCGTGTACACCTCTGAGGGATTGGTGAAGGCCGAAGACCTCTGGAATGACGAGACCGACATCGCCGTTGCGGTGGACAGCCGTTTTGGGATTAAACATAACCTACTGCCCGCGACCCGCGTGTTTATGACGGGCGTTAAGCCGGTGTATAAGCTGGAAACCGAAGAAGGCTACAGCGTCCGCACCACCGCTGACCATCGTTTTATGACCCCCAGCGGTTGGGTCGAGTTGCAAGACCTCAAGCCCGGAGACCGCGTACACATCCTCAACCGCAAGGGCGGGTTTGGCCGTCAAGGGTCGTTGGAACTGGGGCGCGTCTTGGGTTGGCTGGTCGGCGACGGCACGATTAAGAAGGATGGAGCTGTTCTATCGTTCTTTGGTGAGGAAAAAGGCGAACTCGCGCCGGTATTCGCTCATTATGTCGATAAATTGGTCGCCCCTTTGGTCAGTGAGACTGCCGCCCGTAGAAACTATCCGGTAGGTGTGGGATATGTGAGTGGTAGAGATGAAGCCCGCGTAGGCTCGACTCGTCTGCGTCGGTTGGTAGAAACCTATGGCCTGACTGAAGAAAAGTTGCAAGTGCCGGATGTCGTCTTTCGTGGCACAGAGGACATGCAGCGCGGATTCTTGCAAGCGTTGTTCACGGCTGATGGTAGCGTGCAATATTCCAGTGGGACACTGAATGTTCGCCTAGCGTCCAGCCATGCGCCATTGCTGCAACAGACTCAACAAGTATTGTCGAATTTTGGTATCGCCAGTCGCATTTACCAGAATCGCCGAATTGGTCAATATCGCATGATGCCAGACGGCAAAGGTGGGCAAAAGGAATACTGGACGGAAGCCCAGCACGAATTGGTCATCTCAAAGGCCAGCGCTAAGACCTTTGCAACCGAAATCGGATTCATCTTGGCACGTAAACAACAACGCCTTGAGGAAATCATTGACGGTTATGTGAACGGCTTGCGTGCGGACACTTTCACGGTACGTATTAAATCTGTAATATCGGACGGAGAAGAGGCCGTTTACGATTTGACCGAACATTTAGCACATTCGGTCACTATTAACGGTCTTATTACACACAACTGCGGCGAGCAAAGCCTCCCAGCGTTTGGTATTTGTAACCTCGGTGCAGTCAATTTAGCCGCGTTTTACGACGGCGAAAACCACGATGTCGCGTGGGATGACCTCGGTCAGGCGGTGCGCTATGGCGTTCGCTTCCTCGATAACGTCATCGACAGCACGCCCTACTTCTTCGCAGAGAACGCCCGCGTGCAAGGGGCAGAGCGTCGCGTTGGACTCGGCACGATGGGCATTGCCGAGTTGATGGTCAAGCTGCAAATCCGCTACGGCAGCCCAGAGTCGCTGGAATTCATTGACCGCGTGTATTACTTCATCGCGGAAAACGCCTATCTGATGTCGGCGGAAATCGCGGCGGAAAAAGGCTCGTTTCCCGCGTTCGATGCCGACCAATTCCTCGAATCTGGCTTCATGTTGGGGATGCCTGAGCATATCCGCCAGACCATCCGCGAAAAAGGTATTCGCAACGTCACCCTGCTCACGCAAGCACCGACAGGGTGTGTCGCCCCTGATACGCTGGTTAGCACAGCAATGGGGTTAGAAGCCATCGCAACGTTGGGCGATCCACACGGCGAACAATGGCAAATTAGCCCGCGCAACGTCTATACCGACAGCGGTCTGAAGATGTCCTCACACTTCTTTGTCAACGGCTATCAACCGGTCAAGAAAATCACGACTCAACGCGGTTTCAATATCACCGCGACGCACAACCACCGCCTGCGTGTGATTGACGCCAACGGTGATTATGTGTGGCGGCGGATGGATGAGATGCAAGTTGGCGACACCGTTGTAATGAAGAAAAATACACTGGGTCAGAACCAACCAAGCCCCCTGCAATCTGTCCAACAAGGAAATCGCGCCCTCAGTGATTTACCATCGCATTTGACACCCGCGTTGGCCGAAATCCTCGGCTTGTACATGGGAGATGGGTATCTCAAGAAGCGCGGCGGTATCCACATTGTCGTCGGCAAGAGTGACCCCGATTTGCTAGATTACATCCGTGGTCATTTGAGTGAAATCTTCCCAGCGAAGGATGCTGATACCAACCGCAACATGCCGGCGGAAGATCGTGCCGGTTGCTGGACACTGAATCTGACCGGCTACTACATCCAGCGATTCTTTGAGATCAATGGATTTGCAAAACCATCTGGAAATCATGGTGAAGGTGCGGCGGGCGCATTCATCCCCGACGCGGTATTGCGCGGCGGGCGCGAGATCGTGGCGGGGTTCTTACGCGGGTTATTTGAGAGCGACGGTAGCGTGAGTCGCGGGACAATCACCTTGAGCAGCACGTCACAAAAACTGATTCAACAGGTGCAAATCGCGCTTCTAGGGCTAGGGATTATTGCGACGGTTCGTGCAATGCCTGAGAGCGACAATCATATTGGTACGCGCACTATGTATGAATTGCGTATTCTGAATCGTCGTGAGGCAACTCGCTTTGTAGAAACAGTTGGTTTCTTGAGCAGTCGCAAACGTGCAAAGGCAGACGACCTCGGCAATATGTCGAGTCGCGGGGATAGCATCGCCTCTCAACCATTGCTGACCGAGTTTTATGCGCGTTCTGAAGGCATAGGACATGTGGGACGACAAAACATCCACAGTATGGTTGCCAATGGCGCATTGACCCAACATTATGTCAGAACCATGACAACAGAGCATCCGCAGTTAATGGAAAGCCGTTTGGCTCAGTTGGTCGATATGGACATCTATCTTGACCAGATTGACCAGATTGAAGACGCTCTAACTCACACCTTTGACATCTCTGTACCAGAGAACCACACCTATATCGCTAATGGGTTTGTTTCCCACAATACGACAGGAACCATGGTGAATACCAGCACCGGCATCGAGCCGTTCTATAGCTGGGTGTATTACCGCAAGAGTCGCCTCGGTCTGCATGAAGAGCGCGTGCCAGTGGCGCAAGAGTTTTTCGACGCCAACCCCGATGCAAAAGACCTCCCCGACTATTTTGTCACGGCCATGAATCTGTCGCCGGAAGACCATATCCGCGCTCAGGGGGCTTTCCAACGCTGGGTCGATAGCGCGATTTCAAAAACGGCTAATGTCCCCAATCACTATACCGTTGAGCAAGTCAGCGAATTGTATAAGCTGATGTACGAAATCGGCTGCAAGGGCGGCACGATCTACCGTGACGGCAGCCGTGATGAGCAAGTCTTGATGCTCAAAGGCGACGAACGCGCCGAAAAAGAAATGGCCGAGATGGACGCCAAGAAAGCTGAGGCAAAAGCTGAAGCGCCCACACCGAAGTCAGAGGAAAAGCGCGTCACTGTCACCCCGACGGCGACTCCGCATCGGGTCTACCCGCGCCCAAAGAAATTGCAGGGGATGACCGTCACCACCCCGACTCCGTTCGGGACGGCCTACGTGACGATGAACATGGACGATAACGGGATGCCGTTTGAGGTGTTCATCACCGCCCCCGGCAAGGCGGGCAGCGACCTCCAAGCGGACGCCGAGGGGTTGGGTCGGTTGGTGTCGCTATCGCTGCGGACAACCGAGCCACACAATCGGCGCCAGATGCTCAAGTTGATTGTCGAGCAATTGCGCGACATCGGCGGCTCACGCACGGCTGGGTTTGGCCCCAACCGCGTGACGAGTCTGCCGGATGCGGTGGCGCGTGCGTTGGAAGATCACTTCCTGACCGAAATCACGCCCGCGCAGTTGAGCCTTCCGCTGGCCGCCGATCCCATGCCAGAGAAGCCCAAGTCCGCCACCAGCGCACCCATCACCCTGATGGAGTCGCCGGTCAAGTCCAATGGCAACGGGAATGGTCATCACGCCCCCACCCAAGCCGAGACTCCCGCCTATGCGGGCGCGGATATGTGTCCAGAATGCCACACCATCTCGCTCATGCGAGTAGAAGGCTGCCGCAAATGCCTGACCTGCGGCTATAGCGAGTGCTAAGATAAATCAGACGAAAAAGGGCAATCAGTATACTGATTGCCCTTTTTATAGTAAGATTAAAGATAGTCGTCTTATACAAAAGGAATAAAATCATGAGTACATATGGCGATAATTTTTTTGAAGGTAAACGTCCATGGTCAAAAATTAAAGATGCCATTCTTGCGACCTATATGCCGCCCTATTTGACCAAACTCAGAGCATTGGGCAAAGATATTGTGTTAATAGATGGTTTCGCTGGAGCGGGTACTTTTGGTGAGCAAAATGATGAAGGCTCGCCTCTCATTATAGAAAGAAACGCCCAAGAAATTGTCCCTAACATGCACATCTCTTATTTTATAAATAATGACCCTCATCATCATGAGCAGTTAAAAACCACACTTATAGACAGAAATTTTGTAACTACTCAGCCATCATTTCTTCCCTCAATTTGATGATGTAGAGCGTCAAATTGGCTGAGTCGTGGGGAAGTTCTCCCCTCAGATGATTGGGCTGAGTACCGGTCAAAATCCCGTTTTCCCCTCAAATAGGGGCTGAGTAGTTACGAAATTTTTTGCTGGCTCAACCTATATTGGGTGATGCAGCCGTCGAAATCCCTCGGATTACGGAGAAACTACGCAATGAAACGTTGTTTGTATATCTTGACCCGTTTGGTTTAAGTCATTGTCCTTTTTCAGTTATTGCACCGTTGCTACACCGTCAAAATAGCACAGAGTTATTAATTGTTTTTCATGCCCCCGCCTTGCATAGATTGGCTGCACGCAATCGAGTCTTAGAAAACACAATAGATGATTCTATTCGAAAGAACCATCAAATTCTGACAGATATGCTTGGCGGGAATTACTGGCAAGAATTTATGTTTAATCCTGATACAAAAGTTACTCCACAAGAACGCGAAAAACAGGTGGTTAGTGCATATTGTGATCGGATAACTACCAATAGTCGTATGTATCATGCTGGTTATTGCCCTATTCAACGTGACCGAGACGAAACCACAAAATATTACTTAGTTTTCGCCACTCAGCATATTGAGGGACTAAAAATCATGAATGACAACATGATACGTGCATTTGAGAAGCACATGACTGAACAAGAGTTTTCAGGAACATTATTTTCAGATATGGGTTGGCAAGTCTGGCGCGATAACTCAGATTTGATAGATATAACTCTAGATTTAATCACCAAAAAACCGAGACAGACACGGAGTCAATATTGGAGCATGATGCTCAGACGTCATTTCTTTCGTTATACTGGTGGTGAATTTGGTAAAGCTGTGGCTGAGCTTTCCAAACAAGGTAAAATTAATTTTACCTCAAAGACGGGTAGATTAAATGATGACGCTATCCTATATCCTGTCTAATCCCCCGCAACTGCTATGAGTTCGGGTTTGGCAACGGGGAAATCTTCGCGCCACTCATTTTCCGGCCAGTCGATATTGCCTTTGAAAAAGACCTCAGTATTTTGTGCGTCTAATACCTCTAGCGCGTTTATTATCCACTCTGGGCGCGGTTGGTAGGTTTTCGCACCGTTGGTCGCAGCCCCAATAACCGCCCATTCTAACGGGCTATTGACCAACAACGGCGCGATGTCAAAACTTAGAGGCTCAATGCTCATCCAACGCACGGGGACGTTGACCTGACTTAGCACCTCTAACTGACGCAAAACCATCCGCTTTTGTTGGGTAAATGACAATGGCTTGCCTTTGAAGAATGAGGGTGGCGCGGATACCCCAACCCAGACATTATCAGGAAAATCAAATTTGAGTAGGCGCGGGGCATTTTTGGTCAATAATTGGTAGGTGTGCCGAGGCGTTTGACGGCAAATCTCTAGTACCTGTTGAATTTCTTCTTCAGGAACCCAAGCGCCCATTAAATCGGACATAGAATCCAAAAATATCTTCGCAGAGGTAGCTAACTTTTTCGGCTCTTGTAAAAGCTCTGGACGCCAGTAATGATGTTCAAATCCATGAGGATATGCAGCTTGTGCAACACGTTCGGCTACTGTTTCTGCATAACAAACGGCTGTTGTACCGTCCGGCATCTCCCATCGGCATGAGTGTTTGCAGCCGCCTATCGGATTCCAAGTGTAATCGGTCCATTCTATGCCACGTCGGCCATTGCCCTTATTTTGCTTATTCATGGCAAACTCCCTTATAAAGGATAGTCAAATTCGATTTTGGTGCATCATAACATAGATATAGAACATACGTTCATTTTCTTAAAAACGCTAATGCTGTGTTCTATGATTATATGCTGTCTTCGCTTACATTGTGGCCTCTAATGCTATTAAGGGCTACCCCCGATAATATCGGTTATTGGGGGTCTGATTCATTTACCGCGCTTCCGGCCTCAGATACACAAACCTGACTCCGCCGCCGTGTTGGACAAAATCCGACTGAAATCCCAACGCAGCATAGGCGGGGTAATGTAAAGCTCCGCCCTCAGTAGCTTGTACATAGAATGTTCTATAGCTGGTGATAGACTCTCTTAAGATGCACAAGTTCTCGTTTGGGATGTGGGAATGGGGCGTTAGATAGGGTAAATTGTCGTTATACTGAGAACGAATATAGATAGGACTCATGCTCATGACCTCGCATAAACTCGCGATTGGCGACATCCAACTGATATTTTTCTCCGATGGCGGCGGCCCTCTAAGCGAAGAAGGGATTGCCAAAACCTTTAATCCGCTGCCGGAAGAAGCGCTGGCGGCGTTCCAAGCCCTACCTCAACCCTATACTATGTCCAGCACGCCAGTTTACCTCCAGACCGGCGGCCAGCACGTCTTGATTGATGTCGGCTCAGGCGAGGGACAACTCCCAGAAGAGGGGCATCTGTTGGCGGGTATGGCGACGGAAGACATCACGCCGGACGAAATTGACACCGTGATTTTGACGCATCTGCACATGGATCATTTTGGCGGGTTGCGCCGCGCTGATGAAACCGCGACCTTCCCCAACGCGCAAGTGTATGTGGCGCGGGCGGAATGGACGCACTGGCTGGAAAGCGGCAAAGCCCCGGCTGCACGGGTCGAATTGCTGAAAGCGGTTTTCGCGCTCTATGAAGGCCGAGTCCATCTGTATGAATCGGGTGAGATTCTCGCGCCGGGGATTACGGCCTTAGCCCTACCCGGACACACCCCCGGCCATAGCGGGATGCTGATTGAGTCGAACGGTAAACGGGCGCTACACATCGTTGACGCGCTGCACGTCGCGATTCAGATGCCCTATCCCGATTTGTCGCCGGTCTATGATGTCGACCCAGTGTTGTCGGGGCAAACCCGCCGAATGGTGCTGAGTCGCGCCGCGTCTGAACATCTGTTGACGTTCAGCTATCATCTGCCGTTCCCCGGACTCGGCTATATCGTCCATAAGGGCGTCGCCTTTGCGTGGGATCAGGTCTGAGCGACGATAGCGGGGGTCGGACGGAAGGCGCGGCGGAATAAGAAAATTGAAGTGAATTGACCCAACTGCGCGACCATTAGCGCCGTGACGATGCCGAAGTGGTCTACCAATGCGCCCAGCAACAGGGATGAGATGGCGAACATCAAGCTCACGCCCAAAGACCCCACCGACCCCATCGTGGCGCGGTGCGCGGGCGAAAATTCGCGCTGCATCAGCGTCCGCACCGAGACGGTATAAATCCCGTAGGTGATGGATGGGAGGGTAGTCAGCAGTGGCGAAATGGGATTGTTCAGCGTTAAGGCGACCATGTGACAGACCACGCTGAACAAGATGGTGTACGTCAAAATTTGCACGTCGCCCGCCCGTCGGATGAGCCGTGCGCTGAAGAAAAAACTGAACGACGCGCCCAAATGATTCATCCCGCGAATCAGGCCAACCGCCCACAGCGGCCACAAACTCTGGGTGAACACGCCTCGGAACTCAAAACCGGCCTCACCGAAAGCCGTCCGCATGATATGACCGAAATTGAGGTCGCGTAGCTTGGCGTTGGTCAGCGTCAGACGTATCGCCTCGCGCAGGTGTTGGAATGGTGAGGCGACGATTTCATGCGGGCGCGGCGCGGGGATGAACCAACTGATGGCGAATCCCGTCACTTGTGGGATGATGCTGGCGATGACGGCCGCCCGTAGGCCAAATATCGCGCCGATGATGCTGCCGCTGATGGCCGCTATCGCCGCGCCAAACTGGAGCGCCGAACTAATCCGCCCAGTGATGTGAGCGAACTCGGCCTCGCGGTTGACCTCGGTCAGGGTGTCCATCAAGAGCGCATCGTTGTTGCCGCTGAATAGCGCTTGGCTCAATCCCTCAAAGCACGCCCCGACCAGCAACAGCGTCAGGCCGTCCGCCAGCGCAAAGCAAATAATGGCCGCTGTCAGCGCGGCTGCCCCGGCCACCAATGTGCCTTTGCGCCCTAGCATGTCCGAGAACACGCCCGTCGGCACTTCCAGCACGACGCTGGACAGCATCAGAGTCGAGACAATCAACCCGGCTTGAGCGAACGAGCCAGTGACCTCTCCAAAATATAGGATAGATAGGGGGGCGTAAAAACGGAAATCAATCAGGAAATTATAGGCCGCTTGCAGACGCAAACTGCGCGTGACTTGGGCTGGCGTGAGCATTATGGACGGATGCCAGAGGCCACGACCATCGCAATCGCGTTATCATCGGTGTGCGACAAACTCACGTCCCAATCGGTCAGGCCGAGCGAATCCGATAATTCCGCCGCCTTGCCGTACAGCGTCAGAATCGGACGCCCCCGCGTGTCGGATGTGACTTCGATGTCCGTCCAACTCACATCCCCGATGCCCGTCCCCAGCGCCTTCGAGACGGCTTCTTTGGCCGCGATGCGCGCTGCGAGACGGTAGGGTTTATCTTGGCACTCGGCGCGTTCGGCCAGCGTGAAGAATCGGGTCATAAAGCGTTCGCCCAGCCGGTCAATCCCTTGCCGGACGCGCTCAATCGCCAGCATATCGACCCCGCAACGAATCATGGTGGCGGGTTATTCTGCGGCGGGGGTAGGGTCAGCTTCGGCGGTGGGCGCAGCGCGACGGCGCGATGCGGTGCGCTTGGGGGCGGCGTCAGCGGCTACTGGGGCGGGCGCATCAGCACCAGCGGTCAGGGCGGCGCGGGCGCGGCCTGCCTCAACCTTAGCGAGGCGCACCTCATTCATCTGAATGAGCTTCTGAACCGAGGCCGAATTTTCGGCGCTATCAACGTGCGGCAACCCGTCATGTGAGAGGCCGAACTGCATCATAAAATACACGCCTACGAGGTCGGAGGCCAGTAGCACGCTAATCACGACCAGCGTAAAGCCGCCCACATCACGCAAAATGTATAATGTCGTCGCCAAACCCAAAGCGGCAAACCCGCCAGCAATCGTCCATATTCTGCTGTTCATGATTCAGCACTCCCACGATAGTGAACACGACAAACGTAATGCCCTAAGTGTACCTGTTATCCCCCGTGCGATGCAATGGACAGAGACGGTCAGGTGCTATGGGGCGTGGCGCGGTACAATCAGCCTCAAGAGACGGTATTTTTGCTTACGGAGCATTTTTCATCATGCCGACCACCCAACGTTTTGTTCAGACCAACGGACTCCAACTCGCCTACCTTGACCATCACGATTCGGACTCGCTCGAAACGCTGATTCTCATGCCGGGGTTGACGGCCAACTCTCACAGTTTTGATGGCTTCATCGCGGCGGGCTTGAGTCAATCGGCGCGGGTGCTGGCGCTAGACCTGCGCGGGCGCGGCCTGAGCGATAAGCCGGAAACCGGCTATAGCCCAGATGACCACGCCCGCGACATCCTCGGACTCTTAGATGCGCTGGGTCTGGAGAGCGTCGTGATGGGCGGCCACAGTTACGGCGGCCTGATGAGCCTGTATCTGGCGGCGCATTACCCATCACGGGTGAAAAAATTGGTCGTCATCGACGCGGGCGTGATGCACCCAGAAGTCCGCAAGCTGATTCAGCCGTCAATTGACCGACTCGGTAAGCCGGTTGACAGTTGGGAGGCGTACCTCGCTCGCGTCAAACAGACCCCGTATTATCACGATGGATTCTGGGACGCCGCGCTGGATTCCTACTATCGCGCCGATGTGCAAGATTTACCGGACGGGCGGGTGATGTCGCGTTCGACGCCGGGGGCGATTGAGCAAGCTGTAGAGCAAATTTTGACGGTGGATTGGCGTGAGCTCATGCCGCAGGCGACCCAGCCCGCGTTATTCTTGCACGCCACCGAGGGCGCTGGCCCCGCCCCAACCCCGCCGGTGATGGATGATGCGGGCGCGGAAATCACGCGGGCGAGTCTGCCGGATGTGCGCTATCACCGGATGAACGGCAACCACATGACCGTCTTGTTCGGCGCAAATGCGGCGGCGGGCGCACGCCTCATCGGGGATTTCATTAGGGAGTAGGTGTGACTCTCATCCTACTGGTCAACATGTACAAATCGCCTTTCACGCGGGCGATTTTACTATCTTTGCTGTAAGACCCTTGATAGGATGATTTTCTGAACGCCCTAAAAAAAGCTGTGAAAGGCCAAATATGACCCCAATTATTCAATTGCTTTTTGCGTTGGGACTGCTCATCACCGTCGCCAAAACTTGTGGTTATATCGCCACCCGATTCGGTCAGCCCGCCGTGCTGGGTGAGTTGATTGCCGGGGTGATTATCGGGCCATCGGTGATAGACCTGATACACATCGCGGCGTTATTCCCCAACAGCGCAAGCGTTGAACGTACCCTCATCGAATTTGCGGAAATAGGGGTCGTCCTCCTGATGTTTTCCGCCGGATTAGAGGTCGATTTGGCCGCTATGAGCCGCGTCGGACGTACTGCCCTCGCCGCCGGGTCATTGGGCGTCATCGTCCCAATTGTGATTGCTGCATTGACCGCGCTCGTGTTCGGTTATGCGGGCGAAACCGCGCTGTTCATCGGTCTGATTCTGGCCGCGACCAGCGTCAGCATCAGCGCTCAGGTTCTGCGAGAGTTGGACTTGCTGCACAGTCGCGAAGGATTGGCATTGTTGGCTGGCGCGATTGTCGATGATGTGTTGGTCATCTTACTGATGTCAGTGTTTCTTGCTATAAGTTCGGATGGCGCATCCGAAAGCCGTTCCATCCTTGAGGTGATTTTGCGTCTGGTTGGGTTTCTAACGGTTGCCAGCGCGATAAGTTGGTTTGTGCTGCCGTGGATTGCTAAACGGGTTGACCAAACGTCGATTGGAGCCGGTGTTCTGGTCGTGGCGGTGGTCTCGGCCTTATTATTGGGCGTTTCCGCTGAATTTTTTGGTGGGGTCGCGGCGATTACCGGCGCATTCATCGCTGGAATCGGCTTGGGGCGTTCTGAACACGCCATCAAGCACAAAATCGAAGAAGGCTTACACGCCATCACCTATGGCATGTTCGTCCCGATTTTCTTTGTCAGCATCGGGCTTCAGGCCAATTTACATCTGTTAGATGCCGCTATCTTGCCGTTTGCGCTGTTCCTGACACTGGGCGCTATCGTGAGCAAAATCCTCGGTGCAGGCGCGGGCGGATTGCTAACCGGATTCAACGGTGTCAGCAGCTTACGTTTGGGGATTGGGATGGTCAGCCGGGGTGAAGTCGGCTTAATCGTCGCGGCGATAGGGGTAAATAAGGGGATTATCGCAAAAGAGATCTTCGCAGCCATCGTTTTGGTTGTGTTGGTGACGACGGTGATTACGCCGCCGCTGGTGCGTTGGTCGTTCGCTCGCCCGTCGCCAATCGACCCGCAACTGCTGGAAAATATGGACGGTGGGGAATAGCGCTACCCCTCTAGCGCCTTGAGTTTGCGCTCGGCGAGGGGGAGGGTCAGGCGGTGGTAGACCATTGAGCCAATCGCCCGCGCCCCGACTCGTTGACCACGCCGCAGCGCCGCCCATGTCTTGCGGCTACGGTAATCCTTATGGATGACCGTATGCAATTGGCGGTAAAACTCGGTGCTGAACGTCCCCCGATATAGCATGGCGAGGTCTTGGCTGTCCACCCAATTGACGCGCTCGCCCAGTTCCAATTTGACGCGCTCATAAAACGGCGTCCCCGGCAACGGATAGCTCACGCTGATTCCGATGTCGTCCGGCAAGAGGTCGCGCACCATCTGGACAGTTTTTTGCACATCTTCGCGGGTTTCGCCCGGATAGCCGAATTGCAGGAAGAACGCGACCTGAATCCCGTGCGCGTGAAGTTGCTGCGCGGCCTCGTAAATCTGCGAGACTTGCGTGCCTTTTTGCATCGCGTCCAAGACCGTCTGCGCCCCAGATTCCGCCCCGACCCAGACGATTTTCGCACCGGCGCGGGCGAGCGCGGCGATGGTCTTGCCGCGCAGGAGCAAATCGACTCGGTTCAGCGACTTGAACGGGATATGCACATCTTGACGGTCTAACTCGTCGGCGAATTGCTCAATCCACTTGTCCTGAATCCCCATGATGTCATCCATAAACCAGATGTGGTCGGGCTGGACGTTATCGCGCAGCCAGCGCATTTCGTCCACGACGCTTTTTGCGCTACGGACGGCGTAGCGCTGACCCCAAATCGGCTTGGCACACCAATTACAGTGGAACGGGCAGCCGCGAGTCGTGACCATATTCACGCTGAAATAACCGTGGGCTTCGCGCCAGACCTGTTTATATTTCGGCCAATCGACCATCTCCCACGCGGGCATCGGCAGGCCGTCAAGGTCTTTAATCGTCGGGCGCTGAGGCGTGCGAATCACGTCACAAGCGGGGTTGAGGTAGGCGATTCCCGATATTTCCGACGCACTTGTAGGGACGCCATTTTTGGCGCCCGCATCCTTCAATATCGCCAGCGCCTCGACCAGCGTCTCCTCACCCTCGCCCAAGATGACGAAATCCGCACCCGCTGATAGATATTTTTCCGGGTGATCGGTCATATCTGCGCCGCTGACCAAGACCGTACAGCCGCGTGATTTAGCGGCGCGAATCATCGCAAAGGCCGCCTCGCGCATCCGCAACAGAGACATCTTGCTCAGATAATTGAAGTTATCTTCATATAAGACCGCGAAGCGCGGCTTGTGCGCGTCCAATGCAGACTCCCACTCGGCGGGGGAGTCTGCCAGCATCGCGTCGAATAACGCGACCTCAAACCCAGCTTTGCGGGCGGCGGCGGCGGCGTAGAGCGTCCCCAGCGGCGGATACGGCTGCATCGCCCGCCACAGCTTGGGGTCGAATCGCAGATAATAAGATTGTCCAAACAGAATATCCAACATAAATGAGTCCTGAGTCTTGAATGATGAGATTAAGGTCGTGAGACTTGAACGTGAATAACAGTAGCTTAAAGGGTATTCGTCATTTTGAAAACAATTTGGGATAAGTACGGGAAAATTTTACATCAGGGCGACTCATGAGTCGCCCCTACCCGATTCGGATAGTTCGTAGGGGCGGCTCATGGGTCGCCCATGTTCATATATGGGGTTACTGTTTTAGCCAGTCGCGTGCGGTCTCGGCCAGATTAGCCGCAATCAACGCCTTCACGAAGTCCAACCCGACGAACGGGGCGGCCACCAGCGGCCATGTATCCGCGACGGTCATCGAACGACTGAGCGAGAACCACGCCACGCCGAGCGCGAAAATCACGACGACGCCTGCCAAGCCTGCCAATAAGCGTATGATAAAAAGACCTCGGCCCAATTCAGCTAAAAAGCCGGTCAGCGCCGCCGCCGGGATGAACCCGACCAAGAAGCCCGCCGTCGGCCCGGCCAGCGCCGCCGCGCCCAACATGCGGGCGTCAATCGGCGCGCCCAGCACAATCATGCCGACATAAGCGACTTGCGAGAGTGCGCCGTCGCGCCAGCCCAGCGTCAGGCCGCTCAACAACACGACCAAGACTTGCAGGGTGAACGGGACGGGGCCGCCAATCTCAATCGAGATGCGGGCGGACAAGGCCGTGAGTAGGGTGAAAATAGCCACCGCCGCGAGGCGGACGGGCAATGTCATCACACGAGTACGGGGAAGAGTGCGGAGCATAGGGGCTTAACCTCTCTGGGGTAATTTTGTCGATAACGAATGCAAAAACACTCAAGATGCCCGCTTAGGTGCGATTTTCGGAGGTGGCTTCGACAATCACATCGACGAATTCGTAATCGGTATTGATGTCGCCGTTCTTCTTTTGGTGCGTCCCCAGCGATTCGACCAGCGTGACTCGCGCCCCAAAGCTGGGGAGTTCAAACCGTGTCACCCATTGGCCGATGGTCTGGCTGTTGCGATAGAACACCAGCCGCCCTTTGTCGTCCATCCCGCGCACCTTGCGCTTGGCGGGGTCAAACGACATCGACAGCAGGTCTTTTTTCAGCGCATCGCGCTCGGATTGGTTTAGGAAAGCCATTCTTGATTGTCCCTTATGTCACAGTCATCACTGTGCGGTGATTGTACCCAAATTACGCCAAACTTGGCAGGCCGCCACTGCCATCTTGCTCCGCACACCCATCCCGCAGTGACCTTACTTATGATGTGCGCTATACTCTGATTTGCAGACGCCGCCCGCTGTAAAAACGAGTCCCGAGTCCTGAGAGCGAGCCGACTAATGACGCCCAAGCAAAAACTCCGCGTTGACGTGATGATTTCCAGCACCTCGATTGACCTGCCCAAACATCGCAAACTGGCGAGTGACGCGATTTCGCTCCACAACCTCAACCCGATTGGGATGGAAAAATTACCGGCAAGCGGGCGCAACGCGATTGACGCCTCGTATAAATTGGTGGATGAGGCCGAGGTGTATGTCGGGGTTTTTGGCTTGCGCTACGGCTTCATCCCCGATGACCCGATTCGCAACCCCGACAAAAAATCCATCACCGAATTGGAATACCGCCGCGCTCGTGAACGCGGAATCCCCATGTTCTGTTTCTTGATGGATAAGTGGCAT
>Ga0163154_10004880_pt1 | contig 17428 bp, 11 predicted proteins | sample OliLakLV19MP9P1_FD_148649 | JGI IMG/M metagenome (GOLD analysis project Ga0163154, IMG submission 148649) | Freshwater microbial mat bacterial communities from Lake Vanda, McMurdo Dry Valleys, Antarctica - Oligotrophic Lake LV.19.MP9.P1 | ecosystem: Environmental > Aquatic > Freshwater > Lake >...
CGTCGTGCCAGCCGGAGCCACCATCGCAACCGTGACATTCGCCGCATCGCTCGGTCCGGCGTTAGCCACGGTGAGCGTATAGGTCAGGTTGGTGCCAGCAGTTACCGGATCCGGGGCATCAGTGATCGTGACCGACACATCAGCGGAGGTGCTGACCGTGGTGGTCACTATCACCTTGTCGTTAGCGGGTTGTGGATCGTTCTCCACCGCATCTACCGTTACGGTTGCCGAAAACACCGTGCCCGCTGCTGTGTTGGCGGGCACCGAAGCGACGATGGTGACGGTCCGCGCTATGCCGTTAGCGGTTGCACCAGCCCAGGTGCAGTTGGTGCCTACGCAAGTGCCGCCGGCGCTAGCCGTGGCCGAAACCAGAGTGGTGCCAGTCGGCAGCGGCAAGCTCACTGTCACGCCCGTCGCAGCGGACGGACCCGCGTTGGTGGCCGTTGCGGTGTAGGTCAGATTAGCACCAGCGTTTACTGGGTCCGGGCTGTCGGTGAGGGTTGCCACCATATCGACCGACGCGATCACATCGAACGACACCGGTACGATGACCAGACCGGTACCGTTGCCGGGGCCGACGTCAGGATCGTTGCTGGAGGCGCACAGGCGTGCATTGTAGGTGCCCGCGGCCAGACCGGTTGCATCGAAGGATACGGTGACCGGCGTGCTGGTACCTGCCGTATTGGAACCCGCGGTCTGTCCGAGGCTCAGCCATGGCACGTTGGACGGGCTGGCGCAATCGGAGAGACCGTCGATAACAAACGGCAAATCCTGAACCGTGGCGGCACCGGTATCCGTAGCAGGGTTCCAGGTCATCAGGACCGTATCGAACTGCAGCGCGTTTGCGCCCGGCTTGCCGAGTTGACCGGCGAGCGTCACTGGCGGTGCCCACGGGCCCGACGCCAGCGTGCCGCCAGTCTGCCAGTCGAACCAATAGGTGCCGGCCGGCAGGAAGGTATTGATGGTAACGACGTTCGCCATGATCGGCCGATCCGGATTGGTCAGAGTTGCGCCGACGGTGCGATTGATGCCACTGTAGGTCGACGACGCCAGACGGTTGGTGGTCGTGTCGCCGAACACCACGGCGCTGCCCATCGCGCCCGGCGGGCCGTTCCAGATGCGTACGTTGACGGCGTTGATTGTCGAGGTCGTACCCGGAGAGAATGACTGGTAGGCAAAGAAAGTGACCGTATTGATCAACCAGCCGGAACCGCCGACGACGAAGTCATCGGCCACCCGTAAGCCGCTCGTCACCGAGTGACCGAAGGCGAAGGTAGTTTGCGTGAGCTGCAGCGCGCTTACGTTGGCGCCACCTGCACCGGCACCCGGATTGGTGACCAGCGGGCCGTTGTTGTACAGGAGCGCTTCTGGTGCACGCCAGATCGGGCCGCTGATCGGCGCGGACACACTACTCGGGCCTTCCGGCTTGTTGGTTGCGACGAATTCGTCGCGCGCCTCGCTCGGGCTACCACGGCCAGTTGGCGTCGACTGCGGACGCGGAACCGGTTCCTCAGTGATGCTCCAGTTCAAGGTGCCCTGTCCGGTATTGCCGATGGTCAGCATTGCGCTAGTTGTCTGATTCACCGGCGCCGACGCCGTGAGGCTGGCGGGGGTGACGTTGATGTTCGGGATTAGCGCCGGGCAGGTGATCGTCGCCGTGGCGTTCGCCGGGTTTGGACCGGGCATTCCGGTTTGCGTGCAGGTCAGCGTCGCCGTGGCCACCGCTGCTTGCCGAACACAGCTCAAGCCAATCGCCGCCGTAGTCGTGGTGATGTTTTGGCTGGCGTTGCTGGTGATCAAAAAGTTGCTCGGTGCGTTCGCCGGTATGGTGCAGGCAAAGGCAGTGCTGCCGGTGCCTACTGCGGGCGTGGTAATCGTCGGCGTGACCGAACCTGCACCAGCGGTCAGCGTAGTCGCAGCGACCGCGACAACCGGGGCGACATTCGCAGGGCCACCAGGGATGGTGACGGCCGTGTTGGCAACGTTGTCGTAAACGTAGCGGATGATGGATCGGGTAGCACCCGTGGCCCCAAACTGGACCTGAATGTAACCGAAGTGGACGGCATTGGCGTTGGCTTCATTCACGAAACGGAAGCCCAGATAGTTCTGGCTGCTGTTGAGCGTGAATTGACTGACAACGTTTCCGGGTCGGAAGAACACGGCCGCAGCGCCCTGGATCATCGTGCCGGCGGGCAGATTGTAATTGCCGCCTGCGATGGCCTGAGGGTTGAACCAAGTATTGACTGTAGGGCCCCAGAGGGCGAACTGACCCGCGGACGGCGAGTAAGGGCCGATGTCCCAGCCGGGAACCGCGGCTGGAGTCACTCCCGATACGCCCGTGACAACGTTGAAGTAGATGCCGGCAGTGGTGTCAGGCATTGCAATATTCACAGCGCCACTGTCAACCAGTGCGGCCATAGCTGTCGAAGACATTAGGCAGAGTGCAGCGGCTTCGGCAAAGACAATGCTGCGAATGGACCTTCGCTTCGAGCGGTGTTGCTGATCGGTCAACATAAGAGTGACGCCCTTTGGGTGAAGTTTGGAGGGAGCTGAGTGATGGATACTTGAAGTGGCAGATGTTGCGAAAAGCCAAATCCACCATTGCTGAATTGTATAGATCGTTCGCTAATGCCGTCTAGGGTTCCGAGCTTGGAAATCGTTTGCCTTTTGCGACATTTGTCTGAAAGACAGGTGCGATTGACTGCCACCCGGCAGGTCGGCTCTTGTGGGAGCGCGCTTGCGCGCTGTTGATGAAATGGAGAAAGCCCAGTCGCGAGCAAGCGTGCTCCCAAGGCTGCTCCTCTCCGATCAATCCATCACCTAACTCATTGATTCGTCATTGCGAGATCCCAGTTCCCGTCGAAAACTGCGCTGGATTGGCTGGCAAACTTGCCACTCCCGTCACCCTGGTTCGCTAATCCGCGCACCTTCCAGCGCCGTGCGCAGCGGGTCCAATAGCGCACCAAAAAGCGCCGCGGGCGTGGATGTCTGGCGTAATGGCTGGCGCACCTGCAGCGCGCTGGGGGTGCGGATGGCGCGCTGCGCGCTCTGAAAGTTCAGGCAGGCGCTCTGATAAGGCAGTTGGCAAAAAGCTAGCAGTTCGCGGATTTGGGTTTCCGGCTGCGTCACCAAGGCTTCGTAGCTTTGAATTCTGAGCTGCTCAGGAGATTGCCGGGCCCACCGATCGCCCATGTGCTCGCAGGCCTGCCAGTACTGCGCCAGGCTGTCGAAGCCATAGCTGAAAGTCGCCAACCCAGGCCCGAACAGCTGTTTGTAGCAGGACCAGCAGGTTTCCAGCGGATCACGGCGGCAGTCGATGATGCGGGCCTCTGGCAACATCGCGCGAATCGCGCCCACGTATAGCCAGTTATCCGGCAGCTTGTCGGTAGCGATCGGCTTATGCAGGCGCCAGCGCGCGCTTAAGCGCAAGTAGTGCTGACCAAGGCGGGTCCAGTCTGGTGCGCTGGCTTGGCTGACCCACGCCGGAAAAGGCTGGCCGCGGCGGCGCGACTCCGCACTGATGACCTGCTGCAGGTAGGGCAGCTCGCTGGCACCTTCCACTGCAGGATGGGCGGCCAGCACCTGCTCGATCAGCGTGCTGCCCGAGCGTGGCAAGCCGACGATGAAAATGACCTCGCGGCCCTGCGGCGCTGCCTGCGCGATGGGCCCGTCGTAGGCCTCGCGCACACCAGCCATGCGGCGGGCGAAGGCGGCGCTGTCCCAAAATGCCGCAGCGCGCACCGCTTGGTTGGCGCGATTGAAGACAACCAATGCGCCCTCGAATTCGCCAGCATCTTCGAGCGCCTTGCCGAGCGCAAAGTCCAGCAGTTGCCGCTCCGCGGCTACCTCGCTGCGCAGGGCAGCCGCTTCCAGTTGCTGACGCTCGGCCGCGCTTAGCGCAATAGTCTTCAGATCGACCAGGGCAAACCAGGCGCGCGCGCTTTCGCGGCCAGCGGCGATCAGCGTGCGACAGTCGGCCGCCGCTGCGTGGGCATGGCCGAGGGCCTTGTTGCAACGCGAACGCTGCAGCAGTCCAACCACCGAGCGTGGGTCCAAGCGTAATGCCGCTTCGGCAGCGCTCAGCGCGTCATCGTAAAGGCCCTGGTTATCGCACTCAATACTGAGCTTCAACCAATCCTTGGCGCTGTGTGCGCAGCCCGCCGCTAGTCCTAGGCTGTGTCTGGCCGCGACCCCATCGCCTTCGTGTCCCTGCGCCGCGCCGAGCAGGCAGCAGATCCGAAAGTCGTCGCTACGCTGCGCGGACGCCCGCGTGAGGGCCTGAACGGCCTGCGGCCAATCAGCCGATTCGGCGTGATGCAAAGCCTGCCAATAAAGCACCTCAGGATGATCGGGTGCCTGCGCGGCGACCTCAGCCAGCCAATGGTTCGCCATCGCGCGATCGCCAGCGGCGTGCAGCCGCATCACCTGGCGCATCAGCACAATCTGCGCCGGCGGCAGCCCGCGCAAGCGCTCGCGCAATTCGACGGCCAGCGCCTTGTCCTTGGGTGCTGCAGGAGCGCCCGGCTTCATGGCCTGATCTGGTCGGGCGTGGACCCGGCGCGCGCGATCAGCAAAGCCTTCAGCTCGCCTATCTCGGCCCGCATCAAGCGCACTTCCTCATGCAGATCGGTCTCGATGTGGTCGCGTGCCTCCTCCACCACCCCCACCAGCGTCTCATGCTCCGTTTCGGTGTAGCTCTGCATGGCATTAACGATGATGGCAATGAACAGGTTGAGCATGGTGAAGGTCGCCACCATGATGAACGGCACGAAGAAAGCCCAGGCATAGGGAAATCTCTCCATAACCGGCCTGGAGATGCCCATTGACCAGCTTTCCAGAGTCATCACCTGAAACAGCGTGTACAACGAGCGACCGATGTGTCCGAACCAGTTGGGAAACTCGGCGGCGAATAGGTTGGTCGCGATCACGGCGAACACGTAGTAGATCACCGCCAGCATCAGCGCGATGGACCCAAGGCCGGGAATGGCCGCGAGCAGCGCCCCGACCACGCGCCTCATCGATGGCACGATGGTCAACATCCGCATCACGCGCAATACGCGCAGCGCACGCAACACCGAGAACGGGCCGGCGGCCGGCACCAGCGCAATACCGACCACCAGGAAATCAAAAACGCTCCAAGGATCGCGCCAGAAGTCCCCGCGAAATACCCACAGGCGTAACGCAACTTCCGCTACAAACACCGTCAGGATGGTCTGGTCAAGCAGAACGATAAAGCGCCCGGCCACCGCCATCACTGAGGGCGAGGTTTCCAGGCCCAGCAGCACCGCGTTAATCAGGATCAGGGCAATGATCAGCCCCTGCACGCGCGGGTGAGAGATGAAAGAGCGCAGGCGATCACGCATCGAAACAGATGGCGCAGGCTGGTGCATGCAGGAGTGATAGGCAGCGACGGAAGGTCCGCATTCTTAGATATGTTGCCCCTTACAAACAAGCGCTTGCACAGGCGCTTGTCTGGCTGAGGCAGGGCAAGCACCGCCGGGCCCCAGACTGGTTGTCGTCGGGCGTAGCTGCGCATGGCGTTCGTTCCGCGCCGATCTTCACATAGCACGCGGGTGTCGGCATGCCACCCTGTTAGCCCACTTTCCCTTGAGTACGGATATTCCCATGCGCAAGACACACCGTTTCGCCAGGATTGCCTATCTTTTGCTCATAGCGCTGCTGGCGCTGGCGCAGCCAGCGTTGGCCGCCGACGCCGAGCAATCGCCGTTTCGTTTGCCTGAGCTGCCGTACGCAGTCAATGCGCTGGAGCCTGCGATCGACGCGCGGACCATGGAAATCCATCATGGCCGTCATCACCGCGCCTATGTTGACAACCTCAACGCCAAACTCGTTGACTTCCCAGCGCTGGCCGACAGCTCCATCGAGAGCGTTCTCGCCAAGGTGTCGACATTTGATGCCGCAGTGCGTAACAACGGCGGCGGCCACTATAACCACAGCCTGTTCTGGGAATTCATGGCGCCAGTCGGCAAAACTGGCGAGCCTTCAGCTGAGCTGGTCGCCGCCATCAACAAGGACTTTGGTTCGCTGGACGCATTTAAGAAGGCGTTTTCCGAAGCCGGGGCCAAGCAATTTGGTTCTGGGTGGGCTTGGTTGATTCGCCAGGAGGATGGGTCACTCGCGGTTACCGCCACCGCCAATCAGGACAACCCGTTGATGGACGTGGTTGCCACACGCGGCACGCCGCTGCTTGCAGTCGATGTGTGGGAGCACGCCTATTACCTGCAATACCAAAACAAGCGCGTCGATTACCTTGCACAATGGTGGAGCGTGGTGAACTGGAATGCTGTTAACGCCCGTTTTGAGAATTAGGCATATGAAAAAACAATGGATAGCCGCTTCGATCTTTTGTTTAAGCCAAACGGCATTCGCAGAAAATGCCATGTTGGTTCTGGACGCTTCGGGCTCTATGTGGGGTCAGATTGACGGTAAAACCAAAATCGAAATCGCCCGCAGCGCGGTCGCCGATATGCTCAAAACCTGGCCACAAGACCATCAACTAGGGCTGCTCGCGTACGGGCATCGCACTAAGGGCGATTGCGCCGATATTGAAACACTGCTGCCCGTTGCGGTGCTGGATTTCGCGGTATTTCAAGCCAAGGTCGCTGCGCTCAATCCCAAAGGCATGACACCTATTTCAGCGGCAGTGCGGCACGCTGCTGATGCGCTCAAAAGCAGCGAGCAAAAAGCCACGGTTATTTTAGTTTCCGACGGCGAGGAAACCTGCAAGCTCGATCCATGCGCCGTGGCGCGCCAATTAGAAGCCGATGGTATTGACTTTACCGCGCATGTCATTGGTTTTGACGTCGCGCGCGGTAGCGTGGCGGATCGGCAGCTACAGTGTTTGGCCAGTGAAACCGGCGGAAAGTATCTCAACGCCAGCAATGCAAAAGAGCTCAACAGCGCGCTGGATCAGCTCAGCGACGTCAAAGCCGAGGCAAAACCCGAGGCCAGCCTCGATGCCCCAGCTCAGGCGCTGCGCGGGTCAACGCTGCTGGTTAACTGGGCCGGCCCCAATGCAGAGCTCGATACCATCGTAGTTGCTGAGGTGGGCAGCAACACCCGCCAAGCTTATGCCTACGTCAAGGACGGCAATCCAGTTGAGCTTGCGATGCCCGCACAACCTGGCAAATATGAATTGCAATATCGCTACACCGATGCCCACGTCATTGCACACGGGCCATTGAAGTCAGCGACGCGAAGGCGAGTTTAGATGCCCCCACGCAAGCGCCAGCTGACACTGAAATTGAGATTCGCTGGGAAGGTCCGGACGCGTACTTGGACGTCATTGTCATCGCAAAAGTGGGCGATGAGGGCTATGAAAGCTACACCTATTTAAACAGCACCAACCCCGCTCGCCTGACGACACCGAGTGAGCCTGGTCAGTATGAGCTGCGCTACAAATTACGCGACACCGAAGTTATTGCAGTGCGCGCGATTGAGGTGCTTGGTAGGTAGCGTTGCAATCTGCCGGATGCCGGCGATCCAACAGCATGAGCACAACTCGGCGCTCCAGAAGCTATGTGGCGCTCGAGGGGCTATCTGGAGCGCCGACTTGCAGTCGGCTCTTTTGGCTTTTGCGCACTTCCGGTTCACCAGCATGCCGAGCACAACTCGGCGCTCCAGAAGCTTTGCGGCGCTCCGCAGGCTATCTGGATCGCCGACTTGCAGTCGGCTCTTTTGGCTTTTGCGCACCTCTGGTAACAGTATGAGCACAACTCGGCGCTCCAAAGGCTATTCGGCGCTCGCGGGTTTGTCCCGATCGCCGACTTGTACCAGCTTTCATCTCGCGAACGCTCAACCTTCGCAACCACCTGCGTGCGCTTTAATCCGCACGCCGCGCCACTCATCCGCTCTTTGCTACCTCGCACCTGTACACGCTTGCGGGGCACGCTGGCGCGGCTTACTGTATGAACTGTAAAACCATCCATTTCGAGGGCAACAATGATCCCGATTGGTAGACAGCTCTCCCGCTCATCCCGGCGTCGAATGCAGGGCCTGACGATGCTTGAGCTAATCGTCACATTGGCGATCGTTGTGATGCTCGCCGCATTCACCGCACCGGCAATGACCGAGTTCCAAGTTCGCAGCAATGTGAGCAGCACCACCAACGACATTGTGGTCGCTCTCAATATGGCGCGCGCCGAGGCCGTCAAGCGCGGTCTGGATGTGTCAGTGGTAGCGGTAGGCGGCGACTGGAGCGATGGCTGGACGGTGCAAACGCAGGTAGGCAACATAGTCATCATGGAACGCGGTGCATTAAAGCCTGACTATCAAGTATTTGGCGCGGCGGTCGGCGCGCTTGCCCCCGCGGACCGGGTCGTCTTTGGCCCCACTGGCGCGCTGCGAGTAGCTACCGCTTATGACTTCAGCGTCTGTCGGCCCACTTTTGATCCTGGCAACGCGCAATCGCGGCGTATTGCCGTAGCAGCAACGGGCACCATCCGCGCACGGCGCGATACCACCGGCGCGCCAGCCGGCGTTTGTACCTGAGGAGGAACCATGCGACTCAAACACCGCAAACGCGGCTTCACGCTCATCGAGGTCATGGTGGCCTTACTTGTCTTTACGATCGGATTGATGGGCATGGCGGCACTCATGGTGCTTTCGGTGAAAACCAACCAAAGCGCCTACCTGCGCACTCAGGCATCGTTCTTGGCACAAAGCATGGCGGATCGCATGCGTGCCAATATTGGACTGATCAATAGTTACAACGGCACTTACGACGCCAGCACTGCCAACCCCAACGCCCCTTGCGCTCTCGGAGTTCCTTGCAGTCCCGCGGCCATGGTGAATCGCGACATCGCGCTTTGGAGTCAACTGCTAATTACATCACTGCCCAATCCCACGGCGACCATTGCATGTAACGGAAACGTACTGGGCACTGCCCTGCACGTTGGAGCTGCTCCTTACAATGGATTGTGCACATTGAACATTCAATGGGACGAATCCACCTTGGCACGCGCCGGTCGAACAGCAACCCCAGCCGATGCAGTTCCCAATACCCAAACTTTTGCATGGGTCTTCCAGCCTTGAGCACTATGCTATGACCAATCATTTACAGCGAATCAGACCCCGCAGCCTTGGGTTCAGCTTGGTGGAACTCATGGTAGCGCTAGCGATAGGACTCATCGCCACCATTGGTATTGCCAATCTGTTCAGTGGAACCAGCCGCACCAATCGCCTGCAAGAGGGTCTGGCGCGCCTGCAGGAAAACGGACGTTACGCCGCTTTGCGTATAGAGGATGATTTACGCCGCAATAGTGGCCAGTTTTGCAGCAATTCCGGCGGTAACCGTCAGGTAGGGGCAGCAGCACCCATGTGGCGAGACCGAGTGCCGTGGATCTTTGCTCCATCGCTCAACTTGCCGGATTCCGGCGGCATGCGAAGCGTCAGCAGTCCGGCGGGTATTCGTTCTACCGCACTCGCGACTGAGCCGTATGCGCTGAGTACCCGGTTTTTTATGCAGGGTTACTCGTGTACCACCGGTACCGCATGTACCCCGGCGCTACCAGTCCCTGGAATGTTCCCGGCTGCAGCGCTTGCCAACGATAGCCGAGTACCCAATTCCGACATTTTGACGATCCGCTATCTGCGCGGTACCGGATGGCCCATCGAAGACGCTGATCCGTCTTGCTTTCCAGGAGCGACCGTAACACTGGCACCGCAAGTGGGTGATGACCCCGTTAACCTAACGGCCGGCTCCCTGGCACTTATCAGTGATTGCGAAAGTCCGTTCATTTTGCCTATCGGAAGCGTCGCCGGAAATGAGCTCACCGTCGGCCCGCGTCTAGCCCCCACCAGATTATTGAACTGTGGACGAACCGGCAATCGCGATAAACGCGTATTTAATTTTAGTCGCGACTTTGTCACCATCACCTATTACCTTGCATTTCGTGCCAACGATAACCCAGACGCGCGCCCGAATGCGGGCACCGCGCGCTTAACACCCTCGCTCGTTAGACGGGAAAATGGCGAGGAACAAGTCATCGTGCAAGGCATCGACAGTCTCAACTTTCGCTATGGCGTGCGCGATCGCGCTGGAAATATGCGCTTTCTGACCGCAGCGCAAGTGGATAGCCAAATGGCAAACACGATTCCATGCTCGCCAAAGCCAGATGGCGTTAACCCCTCACCAGGTATCCCGCTAATCACAGAACCCGGGTGTTTGTGGCGCTCAATCCGGCGCGTTGAAGCATCAATGCTGGTGAACTCGGGTGACGAAGTACCCAACCTAGATCCAATCAGCCGTTCATTCCAGTATATGGGCACAACGTTTACGCCGACAGACAGTGGCACCCTGCCATCCGGCTTGACCGCTGGCAGCTTCCCGAGACGCGAATTTATCGCGCATGCCACGCAAAGAAACAAGAATCCTTGATCGAGCAGGAAATCATCTCATGCCATTTCCAAACCAGAAATCTCGCCAACATGGCGCCGTTCTCTTCCTCGCCATGGTTTTTCTTGTGTTAATTTCAATTTTAGCCATTACCGCCAGTAACACGTCGATCATGCAGGAGCGCATGACGGGTGGACTGCGTAATCGCCAATTGGGCCTCATGGGTGTGGAAACTGCACTGCGCGGCGGCGAAGAGTTTTTGTGGAACCTGACCTTCAATTTCCAACAACCCTTGCCGCCCTGCGTAAACGTGGATCAGGTAGCTTGCGTCTATACCATCGCCGGACGCGCCGTCCTTAATGGAAAAGTTCAAAGGTTTAGGACCTCCAAAGAGTGGCTAGATCCGTCTGCTGATGGTGCGCGCCCCTACGGGCGTGCACTAAGCGCATTCACTGGCGATAGCATCAGTGCAAATCTCGCCGCGGAACCCCGATTCATCATCGAGTATCTCGGACTCAGCGGACCGACGCAAGTTGGCCTAGCTGGATCAAGAGGGCGTACGGGCGCCGCCGTACTTCAACAAAACGCTAGTCGAGTAGGTGAGCATCATCTTTATCGAATTACTGCACGCAGCCAAGGTGGCACTGGTGCGGTCGTTAGAGTAGCAGAGAGCATCTTTGTTGCAATGAACTTAACTAACTCGAACTTTAATCCAGATCCCCCCTAGCCGCCCCCCTTATCCTGGCTGCCTCGACCCGCAGGCTTTCGCTCAACAGCGTTTGATCTTTAAAGGATCCCCATGAATACGAGTAATTTTGTACTACCGACAGCAACAGCTTTGAGGCGCTTAGCCTGCGCCCTGCTTGCCGCATTGGTTACCACGCTACCACCGTTGGCGTTTGCCCAAGCACCGGGCACCGTAGACCTGCTCCCGACGCCGCCTGAGATCACCCCCAGCGTGGCACCAAACATCGTTTTAACCTTCGATGACTCCGGCTCGATGGCAAATCAATACATGCCAGACGATCGCCCTCACGAGACGCCATTCACCGACTGGGGGCAAACCTCGGCAATTAGCACGGACCCCAGCCGCCCATGGTTCTGTGCTGCGACCATTGACCCGCGGGTGACGGTTTCAACGAATCCCCGCTCCAAGCCAATGAACGGGATGTATTACAGCCCTAATGTGAGCTATAAGCCCCCGCTGAACGCAGATGCGGTCACGGAATTCCCGCAGGCCACGTTTACCGATGCTTGGAATGACGGCATTCGTCACAATCGGCCCACCAATGCTGTTACAACTCTGGGAACGCGCAACCTGGCGAACAGTAGTTATTGTCGGGCGGTTGATGCTGATGTGAACTATCACATACTCGCTGCGGCAAGCTTTAACCAAGACTGGAGTGATACTGGGCTAATCACGGGCAATAGTTGGGCGGGCCATCCGTTTATGACCAACAATCGCGGTAGCATTACGGGAACCGTCGTAGACCGTGACCCACGACTCTTGTTGGGGACATATGGAACCCCACTTCTCAACGCAAACAACACCAACCCGTTAGTCACGACGGGCGGCGTTTTCGAGGTGCAAGGTGGCGTACAGATCAACGGTAATCCGACCATTGCCTTCCAAGGCGATGGGAGCGCTGATGCCCCCACGATCTGGCTGCGAATCAATACCACCAATTGCACTAACGTCCGAGTGCGTTCTTTGCTGCGCGACATTAACGACACATCCACTGCAGCCCAAAAAGTCGCGGTGCAAGCGCGGGTGGGCACCTCAGGCAATTTTACCAACTTTGACTATGCCGCCAACGCTAATAATAATGGCAGCACGCCTAGCGATTTTGTGCTGAACCCTAGCTTCAATAACCAGCCGCGCATTCAGATTCGCTGGATGACCACCAATGCGACCGGCAACGATAATATGATCGGTGTCGATGATATTGAGGTCACCGGCACCTGCACACCGTTGCCCGGCAGCGCCGGTTATTATCAGTTAAAGAGCGATGTCGCGGTCACCACAGATGCATTTGGCCGCATCACCAACGGGACGGCGACTCTTTATACCGCCGCCAATTGGGAATGGGTGCCTTTGCCGGCCAGCCAACAACAAAACTTTGCTAATTGGTACTCCTACTACCGTACACGCTCCAATTCAGCGAAAACCGCGATGTCGCGCGCTTTTGCGCCATTTGATCAAAACATTCGCGTTGTCTGGCAAAACTTGAACAGTTCGCAAATCGCCGGGGCCACGCGTATCTTTAAGTTCGCAAACGATGCTACTAACACCGCCAACCCTACCGTGCGCAATGCCTTCTATAATTGGCTGTTCCAAATTCCTACCGCTGGCGGCACGCCCACTATAGCGGCTACCATTCGGGCAGGTGATTTTTTCAGCCGCAACACTGTTGGCGCAGAAACCAATCCATACTGGGATCGCGATTTGAACCGCGAATTAAGTTGTCGGCAGAATTTTCATATCAATATGAGTGATGGCTTTTGGAAGGACGGTAATCCTTCACCCACCGCTCCTCACCGCTTTACACAACAGGCAATAACGGCATTGCCGGATGGCCGTCCGTATAATCCTACTGATATAGAAACGAGCGTAATTCATCGCTACGGCGATCAGTGGCCCAGCAATGTTAACCCTCGCATATCACCGCTTTTGGCCGACGTGACCTTCCACTATTGGGCGACCAATCTAAGGCCGACTTTCAGCGATCAGGCTTCCACGCGCCTCAAAGTGCCTCCGTTTATCCCGGACCGCTCCATTAGTTTGTTTGGGATACCTGAAGCTTCGGGTGCAAATCCAGCCGATAACAAGGAAATCTATTGGAATCCTGCCAATGATCCAGCCACCTGGTCTCATATGGTCAATTTCAATGTGAGTTTCGGTTTGGATGGCTCTTTACCGAATACGCCGGAAGTTTACCGCGAACTGCGCCTAGGCTCGAGCACTTGGAAGTGGCCGATGCCTCCCCCGATTCCCCCCTCAGTGATCGGCGAAGACCCCGAGAAGCTTGACGATTTCTGGCGTGCGGCCCTAGTAAGTCGCGGACGCTACTTGTCCGCACAGAACCCGGAACAGTTGATCAACGCACTACAACAAATTGTAGCCAGCATCGTCGCGCGTCGTGGCGCATCAACCGCCGTATCAGTCTCCTTACCGATTATTACCGACGGCACAACGGGTTACACCGCAGGCTATGACACCACTGACTGGTCCGGTTTCGTGGTACGAAACCAACTCAACCCCGAAGACGGTGTGCGCCTTCAGACCCTTTGGGACGCCGGGTGCATCCTGACTGGTGGCTTATGCCCCAGCACTGGAGAAACCAACTTGCCAGTGCGTGCTCCAAACTCCCGCGTCATTGTTACTTCAGAGGGTGCTAGGGGTACTGGGAAGGAATTCAGCTGGGGTAATCTGAGCGCAACCCAGCGGGCGCGCCTGAATACCGATCCATCAACCTTGAATTTAATCATCAACACTCAGACCAGCGATGGCTTCGGCGAACAGCGGGTTGCATATATACGTGGCTCCCGCGTCAACGAAAGCACAGCGAGCCCACGTTTTCGGGCCCGTAGTTCGGTACTCGGTGCAGTCATTCGCGGCCAACCCGTTTTCGTTTCGTCACCCGCGTCTGGATTTTCGGACATTTATCCTCCCCTGTCTCCTGAAGCGACAGGCAGTTACGAGGTCTACCAAAACGAACAACGTGGTCGGCGACCGACGATCTTCGTCGCCGCTAACGACGGCATGCTGCATGCGTTTGATGCCGCGAATGGCAAGGAGGCTTGGGCCTTTGTACCCAATATGGTTATCGATAACTATCGTTTGACCAAGTCCACGCAATTTGAAAGCGGATTTACGCCCACAGTTGACGATAAGCCCGTAGTCAGTGATGCCTTTATTAACGGTGCATGGAAAACAGTATTGCTGGGCTCAATGCGCTTGGGTGGCCGAGGTATCTATGCGCTCGATGTCACAAAAGCCGAGCGGGGGGACGAGGTAACCACGGCCGCGGTAAGCTCAAAAGTGCTTTGGGAATTCAGCAATGTGCCACCGGCAGGAACTTCCGGCACTGATGGCACTGATTGCGGCGCAGGTTCACGCTACTGTTCATCCTTGGGTTATACCTATGACTCGGTCAATATCGCGCGCTTAAAGCATGGCAACAAATGGGTGGCGCTGGTCTCCAGCGGTTATTTCCCGCAAAACGGACAGGACCCGGCGAGCCTGTCTACCGCTGCAGCACGAACATCCTTATTGGTGATTGACTTAGAAACAGGCACATTAATTCGCGAAATTCTGACCAGTTCGGCCAGCCAAGCTGCAACAGCCAGTTTTGGATTGTCGCAGGCAATTGTGTACGACCGTGGCAGTGACTTGGTTGATGATATTGCCTATGCGGGAGATTTGGCGGGCAATATGTGGCGTTTTGATTTACAAGCTGATAATCCAAATGACTGGAAGGTGGATTTGATGTTCCGTACCTACGGCAACGGCGGCGCCGCATTGCCAGGTGAACAGCCAATTTCTGCAGCGCCAATCACAATGACAGACAGCGCAGAAGGGCGGACGATGCTGATCTTTGGCACTGGCAAGTTTATCGGCGGCGTAGATCGGACTGCAGCAATCCCCATTCAGTCGCATTTCGGCATTCGGGACTATGACACCAACAGCCCCAATTATCCGATCAGGGTCAATCAGTTAGCCACCCAATCAATGGCGCAGGACGCTTTCGGTGTACGCAGCATTACGTCCATAATCCAGATCCCGAGCTCACTTTCACCCTTAAATCCAGGGCGAGGGTGGCGTATTCAAATGAATATCCCTTCAGAGCCCGGCGAGCGCTCTTTGGCAACACCGTTTCCGTTCTACACATCTAATTTAGTTTTGCTACGTTCGATCATTCCCATAGATGTGGACCCTTGCAATCCTGGTGCGCGTTATGGCCTGATCGTGGTCAATGCAACAGACGGCACGGCCTTCGTTGATCCAAACATTGCCACGCCATCGCGCGTCGTAGGTGGTGTGGTTGCCAGTTCTACACCGCCAGGCGATCCGATTACGCTGCGTGGTGGCGGCGCAGTAGTCTTTGCCGGATTGCGTGATCCTAACGCGGCGGGTGGAGCCGTCAGCGATGCCGCGGCGAATGCGATTGAAGCCGCCGCCAGTAACGCCGACGACATCTGGCATCGCGGCGCATGGCGCGAATTATTGGATCAGATGTAGTTTATGCATTCCGCCGCGGTCTAGGTAGCCGCGGCGGAATGATGCTCAACTCACTCGAAGATCAAGGAGGTAGCCGATGTCACGCCAGCGCCAATCGGGTTTTACGTTGATTGAAATGATGATCGTGGTTGCGATCATCGCGATTATTGCTGCGATTGCGTATCCGGCTTATCAGAATTTCTTGCTGCGCGCGCGGCGCGCCGACGGCCAGGAATTCTTGCAGCGCATCGCCTCAGCGCAGGAGCGCTTTTACACCAACCGCAATCGATATACGACAGATCTAGACACCGCAGCAGGGCTCGGTTTAGGTGCAAATACTTCCGAGGCGGGCCACTACGCCGTTCGCGCTGTTGTCGCCGGTGATGGGCAAACCTTCACGCTAACGGCGTACCCAGAGCCTACGCAGTCCAATGATCAATGCGCCAACCTGACCCTCAATAATGTCGGCGCGCGTGGATACTCGGGCGCTGATTCGAATGGTCGATGCTGGTAGGCGGTGCGCTTGAGCGTTTTATCCGGCTAGTTTTGTAGATGCTTTAACTCTGCACGATTATAGCAAGTGCATCCAGTCGATGCTCGATGGGTTGCTGAAGCCCGAGCCGATCTGGTCTGGCGGCATAGCAACCAGTCGATTAAGCTTTTGCGCCGGATGCCGCGCAAGCCGCCGGCGCACTTGCTGGCGCATCGAACTGGAGGGTCATCTGCTCCGATCGGCAGCACAAAAGCACTGAGAGGCAGGGCGGCTTTTCGTGGGTTTGGACTTGTCCAAAATGCTTCTTCCGGCTTTTACGGCCTTTTGCAAGCTTCGCGGCAGCACGGTGAACAGCAACAACCCGCAACAGCGTTCCAACATGTCCGGTGCGAGTGCGCCACTGCACGCGGCCGCCTCCAATAATTTGACCCGTAGGGAATCAACGTCGAAAAAAAACAAGCCAAAAACCAACGCCGTCCCGTGGGGACGCAACGTCGGTAGAAAAAAAGAAATCCAAAAACCAACGCCGTCCCGTAGGGACGCAACGTCGGTAGAAAAAGAAACCCAAAAACCAACGCCGTCCCGTACGGACCTAAGGTCGGTTGAGCGGCGTGTCGGCGGGTTGCAGCGCTACGGGATGTGCTTTTTTTGTGCCCCTTTGCCGCCCACATTTGGCCCCTCCAAACCCAGGCCAATCGCCCGCAAGCGCCACCACAGCAGCGGTGAAGCTTCAACCTAGAAACCTCAGTTGACCGCTTCCTAGTACCCATAGCACCGTGATTCTTTGGGCTTTTCTGCCGCTTGACTCCTTCACCCATTGGGTGAGCACGCTACGGGGCAGATTGCACGGTTCTGGGAAGTGAGAACCGGCCGCTTGCGCCGCATGCGGCGCGCCGGTTCGAACGCAAGCACAGCTTGCGGGCCGGGACATGGCTGCGTTGCAACTCGTTGGAATAGGGAAGCTATTCACCCCAGCCTGCAAGCAAAGCTTGCACGCGTTCAAGCCGGCGCGCGGCATGCCGCCCAAGCTTGCCAGCTTTCACCCTCATTGCGCTTATGCCCTGTTCCGACCTGCAAGCAAAGCTTGCAGTCGTTCAAGCCGGCGCGCGGCATGCCGCGCAAGCTTGCCAGCTTTCACCCTTATTGCGCTTATGCCCTGTACCGACCTGCAAACAAAGCTTGCATGCGTTCAAGCTGGCGCGCGGCATGCCGCGCAAGCTTGCCGGCTTTCACCCTCATTGCGCTTATGCCCTGTACCGGCCTGCAAGCAAAGCTTGCAGTCGTTCAAGCCGGCGCGCGGCATGCCGCACAAGCTTGCCGGCTTTCACCCTTATTGCGCTTATGCCCTGTACCGGCC
>Ga0163154_10004881_pt1 | contig 17426 bp, 19 predicted proteins | sample OliLakLV19MP9P1_FD_148649 | JGI IMG/M metagenome (GOLD analysis project Ga0163154, IMG submission 148649) | Freshwater microbial mat bacterial communities from Lake Vanda, McMurdo Dry Valleys, Antarctica - Oligotrophic Lake LV.19.MP9.P1 | ecosystem: Environmental > Aquatic > Freshwater > Lake >...
TCACGCACGTTCATCGTCGGCCTCCTTGCCTGTGCCGACGACAGTGTGCCGCAACTCATCCCATCGCGCAACCGAACATGCGCCGAACAGGCGCGATTCTTATTCACGATCCGTATCACGGGGTTGGAACGAATTGACGCGTATTTCGCGCGGCGAACCAACGAAGCGGTCGAGTTCGAGCCCGTGCCCGTGGAATGACACAAAGCATGAGGTCGTGAACTTGAACGAATTTCGCCGCTACGATGATGGCCATGAACCATCCTCTTTATGAGAAGCATCAAGCGGTTTTGCAGGGGGCGTTGAAAGCGATCCGTGAGCGCGGGTTCTGGAGCGCATATCTCGAAGTGCCCAGTGGCAAGGTGTATGGCGAAACGGCAAGAGACGACGGCGAGGCGGCGTTCAAGAATCGCTTGAACAAGACGTTCGTCATCGATCAACCAGCGATTAAGTCGACCATCGGTCATGAAGTCTCACCCTATGGATTCGAGCTCGGGATCACATATCCACAAATCGACCTGAACGACTTGTTGGAAACTTCAAGTCGGGCGATGAAACCATGGGGTGCCACGGAGGTTGAGATCCGGACAGGCGTTTGCCTTGAGATTCTCCATCGTTTGAACAAACGGAGTTTCGAGATCGCCAACGCCGTGATGCACACGACGGGGCAGGGGTTCATGATGGCGTTCCAGGCGGGCGGGCCGCACGCCCAGGATCGCGGGCTGGAGGCGGTCGCCTATGCATATGAAGAGATGAAGCGCGTGCCGGCGTCGGTCATCTGGAAGAAGCAAGTGAGCAAGACCGAGGTGATCCGGCTCGACAAGACCTACCGCATTGTGCCGCGCGGCCTGAGTGTCGTTGTCGGATGCAGCACCTTTCCGACGTGGAACAGCTATCCAGCACTCTTCGCCAGCCTCGTCACAGGCAACGCGGTGGTGGTCAAGCCGCATCCCGGCGCGATCTTACCATTGGCGATCACGGTGGAGATCGCGCGTGACGTGATCAAAGAAGCGGGATTCGATCCGAACGTGATCATGCTCGCGGCCGACTCGATTGAAAAACCGATCACCAAGGAGCTCGTCACGCGGCCGGAGGTTCGCATCGTCGATTACACCGGCGGCTCGCACTTCGGAGAGTGGATCGAGAAAAACGCCACACAGGCGATCGTGTTCACCGAAAAGGCGGGGGTGAACAGCATGATCATCGACAGCGTGGATGACTTGAAAGCGATGACCGGCAACCTGGCATTTTCGCTGAGCTTGTATTCCGGCCAGATGTGTACAACGCCCCAGAACATCTTCGTGCCGCGTAGCGGAGTCAGAGTGGCTGGTCAAATGATGAGTTTCGATGACGTGGCGAAGGCGATCGTGGGCGCGGTGAACTGGTTCCTGGGCGATCCGAAACGGGCGGTCGAGGTGCTTGGTGCGATTCAGAATGAGGCGACGGCGCAACGCATCGAAGCCGCGGCGAAGGACGGCGGCGAATTGCTCCGTGCTTCGGAGAAGGCGATCAATGAGGCATTTCCAAACGCCTGCGTGCGGGGACCGGTGATCCTGAAGGTAGACGCAACGGACGCCAACGCGTTCATGCGCGAGATGTTCGGCCCGATCTCGTACATCATTGCCACCGACAGCACCGCCCATTCGATCGAACTTGCCACCCAATCGGCGAAGGAACTCGGCGCGATCACCTGGGGCTTGTATTCCACCGACTGCGGCATCATTGATGAAGCCGGGGAAGCGGCTGCGGAGGCGGGTGTGCCGCTGAGCGTCAATCTCACCGGGCAGATTTTCGTGAACCAGTCCGCAGCGTTCAGCGACTACCACGTCACGGGCTGCAATCCGTCGGGGAATGCGACACTCACCGATGCCGCCTTCGTCGCGGGGCGTTTCCGGGTCACGCAAAGCCGCATGCCGAGTGCCGCGGCAATGAGCATCGAAACGAAACCAGTCGTTGAAACCGTGACTCGATAAACGAATCCTCAACAAATCGCGTCCGCATCATGCCCATCTTCGAATTTGAAGGCATCCGTCCCGTCATTGATCCCACCGCGTTCGTCCATCCGACCGCGGTGCTCATCGGCGATGTCATCATCGGCCCCGGCTGCCTCGTCGGTCCTTGCGCCTCACTGCGGGGCGACATCGGGCGGCTGATCATGAAGGCCGGCTCCAACGTGCAGGACAACTGCACGCTGCACTGTTTTCCCGGCAAGGATGTGGTTGTCGAAGAGGACGGCCACGTCGGCCACGGCGCGGTGCTGCACTCCTGCACCATCAAGCGCAACGCGATGGTGGGCATGAACGCCATTGTGATGGACGACGCGGTGGTCGGTGTGGATAGTTTCGTCGCTGCGATGGCGTTCGTGAAGGCGGGGACCGTCGTGCCGCCGCGCACGCTGGTGGCGGGTATTCCCGCCAAACCGCTGCGAGAACTCTCTGATGATGAGATCAGGTGGAAAGCCGATGGCACGGCGATCTATCAGCAACTTGCCCAGCGCTACCTCGCCACGATGAAGGAGACCGTGCCGCTGCAATGCGTGGAAAAGGATCGCCGTCGCGTGCCCGATTTCGGCTACAAACCCAAGCACGAGCGGTAACAACCGCTTCGCACGCATCGGTGGAAATCATTCGACCTTGCGGGCGGCATCGCTCAGCAATTCGCTCATCGTCGGGTGAGGATGGATCGTCTGCGCGAGATCGGTGAGCGTCGCGCCCATCTCAATGGCGAGGGCGGCTTGCGCGATCATTTCGCACGCCTGCGTTCCGACCAGTCCGACGCCCAGGACTAGTTGCGTGCCGGGCTCGTAAATAATCTTGGTCATGCCTTCGCTGCGTCCCATGCCCGCCGCGCGGCCGCTCGCGCCCCACGGAACCTTGGAAACAGCATGATCGATCCCGGCGTTCTTCGCGTGCGTTTCAGTGACGCCGCACCATGCGAGTTGAGGATCGGTGAAGATCGTCACCGGCACACAGCGGGCGTCAAACACGCTGTCGCGGCCAGCGATCACCTCGGCCGCCACCCGCCCCTGAGCGATCGCTTTGTCGGCCAGCAACGGGGCACCCGTTACATCGCCCGCCGAGAAGATGCGCGGGTTCGCAGTGCGCATCTGTGAATCCACCGCGATGAACTCCTCGGCATCGATCTTGATCTGTGTCTTCTCCAACTGCAAGCCGCGCGTGTTGCCGATGTGGCCCGCCGTGATCACCACGCGGTCGAATCGTTGCGGCTTGCCAGATCCACTTTCGCCGAACGCAACCGCCGCACCCTTCTTGTCCACTTCCACGCGACGGACGAGCGTGCCGATGTGCATCGCCACCACGTTTTTTTCCAATTGCTTAGTCAATGGTCGCACCAGGTCAGGGTCAGCCTCGGGCAGCAATTGCGAACCCTCATGCACCAGCGAGACGGCACATCCGAGGGCGGCGTAGATCGTCGCCAGTTCCATGGCTTGGTAGTCGCCGCCGATGATCAACAGTGACTTCGGCAAATCCTGCATCGCCAACGCTTCGGAGGCGGTGAGAATAAATTGCCCATCGAACGGGATCGTGGCATGCATCTTAGGATGCGAGCCAGTAGCGATCAGCGCCCGCTTGAAGCGGATGCGAGGGATCGATGCGTCGAGCAGGCCAAGGTTGCGGGAATCCTCAAAGTGCGCTCGGCCCGTGATGCGCTCGACGCCGTGCTTTTTGCACGAGGCTTCGAGGCCCGCGGCAAGTTTCTTGATGGTCTGATCCTTCCACGCGCGGACTGCGGCAAAATCCACCTTAGGCTTCGGAAGGGTGATGCCGAATTCCGCACCGCGCTGCGACTGATTGATCAACTCCGCGATATGCAGAAGGGTTTTCGACGGGATGCAGCCGTCGTGCAGACACACGCCGCCGAGGGCGCCGTCCTCGCGCGAATCGACGATGACGGTCGAGACGCCGAGCTCCGCGGCGCGGAACGCGGCGATGTAGCCGGCCGGGCCTCCGCCGATCACGACGAGATCAGTTTCCTGTGAGAATTGGCCGACGACCATGGGAATGAACCACAGAGATCACAGAGAGCACAGAGAGAGAAAGAGAGAGAGGTGGGAAAAGAAATCCGTGAGGGCTTCATTGATGGTAATGATACGAAACGCGAGTCGCGAACAGTGTTGGTGTCCAAACAGCCAGTTTGTGTTGGATTGCCCTCCCGGCTACCTCTCTGTGTTCTCTGTGATCTCTGTGGTTCAATCTCTAGAGGAGCAACCGGGCCGGATTCTGCAGGTCGCCGATGATGTGCTGCATGAACGCGATTTCCTGCCCGCCATCGAGCAGGCGATGGTCGATGGAGTGGCTCAGCGGCATGATCAATCTTGGCGCGATCGCCTTGGGCTGCTGCGGCTCGCCGTCCAACACCCACGGCATCCAGCGCGTGCGGCCGACTGCCAATACTGCCGCCTGGCCGGGCGTGATGATCGGCGTCGAGTACCGGCTGCCGCCCATCGCCCCGGCGTTCGAGATCGTGTACGTCCCGCCCTTCGTGTCGTTCACGGCGAACGTGGCGGTGCGGGCTTTTTCGGCGATCGCCGCCAGCGCATCGCTGATCTGGGGAATCGTCAATCGGTCCGCATCTCGTAGCACCATCGGCACCAACCCGCGCGCGGTGTGGGTGCCGATGGCGATGTTGATGTAGCGTTTGTAGATCGTCTCGTTGCGGTCGATCTCGACGTGCGCATTGAACTCGGGGAACCGCTGCAGCGCCCGCACCACGGCCCGAACAACAAACGCAAGCATCGTGATCTTGCGGTCCGGCGCCTCGGGCGAGCTGTACCCCTTACGGAGTTTCTCCAGTTCCGTCACATCCGCGTCGTCAAAGTCGGTCGCATGGGGAATTGTCGTCCACGACTGCGTCATCACCTGCGCGATCGTCTTGCGTGCCTGCGATAGCGGCGCTTTCACGACCCGCCCCCAAGCGTCGCTTGCGCCATCGCCTTGAGGTTCAACGATCATCGACTCCGGCAGCGGATTGTGCGCCACCCGCGCCGCGACAGCGGGGGATGGTTGTGCAATGTTTGCCTTGGCGATCAGAGAGGTCGCGGGCGCGTGCGAGACCCGATCAAATGAATCGAAAGTCTTGTGCGGCGGATGCGATGCGCCCGTTCCGCGCATCTCGCGACCAGGTGAGGGCGACATCGCGCCGGCGGTCGCCATTTCGAGGTCTTGCCGCTGCACGCGCCCGCCGGGACCGGAACCAGTGATGACCTCGATGTCGAGGCCCATCGACCGCGCGAGTTTGCGCACGGCCGGCGAGGCGGGCTTGTGGTGTTGATTGGGCCTCTCCGCCGCTTGCGGCGTAGCACGAGTGGCATGTGTGGCGGATGAGGAATCTGGTGCGGGCTTCGCTAGGACTGAAGTCTTGGAGATCGATTCATCTCGCTTCCCAGCCACTGAAGTGGCAGGCCCGTACGAACGCGCCGCGCCCCGCGAGCCCGCCGCGCCGTCGCCGATCGTCACCATCACGTCGCCCACGTGCACCAGTTGGCCGTCGCTCACATGCACGGCCTGCACGGTGCCGCTGAACGGGCAAGGAATCACCACGGCCGCCTTGTCGGTCTCGACCTCCAGCAGCGGCTGGTCCTCGCGCACGACCTCGCCGGGCTTGACCATCATGCGCAGGATGCGGCCCTCATGCACGCCTTCGCCGAGATCGGGGAGTTTGAAGTCTTTGGGTGTCATTTTGGCGGAGGGGGATTGTTGTTGTGCTCATCTACCTGAGTCCAACGACCCCCCAGCAAGTCATTGGCAACATCGCGAAAAACTTGGCGATACTCAGGATGAGTGAACCGCAGTGTGATCTGATGGTCATCTCGCTTCCAATTGTCCTCACCAGAGCCACCGAACCCGATGTTCTTTTGGGGTCCGTGTTCGGCAAAGAATGCAATAGCGCGAAGGCAGTGCATCACCGGCTCATCATCAGTATGTACCGTGATGCTGTGTCGATATAAACTGTGGATTTCACTCATGATGCCCTAACTCCACGCCACCGTCTCCCGCACCGCTGCCACCACCGTGTCGGCATCCGGCAAGTAGTGCTGCTCGACCTGGAAGAACGGGAAGTGGATGTCGTAGCCGGTGATGCGCTTGATCGGGGCGAGCAGGTACTCGAAGCACGTCTCGTTCAACCTCGCGATGATCTCGGCCGACACGCTGCATGTGCGCGGGGCCTCGGTCACGATCACGCAACGGCCGGTCTTGGCGACTGAAGTCGCCAAGGCCTGCGTGTCCATCGGCTTGATCGACAGCAGGTCGATCACCTCGGCGTTGATCTGGTGCAGGTCCTTCAGGTCGTCGGCCGCCTCCAGCGTGGGGCGCATCATCGCGCCGTAACTGATGAGCGTGAGGTCATCGCCTTCGCGGACCACCGTGGCCTTGCCGATCTCCATCGTTTCGGGTTCCTCCGGCACTTCCTCCTTGAACGCGCGGTAGACCGCTTTGGGTTCGTAAAAGATCACCGGGTCGCCATGGTTGATCGACGCGTTCAGCAGCGCCCTTGCATTCCTCGGCCCGCTGGGAATCACCACCGTCAATCCTGGCGTGTGGGCCCAGTACGCCTCGCGTGATTCGGAGTGATGTTCGACGGCGCGGATGCCGCCGCCGTAGGGGCAGCGCATCACCATGTTGATGGGGTGCTTGCCGCGCGTGCGGTTGCGGTAGCGGGCCATGTTCTGTTCGATCTGGTCGAACGCCTGCATGGTGAAGCCGGAGAATTGGATTTCGGCGACGGGCTTGAGGCCGTAGATCGCCATGCCCACGGCGGTGCCGACGATGCCGCATTCGGCGAGGGCGGCATCGCGCACGCGCTTGGTGCCGTACTTGGCTTGGAGGTCCTTGGTAACGCGAAACACGCCGCCGTTCACGCCGATGTCTTCGCCAAGCAAGAGGACATCGGGATCAGCACCGAGGGCCTGATCGAGCGCGAGGTTGAGGGCTTGGACCATCGTCAGTTGCGGCATGTGATTCTCACATAGCACCGGGCATGCCCGGTGCTAAATGTCAGATACTCCCTTGCGTTTCAGTTGTGCGAAGTAATCCGCCTGCTGCTCGCGGAGTTCCGGCGTGAGATCACCGTAAATGAAATCAAACACCTCGTGCGGATTCGGCTTGGCCTGGGCGCGGAACTTCTCGCGGGCGGCGAGGATCTCCTGCTCGCACTCCTCGGCAACTGTGTCGCAACCGGCGCGGTCAATCACGCCGCGCGAGATCAAGTGCGCCTCGAACCGTGCGATCGGGTCCTTCGACTCCCACGGCTGCAACTTGTCCTCGGAGCGATACACCTTCGGCTCGTCGGCCGTGGTGTGGTAACTCATGCGATACGTCACGGCTTCAATGAACGTCGGTCCTCCCCCTGAGCGCGCTCGTGCCACCGCTTCGGTCGTGGCGGCGATCATCGCCAGCACATCGTTGCCATCCACCCGGATCGACGGGATGCCGAAGCCGATGCCGCGCTGGGCCAGCCACGGCGTGGCGGCCTGCTTCTCCACCGGCATCGAGATCGCCCAGCCGTTGTTCTCGCACACGAAGACGATCGGGGCCTTGTCGATGGCGGCGAAATTGAACGCCTCATTCACCGCGCCCTGGCTCATCGCCCCATCGCCGAAGTTCACGAGCACCACGGCGTCATCGCTGCGATACTGGATTCCTTGTGCGATGCCTACGGCCGGCAGCGTGTGCGAGCCGATCACGATCGACATAGGCAAATCGTTCACGCCCTCCGGCGGGGCGAATCCAATGTGGAATCCATCCCACAGCAACAGCAGTTGATCGATGGGCCAACCGCGCCAGAGCTGCGCGCCGAACGAGCGGTACGACGGCGCGAACCAATCTTTTTTCTGGAGCGGATGAATCTGGCCGATCTGCGTGGCTTCCTGGCCGAGGCCGGGGGCGAATGTGCCCATCTCGCCTTGCCGCTGCATGATCAACATGCGCTGATCGAGCTTGCGGGTGAGCACCATCGCGCGATGGACGCGGCGCAGTTCGGATTCAGAGAGCTTGGGATCGCGGTCGGGGCGGAGGAGTTCGCCACCCTCGTTCAGGATTTGCAGGTACTCGATTGATCCGAGATCGAGCGACGCGAGGTCAGTATCCGGCGCGGGTTTGACCGCCACCGACTTTGAGGAACTTTGCGCATGACCATTGTTGCCGTGCCCTTTCGGGGCGGCGGCAGTCTGTCCGGGCCTCGCTTGGGCGGGGTTTTTGGTGGTCTTTCCGGCCATTCTGGTTCCTGTGCAGCAGCGGCATGGTAGGCAAACTTAGGGCTTGCCGCTAGCGGAATGAACCACGAAGATCACTGCGATCAAACAGGAAAATGGAACCACGCATGAACACGGATACACACGGATGTGGACAAAAAAGAAGCGCATTCAGCAGCCGCGAGGCAACGCCTCGCGGAACGTCGTGGGCACAATCTCCATTCGACTCCAGCAATGATCAACGACACTCCGCGAGACGTTGTCTTGCGGCTGTTCTTGCCCTTAGTGTTGTGTATTCGTGTTCATCCGTGGTCCCACCCGCTTGAGATGCTCAAATGAGTTCTTGCACGCATTGCAATAGTGAATCGTGCGGCAGCGGGTGGGGCCGAACTGGCTTTCAAGATTCGTCGCCTTCGAGTCGCAGAACGGGCAGGGGATCGCGCTGGTGCTGAGCGTGACCGTCTGCTGAGACTCGTGGCCGGGCACAGGCAGTTTCGAGCCGCGTTCCGGCACCGTCACGCCGTGCTCCTTCAACGAGGCGCGTCCCTCCGGCGTGATGCGATCCACGCTCCATGGCGGATCGAACAGCCAGTTCACGCGAACTGCGGCGACGCCGGGGATTGCGCCAAGTTTCGCGCGAATGTCGCCGGCGATCATATCGAGCGCGGGACAGCCGATGAACGTGGGCAACACATCAACCGTGACATTCACATCGCCGCCGGTGGCGCCCGGTCGCATATCGGAAGGATTGCAGCGCACATCCTTGATCAATCCCAGATCGACGATGCTGATCGGCATCTCTGGATCGGGGATCGACTTGAGCGCATCATAAATGGGGCGGGTGTCGATCAATGAACCTGATTATTGGCGGGCCGACGATCGAATGCGAACGGGATCACCAAGCCGCGCCGGGCTCGAGGCGATAGACCTCGCACATCTCATCGAGCAGCGGCTTTCGATGCGGGGTCGCCACGCCGTGACGGCCGTGCTTTTCATCGGGCGAGCCGACCTCCAGCGTCACCGTCAACCCGGCCCGAAGGCAGACGTTCTTGATCGCCGCCACCCACGCGTCATACATCGTGGAATCGCTGCCGGGATAGACCTTGGTATCCACAAGGATCTTCAAGCCGTCGAATGGCTCGAACAACCAGGTTGCATGCGGAGCGAGTGCATCGATCGCTTGCTGCATTCGCATGCGCGATTCCATTGTGCCTGAACCAAGACGGACGATCCAGCCGTCAACGTGATCGACGTGCAACTGCTCCTCGGCCGCGATGCGGGCGCACAAATCGGCCAGCGGTTTATGACTGGAGTTCGCCAGTCGCTGCAAACGAAGCAGGTCGAAATGATCGCAATAGAATTTCCGCGCGACAGCCGTGGCCCAGTCGAATTCATCGGGCACCTCAACGATGCTCGCGCAGCGATACTCGTGGACGGCACGGCCGAACGCGATTTCGTCAGCCTTTTTTCCCGTCATTCCGCCGATGAATTCGTAGATGGCCTGCGCATGCGCGATCTCGTCCTGGGCCATGTGGCTGAACGCGATGTCCTCCTCGAGGATCGGCCCTAATCCGGTCCAGTCGCTGTTGCGGTGGCCGAGGAAGAGCTTGTCATCGGCGAGCGCGAGCAGGAGGTCGATGAGCGGAGATTTCAGATGATCGGGGACAGTCATGATGGTTGTGCATTTAGCCACGGGCATGCCCGTGGCTATGTGTGACTATGTGGCGAGTCTCAGAACGCCTCCGCCAAATCGTCCTTCTCGTAATCAGCGAGTTGTTTCTCATCACGGAACGCCGTCCACTTCGCGCGAACGATGCGGCCGTACCCGCGCGCCAAGCGGTACGACTGATCGGTGTGCCGCCAGATGAGGTCGCCGTGGGTGGTGAGAAGATTTGACTCCAGCGCCACCCAGACGGTGTGGGCGTTCTGCGCCTGCGTCATTGTGGAACGTGCCGCCGCAATCGCCGCTTGCGGCGTAGCACCGCCAATCGATCCGGCAACCAACCAAAGATCGCCAGGATTCTTTTGCGTCAAGACTGTGAATGGACCGCCGGTCGCCGACGATGCGTACAACCCGTCGCTGGCGGTGATGTGCCGCCGATCGATCGCCATCACGTTCACGCACTGCTGGTCCTGGCCGTAGTGCTCCTTGGCGAAGTCCATCGCCATGGCGTCGTCGGCCGCCTCCAGCCAGCCGGCGTAGATGTACGGCCCGGCGGCCTTCAACTGCGTGAAGATGACGTAGGGCTTCAGGTCGCCGGTGGGGGCGACATCGAGCGGCTCCTCTGGGGAAGCCGTGATGGGGGGTTGCTGGCGAATTTTGGACATTCAGCCAGCAGTGTAGCGGCGAGCGTGCACTGATTACTTCCGCGCGATCAATCGATCGTATTCGTCATGCAAGCCAATCCAGAACCACACCAGATCATCCCCCCGTTCGATGGCGATCGCCCGATGCGCCAATCCTACCCGTGCCGACCAGTAACGGCCGACCTTCTTGAAATGAAGCGAGGGATGTCGCGGATCATGATTCAGGAGCGCGAAACAAGCGCGGGCACGACGTTGCGTGTCATCAGGCAACGCATGAAGACAGCGCCAGAACGTGGACGAGGCGCGAATGCTTCAAAGGTCCGTGCAGCGTCCTTCATCAAGGTCTTTCAATGCCTCATCGCCAAGAGCGTCCAATCGCCCCTGCCGCACGTCCTCCTCGAAATGCCGATCCCATTGCTCGGCTTCATAGTTGGCGAACCAAGCGCGGAATGCCGCCAAGTCCTCACGCGGCAGTCGGCGGACAGCGTCTTCAATGTCATTCAGGCGAACCATGCGTGACCATTATAGGCTCAGACGGGCATCATGCGAACCGTCGGTCGACCAATCTCAGTTCACCCCAAGGTGGCGGTAGAACTGCTTCTCGTCAGTCAACGAATTGCGATCGACGGTCATCTGCTCGGCGACGATGTCGTAGATCTTGTTGCGGATGTGCTGCACCGCGTCTAGGTCGTTGATATCGGTCTTGGTGGTGTAGATGATGAACAGGATCGCGTCACCGATCGTGATTATCTGCTCGGCGTCGGCGTCCGGGATGGTGATCTCGAACTCATCCTCGAACTCCATCACAATTCGACGCTGTCGAGGCTCATGAGAAACTCCTGGCGACTAAGGTCGTTCCGTATCGAATTTGAATGGTTCGATGACTCTGGCAGGGTCTTCGCCGTTCACAACGATCCGATCATGACAATCCGGACAAAGCCAATCCTTGCCACATTGATACGCAGCGGCGATGGCATTTGCTTGCGAGGTTGCGGTTACGGTTTGCCCGCAGAAAGCGCAGTGCTCATGATCCCACGCATCTTGAATCACTTCACAAATCGCAGGGTCGTACGTTTGGCCGACGAATGGTTCCATTCGCCTTGAGAGACGATGCCAAAGGCCTGCTCTTGGTCGAAATTCAACCAATTCCCAGGTATGACCGCGAAATTTCGCCGCCATCTGTCGCCACATTTCTTCCACAGTATCTGATGCACTCATGACTATGCTGCCGGCGGCAAACTCGCCTTGCAGCTCATCACCGCCTGGCGGACCCACTGGCCCTGTTCGTAACTGAATCGTCGCAGAGCGAGGCGCTTGGCGTTGCATGGGCCGCCGCCGCGAATGACGCGGAAGAACTCGTCCCAATCGGGGGCGGTGAAACCCCAGTCGCCGGTGATTGCATCCCGGACGACGGAGTCGTCCGGCTTTGAGGACGTCACGATGCCGTGCTCATCCTTGGTGACGATGTTGATCTTCAGTCCGAGATCGATCGCGGCGGGAGCGAAGCGGTTGACGAACCGCCTGCGGAGCGAATCGTTCGACTCCATCTTCATCCGCCAGCGCATCGGTGGCAACTTCTCGCAGCCGGGCTTGTCGGGCGGGCCGAAGAACATGATCGACGGGCCCCACCAGCGGTCGAAGGCTTCCTGCGTCATTTTCTTCTGGCCGGGCGTGCCGCCCATGAGCGTGAGCACCATGTCCTCGCCGGACTTGAAGTGGAAGGCTTCCTCCATGTTGATGCGCTTCATGGTGCGCACGTACGGGCCGTACGCGCCGTCGGCGAGGGTCTTCTGGTTCATGATCGCCGCGCCGTCGATCAGCCACTGGATCATGGCGATGTCGGCCCAACTCGGCGCGGGGTAGTTGAAGCAGTTGTGGTACTTGGTCTTGCCCATGATGAGGTCGCGGAGCATGTCATCGCGGGTCTTGCCGAGGTCCTGGCTGACGCGGTAGAGCATCTGGCCGTGGCCGACCTCGTCCTGCACCTTGGCGGTGAGCGCGAGCTTGCGCTTGAGGCTGGGCGCGCGGGTGATCCACTCGCCTTCGGGCAGCGCGCCGATGATTTCGGAATTGGCGTGATGCTCGGCCATGCGCAGCATGCCCTCCCGGTACGCCTGCGGCATCCAGTCGTCGGCCTCGATCATCTTGCCCGCGGCCATGCCGGCTTCGAACGCGGCGAGCTTCTCGGGGTCTTCCTGAACGCAGTGGTCGATGTGCATGCCGACGTTTGAGGAACCGGACATCAGAGAACTCCTTCAATCTTACGTTTGCCAATGGAGGGTGCGACGACGATCTCGCAAGCGCCGGCTTCCTCCAGCACCTCCACGCGCAGATTCTCCGCGCCGATCAAGACCGGAGCGGTCGCTTTGCACTCGTGAATCATTCTCGCGCTGTAGCCAAGTTCGATGAACCGTTTCAGGATCGAAAGTGTCGTGATGCGTTCGCAGTCCTTGGCATACACCTTCGAGTTGAACCGCTTGTCCGGATGTAAGGCGACGTAGTACCCGTCACTATTCTTCCAAGGAACGAATCCGGCCACGTCTTTTCTGCTGATCAGTATGCGCTTCATCGTTTGTCCGGGTACTCATTGCTCAATCCGAGGCGCTAACCCACATCCCGCATCGGCCGCACGCGCGGCTCGGGAAGCGAGCGACCTTCCTGCTGGAAATGCTTGATCACCTCATCCACGGTCTCGCAAAGTTCCGCGTAGAGTCGAACCGGATCATCGCCGTGAATGCCGGTGATGAGATCTGGACAACGACCGATGTAGGTGCGGTCTTCCTCGCTCCATTCGACCCATTTGTGATACTGGTCATTGACGATCATTGGCGGTCTCGATGGCTTGTTTGACTTGCTTCTCCTGATAGTGCTTGGCGTCGTCTTTGTCGCCGCCGCTCAGCGTGACCGCGCCGGGATATCGGGGATGGACGAACTTCCGATGCGAGCCTTTGGTCTTGATGTTGCGGAAGTCGGCTTGCTCCAAGTCACGGATGAGTTCCTTGATCTTGCGGGGCATTCGGTCATTCTACCGATGACGCACAGACTGATCATTCTCGGTAAATGATAGTCGCCAGACCCTGTCCGACGCCGATGCAGGCGGTGGCGAGGCCGTGCTTGGCTCCGGTGCGGACCATTTCATGAACGAGGCTGGCGGTGATGCGGGCCCCGCTGGCCCCGAGGGGATGGCCGATGGCGATCGCGCCGCCCTTGGGGTTCACCTTGTTAGGGGTTTCGTCGAGACCGAGGTCGCGGATGCAGGCGATCGACTGGGCGGCAAAGGCCTCGTTGAGTTCAACGAGATCGATGTCGTTGATGGTCAGCCCGGCGCGGGCGAGGGCCTTTTTCGTGGCGGTCACCGGGCCGAGGCCCATGAACGCGGGATCGACGCCGGCCGAAGCCGACGGGCCGACATACGCCAAGGGGGTCAATCCAAGTCGCTTCGCGACATTGCTTTCAACCAGCAGCGGCATCGCGGCCCCGTCGTTCACGCCCGATGAATTGCCGGCGGTCACGGTGCCTTTGGGGGGATCATCCTTCGCGAAGGCGGGTTTCAGCTTGCCCAGTTTCTCAAGTGTGGTGTCCGGGCGAGGATGCTCGTCGGTTTCAAAGACTGTCGGGGAGTCTTTCTTCGTTGCGCCCGGAATCTCGACCAGCACGATCTCCTCGTCGAACAGGCCCATCTCCTTCGCGGCCGCCCATTTCTGCTGGCTCCACAGCGCGAAGCGGTCCTGTTCCTCGCGTGTGATGCCGTACTTGCGGGCGACGTTCTCGGCCGTCTCACCCATGGTGTAGGGATGATGGAGTTTCGACAGGGCTGGATTGGTGAACCGCCAGCCAATGGTCGTGTCGAACACTTCGGGCGGAACGCGCTCAAACTCCGCTTGCGTCTTCGCGAAGACAAATGGCGCGCGGGTCATGCTCTCCACGCCGCCGGCGATGAACACGTCGCCATGATTGGCTTCGATCATCCGCGCCGCGATGTTGATCGCCTCCAGTCCCGAAGCGCACAGCCGATTCACCGTCGCGCCGGGCACGGTGTCGGGAAGTCCCGCCAACAGCGCGGCCATGCGGGCTACGTCGCGATTGTCCTCACCAGCCTGGTTGGCCGCCCCGAGGTAGACATCGTCGATGAGCGCGGGATCGATCTTCGTGCGCTTGAGCAGTTCGCGGATGACGTGCGCGGCCAGGTCATCCGGGCGCACCGATTTCAAAGCGCCGCCGTATCGTCCGACGGGCGTGCGAATGGCGGCAATGATGGCGGCGCGGCGCATGGGTCGAATTGTAGCCGCTTAGCCGCCGTGCCCCGCACGTCGCTGATCGTGATTTGCGGAGAGTCCGGTGAGGCCGCTGGGGAGGACGGCGCGGCTCGCGATCGGGTTTCATCACACTCGCGTTTTGAAAATTTCCGGCGCCTCAAACCGTTTGTCGATCACGCTGGCGTTCAGCGCATCCAGCAGTTCGCCACACGTCGCGAAACCGATCTCCTCCGCCCATTCGAGCGGGCCTTTCGGATAATTCGTCCCAAGTTTCATCGCGGTATTGATGTCGGCCGGCGAGGCGACCTTGTCGTTCAGCGCCCACGCGGCCTCGTTGATGATCGAAACCAACACCCGCGAGAATACGAACTGCTCCAACGGGGAGCCGATTTGATCGGTCGCCTTCACCGCGAATCGCTCGACTGCTTCGTGCAGCCGGTCGGTCATCGACAGCATGCGCTTCGTGATCTGGATCGCGGAAGTCGGCGGCTCATGTTCGTGGTTGTAGCAGCCCAGGCCGGACTTGCGGCCGAGATGCCCAGCCTCCACCAGCGCGGTCTGCAATTTGCTCGGGCGCATCCGCGCCGGTTTGCCCAGTTGCTCCCACACGCTTTGCGTGGTGGCGGTGTTCACGTCGTGGCCGATGAGGTCGGTGAGGTCGAACGGCCCCATGCGGAAGCCGCCCAGTTCGCGCATCGCCTTGTCAATCTCATCCACATTCGCGAAACCGTCCTCGATGATGCGGAACGCTTCGAGGTAGTACGGACGAGCCACGCGGTTGACGATGAAGCCCGGCGTGTCGGCACAGCGGGCCACCGTCTTGCCCCACGCCTCGGCGATCAGCGTGACGCGCTTCACTGCCGCCGGGTCGGACTTCGCGCCGGCGATCACCTCCACCAAGGGCATCAGCGGCGCGGGATTGAAAAAATGCATGCCCACCACGCGCTGCGGTTGGCCGAGCGCTTCGCCCAGCTTGCTGATCGAGAGCGACGACGTGTTGCTGGCGATGACGCCGTCTTTGGGCATCTGGTGCATCACGCGCGAGAGGGCCATGGTCTTGACGGCGAGATCTTCCACGATCGCCTCGATGACGAGATCGCAGTCCTTCAGGTCGGTCTCGCTTCGCACCGCTTTCAACCGCTCGATGCTTTCGTTGCGGTCGGCGGCGGTCATCAGACCCTTCTCCACCAACCGATCGAGCCGTTTGCCGATGCCTTCGATGGCGGCGACGACCTTCGCTTCATCCATGTCCATCACAAACACCGTCCAGCCGTGCGCGGCGGCGACTTGAGCGATGCCCGCGCCCATGGTGCCGGTGCCGATGATCGCGATGGGATGCTTGCTGTGAGCCATGGGCCGCAATGATAGGGATCACTTGCCCTGAAAGTTCGGCTTGCGCTTCTCGATGAACGCGACCACGCCTTCGTAATGGTCGGCGGTCTTGCCAGCGGTCTCTTGGTCGTAGGCCTCAGCTTCGAGCTGGGCTTCAAGGTCGTTGTTCATCGACTGGTTGAGCAACCGCTTGGTGAGGGCGATGGCGCGGCCGGGCAGAGACGCAATGCGAGAGGCCAGTTTCTTCGCGGCGGCGTCCAATTCGGCGGCGGGCACGACCTGGTTGACGAGGCCAAGACGCAGAGCCTCGGCGGCGTCGACCTTCTGGCCGGTCATGCACAGTTCCATCGCCTTGCCCAGCCCGACGAGCCGGGGGAGCGTGAACGTGGAGCCGGAGTCGGGGATGAGGCCGACGTTGACGAACACCTCGATGAACGAGGCTTGGTCAGAGGCGATGCGCATGTCGCAGGCGAGTGCGAGTGAACATCCCGCGCCGGCGGCGACGCCGTTGACGGCCGCGATGACCGGCTTGTCCATGTCGCGGATACGCTTGATGATCGGGTTGTACCGGCGACGCAGGTCATCACCGAGATGCGGCACATGCCCCGGCACATACTTGGTCTTGAGGTCGCCGAGGTCCTGCCCGGACGAGAACGCACGGCCCGCGCCGGTGAGAATGATCACGCGCAAGGCCGAATCCTTTTCAGCGGACTTAAGCGCCTCGTCGAGTTCGGTGGTCAATTGGTCGTTGAACGCGTTAAGGACATCCGGACGATTCAGGGTGATCGTGCAGACGTGGTCGGCGGTCTGAACGGCGATTGATTGCGGTGGGGCGAGAGTGTTGGACATGGGTGTGCTCGGTTTTGTTTGTGAGTGGGAGCGGGGTTTGCGGCGAGGCCCGCTTAAGCGGGCCTCGCCGCAAACCCCGCTCCAGCACAATTGTTTTCATCGACCCTTGAACATCGGTTTGCGTTTCTCAGCAAACGCCTTCATGCCTTCCTTCTGGTCATCGGTGGCGAACAGCATGTAAAACAGCTTGCGTTCATGCAGCACGCCTTCGGTGAGGCTCAGTTCGTGGGCCTTCAGCACCGCTTCCTTGGCGAGTCGCATCGCGACGGATGGCTTTTTCGCCAAGTCCTGCGCAATCTTCAAGGCCGCATCGAACCAATGCTCGCGAGGAACGAGGCGTGAGACCAACCCCGCCGCCAGCGCTTCGGTGGCGGTCAGGTTGCGGCCGGTGAGGATCACGTCCATCGTTGCAGCTTTGCCGATCGCGCGGGTAAGGCGTTGCGTGCCGCCCGCGCCGGGCATCACGCCGATGT
>Ga0163154_10004882_pt1 | contig 17421 bp, 14 predicted proteins | sample OliLakLV19MP9P1_FD_148649 | JGI IMG/M metagenome (GOLD analysis project Ga0163154, IMG submission 148649) | Freshwater microbial mat bacterial communities from Lake Vanda, McMurdo Dry Valleys, Antarctica - Oligotrophic Lake LV.19.MP9.P1 | ecosystem: Environmental > Aquatic > Freshwater > Lake >...
ATGGCCGTCCGCGCTGGTCGCGGAAGCCCCCATACGGCACGAAATCCACGCACAGTTCTGAGCCCGGCCTCGACAACTCGAACTTCTTGCTCCGACGAGAGGCCGAGGGTGGCATGGACCGCAGCCGCGAGCGCAGCTACCGGAGAAACCTCGAGAGGCGGCAGAAAGTCTGACAGCAGGCTCACCACCACCCGACACGATGGGCCTGATGGCGGCGCCATTTCGTACTCCCGCCATCCTGGTTCAGCTTCAGCAATCGTCGCTACGGCAGCCCCATACCCGGCTCCACGACTGCGGCCAAGCCGCAGGGGCAACGGCCGGCCGACGAACGGAGCAATATCGGCAACGGTGGCCTCCTCGTCTACGAGAATGGCACCGCGGAATCGAGTCCCCGCAGGCAGTGACTCGTACGTGAACAGCACCCCCTGTTCCGCGGTGCGAGTGTCACGGTCAATGCCGACATGGACCTGCTCACGGCGGTCAGGAGAGTGGTCCGTGCCGGGCTCGTCTGGGAGAATGAACGCATGTCGCGCCGACTTCATCCTGTCACTTGGAGAAGGCTGCGCGAAGAATTCTTCCAAGTCTGTCCGCGGCCGGACACCACCATCTGCGGAAGTGCGATCGATCACGTATCCTCGTCGGACTTTTCCCTGACGGAACGTGCGTGGCCGCGGAAGTGTCCGGCGATCATTTGCTACCGGATAGGCATTCAGAAAGCGAGTGGCCTCGGTCAGAAACAATCGGGCAAAGCGTTCAGCGTCGCTCGAAGGATTGATGCCGAACGCCGCCACGAAGGCCCCCAGCACGGTCGTGCCGGGGATGTACTGAAGTGTCTCATGCCCACTTCCGGAGTCGCTCGAACCGTCGGTCAGGATCGCAGGCTCGACGAGCTTAATCTCGACCGTGAAGACGCGGGTCATGGTTCAGCCCTTTGCGGAACGGGGAGCGACGCTTGCGACACCAACGCTCCGTCACGAACGAGTGTCAGACGGCAGCGGCCAAGCCCACGGCTTCGACCATGTCCGATCGATCGCACGAGGCCGCATGCGAATGCCAAGGCCTCGAGATCGGAAACCGTCGGTGCCTCCACGGCGGCTGCAAGCGAGAGACCTGGAATGCAGACTTCCACTTCCCGAAGCGAATGGGAGCGGGCAACCCTATTCGCGTCCAACGCGGTCCGACGAATCGAAAAATAAAGATCCCAACGGTCATCCAGGGTCGAACATCGCTCGGCCAAATCAGCAACAAGCACAGCGTTGCCGATTCGGACCATTCCTTGGGAATAGGTCATGCGCTCGGCATCGAGCGCGGATAGCCGATGGCCGAAGAGCCGGTCGGCCCACGAGCCGTAGTCACCCTCGCCCAAGCAATCATCCATGGTGGCCACCGCTTCGCGAAGGATTCCTCGAAGCGTGCGGCCCGGGACGAAGGGGAAATCCTCGGCGTCTCGCAGTGGCGCCATATCGGCCGTGCCAAAAAGCGAATCCCCGCCGGCGATGAGCCACTCCGAATCAAAATCGATGAATATGGTCGCTCTCATCGAGCCCTCTCCCGAACAACACCCTCGGCCACGTCGCGATTGGCCATATCACCCACCACAAAGCGAAACAGGTCGATACAGTCCAGGAGATCCGTCGATCGCACGCCATCGGCCTGTGCCTCGAAAAAACCCGTTGGATAGAGGCGTCTAAGATCCTCGACCGACGGCAATCGGCGGCCAGGCCGCCCACCAAGCCCACGAGCGAGGTTCTCAAGAAGATCATCGAAGGCCCGCTCGCCCTCCTTCATGCCGACGCAGCAGCGGTCGGACGCACGCCGCACGTGACTCCTGGGGAGGTCCGCGAGTGCCCTGGCGCGGTTTACGAGATTTCGGAATCCATCGACGGTCCATGGCCCTGCGGCGAGCCGCCTGTCTGGCTTCGAGAGCTGGCTGCGAGCCGCATCGAGTTCGCCGGGTATTTCACCGCTACAGAACGCGAAGTCGATTCGACTCTCGGCACGCCCGCCCGCCTTGGCACTGGCGACGAGTTGTTCGGCCAGGTCCATGGCCCTGCCGAACGGTGACTTGGCCTTCACGAATGCGACTCCCGCAGCCCCCGCGAATCCGTGCTGCCAGAAGGTCTCGAGCATCGCCAACGCGAACGGGATCCCGCACGCGGCATGCATCACAAAAACGAGGTCGTCGCCGCCGATGACCAACGGCCGGACCGGCAGACGCCTCTTCGGACGGCGTGACTCCTCCATTGGGCGTTTCGCTGCGGGATCAAGCGGGAGCGAGGAAAGCGCAGCGCGGAAGCTCTGTATCGTGGCATCCTTCACCTTTTCCGTAAAGGCATGAAATAGGCTCGCGGCGACCCGTCCTTTGGCGTCATCGACAGCCAGTCGCCCTCGCTCGCCAAGCTCGTTGAGGTCGACGCACAAGACGGCAACATACGCATTGTCACGGTCGTCACCCGCGATGCAAGAAAGCTCGAACTCGAACGGCGTGCCGGGGTCGCCGCATGATCGAACAACTTCGAGATCCCGAACATGGTCGAGCCAGTCACCACCGCCCTCTGACTGAGCAAGCCGTTTGAAGAGGGACGCCTCGCAGAGCCGTTCATTGGCGTCTTGACCATACCCCGCTGCTGGGTCCAGCGTGAGCCGGCAAGGAGCCGCGAAAGGAAATCCCCCGAAGCTGCCGCCGCGGCGAGGACGGTTCCGACGGTCAGAAAGCAGGTCGATCAAGTCGCCATTGCGTTGGGCGAGCCCATCACTATCGGCGTCGAAGGGGACCCACCCAATGTCGTAAACGAGCCCTGGTGCCCGCTCGACGGCCCGACAGTTCATCTCCCTTGCAAGAGCCGAAGCGGCCTCCGTCGATGGCAACAGAATCCTCACACTCCCACCGCCAATCCGCACCGGGACGTAGCCGGTCGAGGAAGGGCCCGACAAAGTACGAGACTCGTCTCTAAGGCCGAGCGATTCGAGGGCCTCAGTGACCCATGCGGAACTGAAATCCGAAACGACTTGCGAAGCGCCGACAATCTCTCGCAGTTTCGACGTCGCGAAAAGATACTTCTGGATCGCGTGAACATCGATCCCAAAAAGCATCGCATTGTGGGCGGACCTCACGCCGACATCCATTGCTTGCTCCCCATTCGACTGACGATACGCCCTCGAAGCGTTGTCCGTTGTACCGCGTGGCGTGGGGGAAGCAACCCTCCCGTCCAAGATATTTTCCACCCCTCTCCACGATTGGCGAAAATAGAAGTACGCTGGGGAATGCGCGCACATTGCATTTCTCGGGCACTCACCGCGAGACCCGAAACACACGCACCTCTTCTTGACCGGCCCTGATTTGACCTGGGCTCGAATCCTTGGCCTGCGGGCTATGGACATAGATCAATACGGCCTGCGGAGGTGCCGCCGCAAGAAGCGCGAGATTGAACGCCCGGTAGCCCGGGGTGAGATCAACCAGAAGCTGGCCCAAGGGAAAATCTCTTTCGAACACTTCGAGGTGGCGATGCACGTCGGCTTCGAGCGACTCCGGAGCACACTCATCGACACGAACCAGCCGAGGATGGCCTCCGGCGCGCTTCAGCGTCGGCAGGGTCCATCGGCAGTCATCGATCAACCCGACGTCGAGGCCACCGTCGTGAAGGATGAGGATCTGGTCGGGGTCGAAGAGACTGGTCAAGAGCCAGGGCACAGCGAGGCTGCGGCTGGCGATGAAGGTGAGCTTCCGAACACGGCCCGGCGGACGAAGCTCCCGTGGTAGTCGGTCCAAGAGCCGAGCGCAGGCGTCTTCGACAAGCTCGGAGCGATAGAATTCGTCGGCATCACTCGACGGCATCCGCGCGTGATAGTCACAGAGACGATCGAAGGAATCGCCGACCGCGCGACTCGGCCGCACCTCGAGCGACGCGAGAATCGGGCCGATCGCTCTCCGTGGGTTCGTGACTTCGTCGGAGAGCCAACGGATTTCGAGTGACTGGTCACTATCGGGCTTCTGACGCCATTGCTCCACGTCACTCATGTTTGCACGCGGGACAAACAGAACTCGTGCCCCAGCCTCTTGCGCCGCATTGCACTTCGCAAGCACCCCGCAGACGGGCGAGATCCAGCCGTGACCCCCATCTCCCTCGGATGACCACGCCGCGGTGACCATGACATCCGAAACCGTCGCTCCGTGCTGCTGGAAGATTGCCGCACCAGCAGCAAGCGATCCCCATGCCGATTTGTGGAAAAATAGAAGGCGGGACATGTCGATGCCGGCGCTCTCCCACGAATCGGGAAGATGCAGCGACAACCCCTCGACACGAATATCTCGGAGAACACCGGCCGCAAACACGGCGAGCCCGATAGGCAGTCGGGATGACGACTCACCGACCTCCGAACACCGCCGCCATTCCACGGGGAGGATGAATGAGGGTTTCAGGAGCGGCAGCGTGTCGCTCGTCACCATGAGCAGCCGACACTGACCGCGAGCGATCGAGATGCCACCGCTTGCCACCGCGCCCGCCGAAGGGGCCTTACCGTAGCACTCGTCTCGGAAGTTTTGTGCCGCCGTGATCACCTCAGCCTGAAGCCACGCGCGAGCCAGTGGTTCGCCAAACCACTTGACGATTTCGAATGCATGAGATCCCCGACCGCGATCTGGGAGCAGACTACCGCAACGGCTCTTGAGGCCGACGAGGTCGATCACTTTCGCCCGCCGGGGTCGACCGGCTCCCACTCCTGGCCGTCGGGCCATACGGTGAGGGACAGTGCGGCCTGACTCTCGTGTTTGCTTGAACCGATCACGAATTCCGCAGGAAAATCCGCGAGTGCGACGTCTTCATCATCGATCGTCCGGACCTCGATGAGGGCTCGTGCATTGCCGAGGACGGCAATGCCGCCCCGAAGACATGCCACGGAGGCATCGCCCACGACCGCGAATCGCACCACGAGTTTGTCCGGCGAGATAGACGGGCCGCTCGGCGGTGGAAGAAGCGCGGCTGCCAGCATTCCGTCAGGCGATTGCCATTGGAGGAGTGGTGTCAGGCTAGGGGTACCTGAAGGCGAGACATCGGCAGCGGCCGCGCACGCTTGAACCACCCCCTCCCGAATCCCGCGAAAATCTGCCTGGTTCGTCGTGGGCATCACGAGGAACTTCGGACCGAAGAGGTCTCGCTCCATCGCAAGCACAAAACGATCGACTTCCGCCGCCGTCGCCTCGAGTCTGCCGTCCAGCCACCACGGAAGGGGGTCACGATACGGCTCGGCCAACGACATCCTCCAATTGGCGAGAAGTTGGGTGTCGGCCAGCGTCGCGAGAAATTCAACTCGCCCCTCGAGGGCGCGATCGAATTGGGCGAGAACTTCTTCGCATGCCATGATCCGGTCCACCAGGTTGGGCACGTCGCCTACCGTATCGATCGCCTCTAGGGCGGCCCACGAGTCCATCCTGGCTTCTAGGAGACCGGCCACGAGATCCTCCGCTTCATCAGATCCTGCCATATCCCAGTCAGCAGGAAGCCTGCCGGCTTGTTCAATGGCTGATCCGAGCAGCGCCGTAAGCCGCTCCACCGCTGGCACGGCCAGCCAGTCCGGAAACGGCTCCCAGGGAGCCTCGCCAGTGAACAACAGGCAGTTGCCCCACGTAACGGCCGCCTCGACTGGCAACGCTTGTGGGAACGATTCCGGCAATGCCGGATCCAATGCGGCCACGTCGGCAAAAACGTCGGCAACCCGGGACCGCAGCTCCCTCGCGAGTTCGTCGCCTCCGTAAACGAACTCATCCCCCTCTCCCTGTGTGAAATGGGGCATGTCACTCATCCTCACTCGTGATAAAGCCGAAACCAAAAGGCCGCCGTCCTTGTGGCGAAAGAACTACGCCGGGCGTTCGCAGGTGTGACACGCCACTCGAGAGCCCCCTCACTTCCATGCTGGCACCCCCACAAACACGAAAACCCCGTCGCTTTCTCGGCGAAACCCCCAGGCCTCAGGGGTGACGAACCGAAACTGCTTGCGCTCCACCTCGAATCCATCGTGATCAGACCGGACTTTCACCTCCGGATCGGGAAGCCTCGGCTTCCCGGAGCGATGGATGTGCCGTGCCCACTTCCTGACAAATCCCTGTGCCGCCTCGGCAAAGGCGCGATGCGACTCACGCCACCCCGGTGCCCTCGGAAAATAGCATGACAAGAAACGCCCGGCGAGCGTCATCGCAGGCTGTGGCTGCCCATCGACGGCGACAAAAGCAACCGCACCGGACTGGAGCACGAACATGATCTTTTGTGCCGGGGGGCCACCGCTGAACTTTTGCCTTTGGCCGCCTCGCATGTGGCCCAACGCTCGCTCCGCGTAGAGGCAGATCATGGGCCGCTCGCAACTTGCCCGCATTTGGGCGGAAACGCCGTCGGCAAAGGCCCGAAGATCTTCAGCCGTTGGGAGCCAGCCCTTGCCCGTCCTCGCTTGCGATGCCAGTCGTTGAACAAGGGACTGCGGGAGCACGCGCCCCCATGATTCACTCGGATTGCGAAAATGCCCGTCCACAACGTGGCGACACCCATTGACCGAAAAACGGCACGACAACCGGGTCTCGCCAATCTCAGGCTCATGCCAACAAATCTCGACGACCACGGGATCGGGCATGGTGGACAGTACGTCAGGCATTGCCACTCCCCATCCCCCCACGAACCTTCTTGAGGGCTCGGCACAATCGCCGCTTCATTCCCAAAAATGTCATTCCCAGAACGTTCGCCAACGCTCGGCGACGGTCCGTCTGCTTGGTCATCGCCTCGATGTCCTGCCAGGCAAAACCCTTCGGCACATCGGCGGACTCCAGCCACCGGGCCACACGGTATGGCTCTACCTCGCTCATGACCTGGACATCAATCGCGATCATGATGCAATCGATGGCACGGACATGTCGATCCATGGCATCGATGACGGCCGACAGGCCATCTAGGCTTTCGACACGATCGGCTTCGCGTGGCCCCTCGCACGGAACCTCGCCGACGATTGCCTGACATCTCGGTCGCCGCGACCTGGCCTTTATGAGATCCTTTCCCTTGTTGAGGAGAACGACAAAGCAAAAAGCACCCAGCTCACCCCTCGCCGGATCATAGGCTGGCGCCTTCTCGACGATCCATAGGGACGCTGCCTCGAGGAACTCTTCGCGCGTCGAGGAATCCATGCTCAATTTTCGCGCGACTTTACGAGCCGCTTGCGTCACCAGGGGGAGGACATCGTCCCAGGCATCATCAATGGGGGGCATGGCTGATCCCAAAGTACGGGCGGCGGGTATTCCCATCCTCTCTTGGGAGGGGAACATAGCATGTTCTCGTCGCCATGCCTCAGGCATCGATGCCGTTTTTCATGAATCGGTTCGCCCTAGCAGCCACGAATCCGCCCGCATCAATACACTGCCACGATCACTTTCCGGCTCGGATCACGCCCGGACCAAAATGGTGTTGACGGCGGTCGAAAACGGCGGCACCGTCACCCGCTCGTGGGCGCAGAACCGCGCCACCGTCAGGTCGCACTCCTCAAATCGCCGCAGCCGATCCTGCCACTCCAGCGCCTTCGCTTGATTCACCTGCCTGCCCTTGAAAAGCCTCCTCTGAAACGGGTTGAACAAGGTCAACCCGTGAGGCTATCCCAGCCGTCAAGTTCAGAATGAGCGGAGGAGAGGCCACGTTTGTCCCTTTGGCAGATCAAGCTATCGGTCACTTCTGCAACCTGTGCATCACAGACCAGACTTCGTGGAGCGCTTGTTCGTAGGCGGCTCCTTCACGACCCTGAACGTTGGCAACTTCGGCCTTGAAGTTGTCGTAATCGAGTTCCTCATTCAGTCCGACAAGAACTTGCGACCAGGCAGGTTTGTCCACAAAGATGCGAAAGGCGTAATCGCTGCCAGGAAGCTCTCGAATCTCGCAGTCACCGAGAATCCCAGCAAATCGCTTCCTCAACGCCTCCAAATGATTGCGGACCCTGGCCCGCACCATGATCCGGTCAGGGGCAACCAGCTGGCCGTGGCCACCGTCCCCCTGGCGGGCACAGACGGCGGAGTAAAAACCGTATTTAGTGAAGAGCCACATTTCACGCATCCTCGATCAGCGACGTTTCCCACACGACCTTGCCGAGATCGATCAGCATCACCTGCCGATCGTCGAGGCTCTTGGCCGTCCACTCCTCGAATGCCTTGAGCTTCGCGTTGATTCGGCGACGGCTGGAGTTGACCTGCCCCCACGAATGGAACGAGTTTCTGTCATAGGGGTTGTCCTGCCAAGGGAACCATGCGGACTGACCGAATTGTAGGACTTCCTCCACCGCTCGAGCAGCACCTTGGCTTTCACGGGGTTGTCCAACGTCTCCGCGGCCCCCCTGGCACGGGCATGTTCGGCAGCCTCGTGACGGCGACCGTGGGCACCGTGGCCCTCCTGGCGGCACCGCGGGCCATCACTCAATCACGGATCGAGTGACGACGCAGTCAGCTCTTCCCCTGCCGGCGGAGCTCCTCCTTCACGAGATCCTCCACCGCTCCCCGCTTACGGCTGCGACGGTCGGACTCGCCGCGACTGGTCTTGTAGGAATGCAGGAGCATTTCCTTGGAGGTCGTGCGGCCGATAGCACGCGCGACCATCGGGCTGAACTCACCGAGGCTATCCACGCTCGTCCGCATCTCCGGGAGATGCTCACAGTAGAGCTCATAGAATCGTAGTTCTCGCTTGACGAATTCGGTGCCCGCCTCGTACTGGCCATCCTGGTTGAGGAGCATGGCCCGGTGCAAGATGTGGGCATGCCACTGCTGGGCCACGACCTCGGCAAGTTCGCGGTGCCGTTCCTGTGCGAGGCAGGCAGGGCCAGCGCACACTAACCCCAGGGCCAGCGCACATTAAACCCCCGTCCCCGCAAGGACTTCCGTCATGAACCCCGGGCTCAGGGCGATCGCACCAGTAAGCCATGCTCCGAGAAGCACTTGGAGCAGGTAATCATCGTCCCATCCTGCCGAGAGCCGCTTGTTCTTGACCCCGACTTTGTTGGTCGTTTCGTTCTTGAGCATCGAGAGCGCGGTCTTCCGCAGGGTGCTGAAGTTGGCGTCGGCGTGCCCTTTGCGGATTCGCGAATGATCTTCCCGGAACGTGACATCCAGTTGCCAGTGCAGCTGATTCTCGATCGACCAGTGGCTGGCCACCACCTTTGCGAAGCGCCCTGCGGATATCCGCTTGCTGAGAATGAAGGAGCGAATGTCGACGCTATGCTTGCCGTCCCTGGTCGTGTTGGCGATCACCATGCCGATGGCCTTGAGGCCGGGCCAGCGCGATCACCTGGCCTTGCGTCACCTCGTGGAGCGCCGTGATCCAGCTCAGGAGACACCGCTCAAACTCCTCGGGCTTGATTGCCGCCAAGATCGCGTTGAAGCGGTCGTGCGACGGAATCCCTTTCGACAAATCCAACACCTTCTTGAGCCAGGATTGTTTTGCCTTCACGAACTTCGTGATCCCCACGAAGTCGTCCGCCCCGCAGATTACCGCGCAGATCGCGATGACGATGAAGTTGATGAATGGATGCGTGACCTTTCGTGTCCTTGGATCAGTAAGACTCGCGAAGTGAACCTGAACGCTTGCGATCAATGGCTTGGTAACGGGCACGGCCAGTCCTCCATGACTACGGCGCGCCGGCATGCTCTGCGAGCACGCCCCAAAACGGGCCTTACCCAATCGTGCCAGACTACCCATCATCGCGCAATCGCCCTGACCCACCAAATGCGAAAGCCTTGTGTAAGCGGACTACGTAAACCTGACTCGTGATACGGATTCAATGATCCAAGATGCGGCTCGGAATTTAGTAGCCTGCGAGAGAGGCGGAGGCCTATCTGACCCTCTGGATCTATGTCCAAGGTATTAACATCGGTTTCCTCCGCTTCTCACACAAGCAAGGTGGGAAAGCTATGGTAGCACACTCTCAGTCGGTGCTGGAATCAACATACGAGGTCGCATTGGAACATTTAACCGTATACTGACAGAAATTGCAGGAATAGATGGATGGGGAAAATTAGAAACATGTTGATCTGATACTCCTGCCCCAATGAAATTCGCTCAGATCGATCCCCAGCTGCACGCACTTTTTTTTCGAGGCATTCCTTTCTCGATGACGACTTGCCCGACCTTGACCTTGCGCTGTAAGCAGGCGGTTTGCTGCTCACTTTTTCTGGCGTTTTCGCTGGCAGCGTTCTTGCGCTTAAAGAGCTCGCTCATACGATACTGGAATTCCTTCTTCCAGGTGCTAATCTGGACGGGAGCACATCTTCTTCGATGGCGATCTGCTGGATGGTCTTTTCCTCCTTGAGTGCTTGAAAAGCAACTCGGCCTTCGAATTCTGCGGTCAGGTGTCTCCTTTTTCGTGGTGTTTTCTCATTGCCTAAAACTCTAACATTGCTTCGGCAAAGGCTTTTCCTATCTGACCGATAATCTTGGACGAGCCAAGGTAATGAAATGGCTTGTTCGATACACCAATCGCGAGAATTTTTTTCTCCTCCGGAGTCAACACGGTCGCCTCAAACTCAGCGACAGCCTTTTCAAGCGCCTCGCCCAGCAACCCGTCTTTCCTGCTGAATTCCGTTCTCTTCGAGGAGATCACTTGAGACTTATCGACAAGATCTGAGAGCTGTTTATCCCAGTAATTTTCGGTATAGACGGCTTTGACATTGCCTTTGAACTCTGGGTAATCCGCTGGTGCTGCCATAGCCAGCCGGAAGTAGTCGGGATTTTCCTTGATACCACCTACTCCCATGACGCCGATTACCACAGGCATCTTTGGAGCGTCCAGTTCCTTGCGAACGTCACGAATGAGGTGAGCCAGCAACCAGCTGTATTGCTCGTAACCCTGGGGCTTATCACTATTGGGGTAGGTGCCCTTATCAATCATGTCGTTCCAGCCCTGTAACCAGACAAAGCCGCTGAGCTCATAGCCCTGATCCGGATCATAGTCGGGGTAAACTTTCTTGATGTCACCCAGGACATTCTTAATCTCTGATATCATCATGCGGTAATAGAGACCCTTGCTTTTATCCTCCACGACTACCGGTTCAGGCTTCGTCTTATCCTCTTCCTTCATCTTATTGTACGCCACCCTGCCTCCCGGGTGCAGAAATTCTGCGAGATCAATATCTAGCGTTTCTATCTTGCCTGCCCGCCAGCGCGTCACGTTCAACTTCATGTCCGTGGAGAAGACTTTTTGAATTTCTGTTCGCCAATGAGTCTTAGGATTGTCCCGTAATCCTGAACCGTTTATGCCAAGCATAATATCACCCTCTTGCAACGGAAAATTTGTTACGTCCACGATGTTCTTAACAATGTAGATCGGGTGAACGCCATTGTGTTCTCCGATCGCGCAGCCTCGCATCCGCTTTAACAGGTTATACCCGAGGGTTCTTGCGTAAGGATCAAAGTATTCCTTACTCGGCTTGTAATCTACGGGAAGATCCAGCGACGCAGGGATGGGCAGTGCCTTGGGCTTTTCCTTTATCAAATCAGGATGGCCGGCCGGTGGAGTCCATATCCCGGCACTTGGCGCCCGAAAATCATTATACAAATTTTTGCCGCCCCAAGCGGTCTTAATGATCAGAAAAGGTTCCTGAAGCGTTTTGTGCATATAAATCCCAAAGGTGTATTCTGGTCCGACTTTTGGGCCACCCTTGACCACACCGAATGTAGCAGAAAGTTTACCATTCCGATCTTCATAGGCAATGTAGACATCGTCGAGCACGCGCGGCTTGCCGTCCGGCCCGAGCATCTCTTTCAGCAACGGTGCCGTCTTTGGATCCATGCCGATATGCGGAAATGTACTTACATGCGCCTGCCCAACCATATTGGACTGTCCGGCAAGAATGTAGACCTTCAGCGGCTTCGCCTCAACCGCCAAGGTCATGACAAGAAGACATGCTGCTGCGAGGTAGCCTACAGTTGTCCTTGTATAAACTACACCGCACCGCTGCAAAGAGCGACCCGAAACTAACCCCATCTTGTTGATTGTTGCTGACATCTTCAATGATCCTTTGACTGTTTTAAGAAATACTTTTTCTAACATTAGTGCCGCTATGCGCGCTGGCTCGCTAAGTGGTAGTTCTTCGTATGTTTCTTACCTATTGTGTTTTGTGCGTATCAAAATATCTAACATCTTCTTCACTTAGTAGCCCGTTTCAGGACATACCACGGTGAGCGCCAGCCTAACGGTTTCTTGACGCTGAATTCTCCTGCTTCGATGAACAGATAATCCACGTCCTCGATGGTCTTGACTTCCAGCTTCCGGGCTTGATTGCTTTCGACGTCCATCAGGACATCACCCGACCAGATGCGCAGCGGCCCGCCGGTTTTACCCTGATCTTGGAAAGTCATTTGTTGAAACAGCCCACCTGGAGTGTTCTTGATGCTTGGGCTCGGTTTGAAGTCCTCGATAGCGTTGACCTGACCAAGTTGAGTCCAGGAGCCAAGCACCTTCGCGTTGTTGGTGAACTTGCCATCCCAGCGGAACTTGCCCTCTTCGGGATCCTCAGCGTCCTTTCCAGGATCCTGAAGCGACTGCCACTCGGAACTCAACATCGACACCACACTGGCCGCACGCAGGATTTCCCCATCGTTGATCGGCGGCACTTTCATTTCCTGCAGCCAGAGACTAAAGTGTCCCTGCGGCACCGGATCCGTCGGCGGCCCTTTCTTGGAACCGTAAGCAAGGAAACTGATAGCGGAAATAGTCACCTCACGATCAAATTCTGGCCACCATTCTTTACTTATTTGCATACAGCCGTGAGGCGCTCCACCTGACAAAGAATTCGAGAAATCACGCTCAACCAGCGGCTTGCCATTGATATAGACTCGGTATCCATCACCGGCACCAACGTGTGACATCCCGCCAATCAACAATCGATATCGATATCCCTCCCTGAACTTCGGAAACTGGAACTTGCCGTTCAACAAAAGCACTTCCTTGTCCCACAAGGTCTTCGGTAGATCACCACAACGACAGAAATCAGAGTGACATGCTTTTGGACCGGTCATCAGCTTGCCATTGAACTGACCGAATGGTTGAGCACCACTCTTCCAGCCGGCCTTCGCTGCATCAAAGTCTGAAGCAAACCAATTCTTCATTCCCGGCGGGTAGCTCACCGTGCGAAACCGCCAGCGAACATCTTTGTAACCCAGCTTCTCTGCGGGTTCGAAGGTTTGATAATTCCACTTCATCTGATCACGAGTCGGACCGAAGTCGTGATAGTTATAGTCATCAACACCGATCTGATTGTAGAGATGGACGAGTTTCCCGATAGGCCCTGGTGAGTTGTCCAACTTTGAATTCCGCGCACCACTGTTTGCATCTGACAACAAGGTTTTGTAGTTACTGGCGATGTAGGTGGGGATCAACTGGTTGCGCACCAATGGCGAGTAAATCTTCTTCAACTCTGGGCCGAACTTGTCTGGATCAGCAGATAAAAAGATTTCTGAATAGGGTAGCGGTTCGTTCGGGAAGCGCTCTTTGGCGAGCTTGTAGAGCAAATCGTAGCCTCCCTCCAGACCGGTCAGCATGGTTCCTAAGTGCAACAGCTGTGAATCGTAAACCCGGGTGGTGTCCAGGCCATTGGGCGAAACCTTCTGCCCGGTATAATTGGCGTAGGAAAAAGCAAAGGAATCTGCCGCGAGTTTCTGAATCTCGGGACTGGCTAGACGCAACTTCGAGGACGGTCCTCCCCAGCGCAACGGGGCGGTGGCGTTAAATAGCTGGCAATTTTTGACCATCTCGCCCATGGCGGGGATGACCTTGCGGTAAGAACGCTCATCGGCCACCACTGGGGTCAACGCGCTGAGCGCAGCATTCTGCAGCCACCACTCATCGTGCGTCAAAAAGCTCAGAAGTAAATCGACATGCGGAATAACCGCATCCGCAGTGGTCAGTCCAACTAGCTGCAAGCAAGCATCCTTGACCCATAACGACTCTTCCGGGTCTCGCAGCATCGCTATCAACTTATCAAAGCCATCCTGACCGATGAAGTTCATCAACTCCTCGCCAGCGAGTCGGCCGGCGATTGCCTCAAGAATCGCACGGCGCACCCGCGGATCGCTGGAATGAAACAGTTCCATGCCGAGTTTCGCGCGGATATCAGCAACGACGGTAGGCTTGCCAAGATGGGTGCTGTTGATACCCATCACCTTGCGTGCCGCCATAAAGCGCACGAAGGTGTTGGGATGGTGGGCGTAGCGACGCAGAGTCGCGTCATCAACATCGGCCGCTGACAACCGCACGAGTATTGATTTGCCGGAGTCATTAGCCAGTGTCTCACCGGAGAAATCCGGAATCGTCCCATCCTGAAAGGCGGCGGGATCCATGGAGGTAAATGCGTCGTCGGCTTTAGTTCCCCATGGACGTTCAGGCAGCTTGTATTGCTTAGAGAATCTCGTCGGCGGTGCGCCGGCGATACGCAGTGTCTGGCGCGGAATGATGTAGGTGAGCGCATAGCCCGCACCCCACTCCACGTTGTCGTAACGGTATCCGCCACCGAGAATGCTGAACGATCCGTCAAAGCCGCGGGATAGTTCGTAGTGCCAGCGGCGACCATCCATGAAGTTACGGTAATGGGTAGGCTTCTTTTTGTGTAGCAGTCCCATGGAGGCACTGCGCCAGATTTCACCTACGCCACCACCGGTGTGGCCGTGAAGCATGTAAGCGGTGGAGTAAAAACCACTCATCGCGGCGGCTTCACTTGCTCTGGCGTAAATCGAATCTTCACCGCCAGGCGTGAGCGCCGCAGCGGATGCCATAGCAAACGCGAGGTTACCGTTTTTGCCATTGTCAACGAATCCGTGCTCCGGTCTGCCGTCGCCATAAGGATTATTGCCACGTCCAGCCCAGCGAAAGAAGTGGGTCAGCACGCGGTTAAAAGTGGGATCTGGAACATTAACCCCGCATTCCTTCGCCAGCATTAGAAAGGTGACCACGCCCGTGCCGCCGCCGTTTAGATGTCCGCCGCCGCCACCGTAGTGCACGGCTCCAGCAACACCTTTATGGGACCAACCGCCGAAGTATTCTCCCGCCACTGCGGAATCCACCCACTTCTGGATCGTCGGTAATGCTGACTTGTCCCCTGTGCGCAGGTAATATTCACACAACGGGATGCCCCCATAGCCCAAGTGCCATGAATAGCGGGACGGCTGCTTGTCAGCGAGCCCATTTACCCATGTTCTAACTTGCTCAAGATCCTTGTCCTCACCGGTGCCTAACAGAAATAGCATACCAATGCCACCAAAACCAATGGAGGCCTTTGGCGTCGCCAGGTAGTCAGCATAGCCGCGCACGATCTTGTCAGACTTCGGACAATTCAGCGGCCAAGTCTTGCTGTAGGCCCCAAGGACTGGGATCTTCACGATGACTTCTTCTGCCTTGCCTTCCGGCTTGTCGGCAACCATGAGTCGGAGCACCCCCTCCGTAGCCTCGGCGTCAGTAATAAAGTTTCCAAGTTGGATGCGCGGGTCGATGTCCTTGAGCTTCGCGCCGTTAATCGATTCGATGATCTGCCCTGGCTTAAGCTTACCAGTCAAGGCCGCGGGTGAGCCCTCTTCAATGCTCTTAATCCGCATCGTGAACGCAGGTTGAATGAGATCGATCTCCAAGCCGACTGGTCCGAAATGCTCGACCAGACCCGCTTTCTCTGGATCTGGTGCGTAGGAGAACAGAGGTGGCTCGGCGTAATACAGTGGCGGTGCCACTGGGCTCGCTGCCAACGAACGGCCCGCCGTTGTGATCAATAGGCATAAAACACCAAATTCACGCATCATTTTCATCTTGGAACCGCAAGTGCTAACAATTCGCTTGTGAGATGAAGGCCGTTGAGCAGCTCGGTGGCCGGCACGGAAGCTAGAAAAAAGGGAGGAAAATGGGGAATGGTTCATCGTGCGGACTTTCATTGGGTTCATTATTGGGCAGAGTGAGATATGGCAGAGTCGATTATAAGGGGGACTGGAATCATTGGGGGGCAATCATTGCGAGTGAACGTTGGAGCTGTGGGCTATCTTTTAACTCACGTGGAAATCACTAAGGATTATTAGTTCATCTGATGAGTGAAGCAAAAAATGCCCACAACTCTTTACTTATGCGCGTTCATTTACGGTTAAATGTCTAACATGTTATTGAGCTGCCGCGCTTTCATTACTGGCCACCCGCTCAATCAGCTTAACGATGTCATCCCAACTATTAATTTCAATACCGGCGCTCTTGCCTTTGATTCCATCTGGCTTCGTGACCCCAGCGGCCAGTGTCCCGCTAGGAATGGTATAGAAGAAGTGCTGATCTGGAGTCCCAAAACGGCTTTTCCAGCTATTGGCTAGAGCCGCCATTTCAGCTCCGAAGGCGGCACCTTTGCTGTCCTTAAACAGCTCTGGATAACTCAGGAAAATAATTCCTTTGAGACTAGCTGGAGTGAAGGAACAGGTGGACACATTATAGGTCTGAGATGCCACTGTGGAAACATCCGCAGACAGCGTGGGATAGAGGGTCCAGGCTACTCCGCTCGGAGTTTTTCCAGTGGCCATCATCTTCGGGATATACTCGCTCCAGTGTTTTTTCCAGTCCGTTACATAGCGTTGGACATTGGCATCGTAAAACTCATTGCCGGGTCGAATACTTGCCAGTTGCTTGTAGTCTTCTATCAGCATAGGTGCTTGATTGAGAAATTCGGCGGGGATCCACGACTTGAGATCTGGATTGTCCCTGGCTTTACTTTGCATGAAGATAATTCCTACAGGTCTTCCAGTCTTGGCCGAGATGGTATTCCCCAGCGCTGCGGCCACTCCCTCAGCTTTTACCCAAGATGTGCCGAAGCGATTATTGCCCGCTGGTTTGGTTGAGACGGAGACGCTGAAACGCGAGGGCCGCGGACTACTTGAGCGCTTTGAATTATTATCCAGCATACGCACAATCTGCCCCGATGGTTTTACCTCTGGGATGTTGAATTTCATATTAGGGGCGGCCACATACCAGACATCGCCGTAAACGATGTTCTCACAAATCCGCTCATGAACCAATTCTCCATTTACCCAGAATGAAGCCTTCAAGGTCATTGGATTCGTGCTCGCCTTCATCGGTGGTAGGATGACTTGCCACTCACGCATTTCCGATGTCACGGGGATGGTCTTTTCAATACTGCCAAAGCTGAACCGAATCTCTGCTTTGCCCTTTTCCTCCGGACCATACAGATTCACAGCAGAGCCCCAGATCGTGACTGGCACGTCCGCCTGGAAGACAGCATCAGAAGTAAAGTGGGTGCTCAAAAGAGGTAAACTCCGGTATTCATTTTTTTTGCCATATCGATTCTGGTTAATCTCCACGCCGCCAATCTGCAGCGGATCGCCGCCGGGCCAGGTCTTGCTGGTGACCAACTCATGATCGTAGTAAATGAACGGTGTCGTC
>Ga0163154_10004887_pt1 | contig 17407 bp, 17 predicted proteins | sample OliLakLV19MP9P1_FD_148649 | JGI IMG/M metagenome (GOLD analysis project Ga0163154, IMG submission 148649) | Freshwater microbial mat bacterial communities from Lake Vanda, McMurdo Dry Valleys, Antarctica - Oligotrophic Lake LV.19.MP9.P1 | ecosystem: Environmental > Aquatic > Freshwater > Lake >...
GGGCATGGCAACCGGAATCGTTTCCGTCCCACTCCGTTATATGCACACGCCCTGCGAAGTGATGTGCCTCGATGACATTGACAACGCGGCGAAACTCATGGCGGCGTTCTGCGCTCGCGTCATGCCCGACATCGATTGGACTCCGTGACAAACAGGGGAGAAAGAGAGAACAATTCCAATCCGATTCAGACAGCGGATGTGAACATGAGATCGTCCATCGGCAACACCGCACTAAGTAGACCTGCGTAGTTCGTTCTCAGTTTTCCGGACAGCTTCGCAACACTCCCCGCATGCGGGGAGGATTGGGGAGGGGGTTCTACGAACGAACTACGCATGGACACTTAGTCAAGGCAAAGTTGCTCGCTTTCTTGTGCAATAAGGAGCGAAAGAGCACAAACCCAAACAGAACTATGCTCTGGAGGCAACATGAACACATTCAAGTGGGGGGCGGGGGCTTTGCTGGCACTGGGAGCCATCGCCTGCGCCAACGTCAATGCACAGGAACCGGCGAAGAAGCCGAAAGCCGAAGCGGACACGAAACCGATGCAGGCAGAGATTGGTAAGCCCGTTAAGGACTTCAAGCTCAAAGACTTGACCAAAGAACTCAAGGACGGAGAAAAGGAAGAGAAGGCACTCGTCACCCTCTCCAAATTCAAGGACAAAAAGCCCGTTGTACTTTTTTTTCTGAGCGAAAAGTGCAGCGTGACATGGCGGTACGAAAAGCGAGTCGGCGAACTTGTAGGCAAATACGGCGGCAAGGACGTGCAGTTCTTCGGAGTGCGTTGCAGTGCCAACGATACCGAGGAAAGCATCGTCAAATTCGCGGAGTCGAAAAACTTTGGAATGCCTGTCCTCAACGATGCGAAGGGCGAAGTGGCGCGTTTCTTTAAAGTCCGTTCCACGCCCACCTTTGTCGTCATTGACAAAAAAGGGACGATGCGCTACTTCGGTTCTTTCGACGATGAGCCGCAGGAGAACGACGTCAAAGCGAAATACCTGCCCAACGCCATCGTGGCGGTTCTTTCAGGGAAAGATGTCCCCATGAAAGAGACACGCCCCTTTGGTTGAGGCATCGATCCTCTGGTCAGTTCGACCAAATAACGACGGCGATTCGCGTCAGGGCGGATGGCAGGTCGTCCCCATCCGCTCCTTTCTTCTCGAATCGTCTCCATAGAGTTTTTAATCGGACTTCTTTCTTTCGTATTGATGTTGCGTCGCATCTTATAGAGAAATCAGAGAAACATGGCATTTGGCTCAGAGCGGGTATTGAAAATACCCGGCAGGGTGTCGTTCCGACGAGCGTCCTGCGGACGCAAATTCGTGCTATGTTTAGGTGATACGTCTATTAGCGACTGTTCTTGTTATCAGGCAATTTATGTTCTCTTACCGATTTCTGCTTATCTCCATCACCCTGACGCTGGCGGTGTTCACAACACTTTTGCCCAAGGGGGGAATGCCCGCGCCTCTGCCGGAACGGGATCGCTCGCCTTCGAGTGTCGCACTTCGGAAGGATGGCATTTTGGCGGTGACAGCCAACAGCACGGCGGATTCCGTTTCTCTGGTCAATCTTGATAGCGGCACTGTTATTGCCGAGATTGGTGTTGGGCAAAGACCGTTCGCGATCACCCTGTCGCCGAACGGCAAACAGGCTCTTGTTTCCAACCAAATTTCTGATAATATCACCCTTTTGGATGTCAAGCCGACGGGCATCAAAGCGACGGCAACAATGGCTGTCGGAGATGAACCACGCGGCGTGGCGTTTTCTGCCGATGGAACACGCGCATTTGTCGCATTGGCGGGCGAAAACGCGCTTGCCCTCGTAGACATTCAGACCCGCAAAGTTCTCTCGAAGACTGCCGTCGGTGCGGAGCCTTGGCACGTCGCCCTGACACCGGACGGCAAGCGTCTCGCGGTGGGTTGCGCCCGTTCGCAAGAACTCGTTGTTCTGGACGCTTCCACATTGAAAATCCTGCACACGGTCAAATTGCGCGGGCATAATGTCCGCCACATCGCTGCTGCTCCTGACGGCACATGGGCGTTTGTGCCGAATATCGCCGAGCGAGGTCGCCCCGCCACCAAAGAGAACATCGATCAGGGCTGGGTCACAGCCAGCCGATTAAGCCGCGCCCCTCTCGCTGAGGAAGGTCCTCGTGAAGCCATTTCGCTCGATCCACGCGGCAAAGCGGTTGGGGACGTTGACGGCGTTGCGGTCAGTCCCGACGGCAACATCATTGCCCTCACGGCGGCGGGAACCCATGAACTGATTTTGCTGCGTTTGCCCCTGCCTTTTGTGGCGTTCGGCGGTCCGGGCGATCATATCGAACCGGAACTGCTGCGCGATCCCGCACGCTTCCGCCGGATTCCCCTCGGAGGACGCCCTCTTGCTGTCCAATTCGCGAAGGACGGGCAAACCGTCGTTGTCGCTAACTACTTGAGCAACTCCCTTCAGGTCGTTGCGATAGAGACAGGTCAAATCATACGCACCATCGATCTCGGCGGTGCGAAAACGCCTTCGTTGGCACGACGCGGGGAAGCGATTTTTTATGACGCACAACGCTCGTTCAATCAGTGGTATTCGTGCAGTACCTGCCATGTCGAGGGGCATACCAGCGGTTCCAATTTCGATACTTTCAACGATGGCAGTTATGAGACGCCAAAGAAAACGCCGAGTCTGCGCGGTGTGACCACAACTGCCCCTTGGACGTGGCATGGTGCGAAGCCAAATCTGCGGCAGTTGGTTCACGATTCGGTGACGAAATCCATGCAGGGCGAACCGCCTTCGGAAGCAGACCTCGACGCACTGATGGCGTTTCTTGCCACGCTTGAACCGCCCCGAAGTCCCTATCGCAACCCGAACGGCACGCTGACCGCCTCGGCAAAACGCGGGGAATCGGTTTTCCGGGCAAAAGGCTGCGATACGTGCCACGCGCCGCCGCACTATACCAACGCCAGCATCTACAAAATTGGTCTCGAATCGCCGATGGACGCTCATCCGGGTTTTAATCCGCCTTCGCTTCGCAATCTCTATAATCGCGTTCCCTATCTCCACGATGGCAGTGCGCGAAGTCTTGAAACGGTTCTGACGCAGAAGCACCGCGCTTCGGAACTGACCGGCAAACCCGATCCGACACCGGAAGAGTTGAAAGATTTGATTGCTTTCCTCAAATCATTGTGAGCGTGTTGCCTTTGCACTCATCTGAAACCAAATCTTATGGAAAGTGAACGCAAGGCAATCCTCTCAAAACCTCCCAAGAGGACTTTCTCGAAAATCCCCGTTCCTGTCATCCAAGGCACAATTCCCAAAGCGTGATTCCCGTCCCAGCACGGCGATTGCCCGTGCGGATTTCGCAAATGCCCGAATGCCACGCCGATTTGAGGGCAGCCGCTTCTTGCCCAACGGACTGAACTCCGTCGCTTGAAGCCTACGGCTGAGTGTCCTGCGGACACGATGCTTATTCAACAATGCAATTGTGTGCGAAGCCTACTCGGCGGCACGTCATACAGCGAGGGGGTTTAGCCCATTGTGACCCTTGCAATGAATCGGCACAACGCTCTTTTATTAGCTGCTAATAGACAAATCAGATAAATCTCGTACATTGCGCGTCCGCAGGACGCTTGGTGGCACGCCATTTCAGACGGGGGTTTAAAACCCCCGCGCTGGCGAATGTACGGAGTTTAAGCGATTTCTCTATTAGTCTCGGCATACTCTGTGGCGAGAGTGTCCACACAAGCGACCTAATGAAAATGACGTGAGATGAAAGCCCTCATACTCCGTCAAGGTAGAATGTAGGGGTTTCGCTTGCGGAACCCTCTTCCTCAAAAGAGGGCGGAATTCGTTCGCGAACAGGGCGGAACCCTCTTCCTCAAAAGAGGGCGGAATTCGTTCGCGAACAGGGCGGAACCCTCTTCCTCAAAAGAGGGCAGAATTCGCTCGCGAACAGGGCGGAATTCGTTCGCGAACAGGGCGGTGCAAGCACCGCCCCTACCCGTCCATTCTACCTTGACGGAGTACGAGAGGGATCGTGTCCACTATGTATACGTTTGGTGCCGATGAGAACAGCCGTCAAAGGCAAACGAAAGGGACTATTTGTTTGCGTTGAGATAGGGAGGTTGGGGAGAAAGCGCGGTCAATCCGCCATCCACGAGAATGTTCTGACCATTGATTTGATCGGCTTCATCCGAAGCAAGAAAAGCGACCATCGCGGCGATGTCGTCGGAATGTCCAATACGCCGGGTTGGAATCAGTGCTGCCTCCCGTGCCTCCATCTCGTCCGTATCGAGGAGAGCCGCGTTGAGTTGGGTACGAATGGTTCCAGGTCCGACGGCGTTGACACGAATTCCAAGCGGTCCCAGTTCTGCTGCCATCGCTTTCGTCAGCATGGCAAGCGCGGCTTTGGAAGCACAGTAGGGAGCGAGGTTGGGCGCGGCAACTTGACTCAGGGTACTGGTGATATGCACAATCCGCCCGAATTTACGCTCCGCCATGTGCCGCGCCGCGATCTGGGAACACAGGAAAGCCGCCCGCAGGTTGGTATTGATTGTATCGTTCCATGCTTCCAGAGACGTTTCAAGAAACGGCGCGAAGAGACCAATGCCCGCGTTATTGACGAGGAGATGAAGGTCACCGAACTCAGCAATGACCTGCGTCATCATAGCGTGCAGGGCTTGAGGATCACGCAGATCGGTGCGAAAGACGAGCGCGGTGCGTCCCCGGTGTCGAATCTGTGTGGCGACTGACTCCACTTCCAAATCGCCTTCCAGATAAACAAGGGCGACATTGGCTCCCTCGTCCGCAAGACGCAAAGCGATTCCTGCTCCAATACCCCGATTGCTTCCCGTGACGAGGCAGTTTCGATCTTTGAGCCGCATCGTTTCCTCCCATAGAGAATTGCGGGGAAATTGTGTCCCCCCTTTTGTCTGCACCTCCAAACTTACCGAGCGCAGCACCGAAAGAAATGCTTGAGCAATCCGCGCAGATAATTGCCTGCCTGCTCGCGGGCTTGGGGGCGAGCGAAGCGACCGGCAAGGCGTTTTGTGAGAGTGTCAAAGTGTTGATTCTATGCGGGGAGCGGAACCCGTTGGGTGGAAAGAGTGGAAAGAGCCAGAGTGTCCATAACTCCGTTGTTCCACATTCGCGCTCAGTTCTCCAACTGTATTATTAGGGATGCTCTCTTATTTCATACTCAGAAGTATACCAATCATCGGGCATTCCTCGTCAAGCATATCATCACAAAAACTATGGATTAGATTTCAGGGTGAAGAGAGCCACTTCGGGCGGCGTGTTGAGGCGGAAGCGCGTTCCCGTATTCCCTATTCCGCGATTGACGTACAATCGCGTTTTCCCGACATCGTACCACCCGGCGCGATAGCGTTTCGCGCCGATCCTCCACAGGGCAAAATCACGCACAAAAGGCAAATTGATCTGCCCGCCGTGCGTGTGTCCGGCAAAGGCGATACATTTCCGCAACGGCAAACACTCTGCAACCACAGGATTATGTATCAAAACGAGCGGCGTGGCGTCTTCCGGGACGTTGGAGAAAGCGGCGGCGATGTCCGGTTTGCCTTCGCGGTCATCGTCCACGCCGCACAGCCACAAGCCGCCTTCAAGACACACACTTTTGTTGATGAGCGACACAAAGCCGCAGTCAATCAGGGCGTTGGTCATGGCGTGTCCGGCGGTGACGTAATCGTGGTTGCCGGGAATAAAGTAAATTCCACTCGACGCCCGCAACTTCGACAACATTTCGGCACAAGGCTCTACGTCTGCCGGATCGTGGTTGACGTAATCGCCGGTCATCAGGATTATGTCGGGACAAAGACGGTTGGCGGTGTCAACAGCCTCTGCGATAAGTCTGTCAGGCGTCGTGGTTCCTTTGTGAAAGTCTGTGAGATGGCAAACGCGCAAGCCGTTGAGTTCTTTGGGCAAACCGGCGAGTACTAAATTTTGCTTGGTAACGGCAATCACTGTGCGGCTTGTTCCTTTTCCTCTGCCGAGGGTTGAAAACCCCCGTCTGTGTGGCGTTCTGCCAAGCGTCCTTCGGACGCGATACCGACAAGAGAACAGCGCGTCCGAATGGACGCTTGTCCGCAGGACACCATGCCGGGTATTTTCAATGCCCACACAACAGGCAAATGCTCACTCCTCCACAGCGGAAACGAATCCAGCACAATCACTCGCGGCATGAGTGGTTTTCTCCGATGCGGACACGCGGGATTCCGTTCTGTTCAATCTCGGAATAGATGCGCTGGTTCTCTTGCTGCTGTTCCGGCGTCAAGGCGGCGTCTTCCTGCGCCCATTGCTCGAATAGGGCGAGCGGTTGGGTCTTGCGGCGGAACAGCCGTCTCGTCGAATGTTATCTGTATCTTCGCCGTCGAAGGGATTTGCCCCTTTCGTACTCGTTCCATCAGTTCCGGCAGAGTGAATTCCAGTGTCTGTACCATAACTTTTTCTCCATTTCTCTTCTATTACGGCGCGGCTTGATCCTTTTCCCACTCTACTTTTACTTTGTTATACTCTGCTTTGTCGTTTGAACTACCCAACATTTGCAATTTCTCTGCATCTTCTAATGTTTTCAGGTAGGTTTCTGCCAGTTCATTGCGCTTAGCGGGAGTTTTCTGATTTTCTGCGGTATTTCTCTTCTCCCAATAGGCTCTGAATATGTCCAACGCCTCTTTATATTCCCCACTTGCCTTCATAATTTCTTTATTCTTTTCGTAAATCCGTGTCAAGCCCAAATGCGCGTAAGCGAAGTCGGTTTCGATCATTTCGGGGATAGCACGGACACGCCCGAACACTCCCTTTTCTAACTCGATCATGGTTTCGTATGTCAGTTTTGCCTCTTCGTTTTGTCCGATTTTCTCTTGGGTATCGGCAAGCCAGCGTAAATTTTGCAGGTTGCGGGGTTCACGAGCGCGGGCTTCCGAGAAAGCGGCGATTGCGCCCTTTCTGTCGTTGTGTTCGAGCAGGAATTTGCCGAGACGGTAGTAGGTTCTGCCCATGGGAGCGTTGACAACGGCACGGTGAAGGGCTTTGCTTGCCTCATCGGGCTGTTGCAGAGGAATGGAAACAGTTGCCAAACCCAACAGCGGTTCGGGATCGAACGGCGCAAATCCTACAGCGTGCCGATACTCTTTTGCCGCTTCTTCGAGGTGATTTTTTGCGTTGGCGGGATCGATATATGCCATATTGAGGCTGATGGCAGCATTCCATTGGGCAATGCGGTTCATCATCGGGGCAACACCACGCCAACAGAGAAAGATGACCAAGACAATACTGCTATAAAAGGCGATGGGCGACAAAGGTTGCGGCGCGTAGGCGTTTTGGGGGGCGACGACGCGGGCAAGGATCGCCATGATGGACAGAACGGCACACAAGGTAAAGAGAGTGGCGACAACGTACCAGTCGCTGTCGAACACGCTATGAATCATGGAGCCGAACAACGAGGCAAGCAACCCCGCGAGCATCAGTTTGGGCGAACCAAAATAAGGGTGAAACGGCGCGGTATTCTCTTCAAGAGGCGCGACGTAGAACAGGGCTTTAAGAGTGAATCCCACAATCGCCGCGAACGTCCCCATAAGCAGGACTGCCCCGACCCAGCCCGTTTCGCTTGCCCATTGCAGATAACTATTGTGGGCGTGCTGTGTGAACGCGGTCAGGGTATAGCGCGGATAGGCGGCTTCGAATGACCCGATGCCGGTTCCCATGATCGGATTGGCGGCGATAGCGCGATATGTTCCTATCCACGTATATTTTCGGAACTCTGCCGAATGCGCTTGCCCCGTTGGATTGCCCGATACTGCCGCCCCATTTGCCGCAGAAGCCGTTTGAGTCACACGCGATAACGTGGGAGCCGACGCCAAGACTGCCGACAGCACCACGATAGCGACTCCCTGCGACACGGACGCCATTTTCCCCCGATGTGCGCGGCTTATCAAGACCAAGACAAGCCATGCAATCACCGAGAGCAGCATCATCGCCGCACCCGCACGGCTGGCAGTCAGCATCAGGCACGCGGTCTGTAACGCCAAGCCGATTCCCGTCGCGAGTTTTGCCGTTCTATCGGTTGCGGAGGCGAATGCGCCCAGAGTTGCGGGGATTGTCAGGAGCAGATAGCCCGCCAGAAAGTTCGGATTAGTGAATGTCGCGTATGCGCGGAGTTCGTGGGTTCCGTGTTTCCAAGCGTTGAGATAATCGTTGACGCCGATGCCGCCTATAATGCTTCCGGCGACGATCAACGCCCCCAAAAACACCATGACGGAGCGTTCATCGCGCCCCAAGCGGGCGATAATTCCGCCGACAAGCAAGGCACTGAGCAATACCGTCAACCCATTGATGCTGAGATACTTCACCGGAGCCGGCAGTAGGGAGGCAGACGCCCATATCCCCAGCCCCGCCGCCATCACCCACACGCCCGGTATATTGCCAACCATTTTCGGGTATCGCCACTCTCTGACAAGCACAATCAGTGTTGCCAATGCCGTCAATAGCAGGAGGACTGGCACACCGAGAGCGTTCAGTAAGGACGCTATGCCGCCTTGCGCGAGACGTACGGGTTCCATATCGGGCGTTGCAAAGCCAGCCGCCCACAGGGGCGCAATCGTCAGGATGACAGCGATGAGTGCCATCACGATTGTGTCTATGCGGCGGACTTGCAGCGGTTCTGCGGTTCCGCCCTCGACGATTTTCAGCACCAAACGGTTCCTTTCCGGGCAATGCAAGGGGACAGTGAGCAGGGAAATATCCCCTCTCCATTATTGCAGAATTATCCGGGTATTGAAAACACCCTGCAACAAAGTACAAACGTCTTTCAGACGTACAATGCAGACGATTTTCGCGTCTGGAAGACGCTTGTTTTTCTTGACGGGTGTTTTCAACACCCGGAACGCATCATTATTGCTCTATACTACCAAATTTCTCGTTCATCGGATTCCATAATTTATTATCGCGCCCAAATCTTTACCCTTCACGCCGAATGCTCGATATTGCCCATTTGGTATGATTTTCTTGCTAATAACGATTTTTTCGCAGATATTTGATGTGTTTTTTCTGCGATATGATAGGTTTTCAGCGAGAAAATGGGTCTATCACAACATTTTAAGACCGGGCATTGAAAATACCCGTCTGTGTGGCGTTCCGCCAAGCGTCCTTCGGACGTGACAATTTATACATCACTTCACACAATAGAACAAAACTACCATAGATGCCCTGTATCTGGAATAATTTTGAGTATCCCTCCCTCAGAAATCGTTTCTTGATGACATACAGCCTCCAAAAAACATATAGGAATCGTACTGACGCACTGCTCAGGGCGAATTCTTTTGCCGAAAATTACCATGATCGTGCGCCAAAGGGCTTCTGTTGTTTCAGAACGTGCTAACCCATTTTCTCCATAGTCGGATATAGTCCCGCTCAGAGTATCAAAGCCAATGAGTTTCCATCCATTTGACTCTATAGGACGGACAAAGACAACTTGGATTCGTGTTTCCAACGGTTTCCTCCTATGAAGAGCGCACACACTGTATATGGCGCGTCCGAAGGACGCTTGGCGGAACGCCACACAGACGGGTATTTTCAATGCCCGTCATTTGCCAACGAGATTACTGTACCGAATCAGGGAGACGCTTGGCGAGAGGTTTCTGGTTCTGGCGTCGTTGAGGAAGGCGGTTCTGCCACGCGCAACCCCACCCACACCAACAGAAGCCCCCCGAACACACTCACACCGAGATAAAGCAGAGCCAGTCCCGACTTCCCTCGCCGCAACAGAGACACGGTATCCAGCCCAAACGCTGAGAACGTGGTAAAGCCGCCCAAGAAGCCGGTGATGATCAAAAGGCGCACATCCGGGCTAAGAAGGTTGCGCCGCCCTGCCAATCCTGCCAACAACCCGATGAGCAAGCACCCGATAAGATTGACCGCCAGCGTGCCAGCGGGGAACTTGTCTTGATAGCGGCGTGCCATCCATTCACTGACCGAGAAACGTAGGACTGAGCCGAGAAAACCGCCCGCGCCGACGAGAAACAGTTGCTTCATTGTCCCATTTCCCCCTCTCCTGCCCCTCGCACTCCATAAAATGAGACGCCAAAGATACCAACAAAAGGCACGATAGACATATCGCGGCTCTTCTTCCTCGCATCACTTGCTTTTTTCGTCGTAGCGTCCCGGCTTCGGCGTCCATCTGCCGAGAAACTTGTTGCGGTAATAGCGATAACGGTTACAGTTCCTTCGGCGTCACCTCGAACTGTGACTGTGAACGAAAGAAACAAACATCAAATTCCATGAAGAAGTTCGCTTGTCCGAGCAACAGCCGTACATTGTCGCTCTGCGTCCAAGCAAACGCCAGACGCACCGCAGAAAACGGGGCGATGATAGCAGAAAGAACAATGCCGCGTGCCGAAAGACGCGCCAAATTGCCCGACAGAACTATTGACGTTCTCTGCTCTTCCCAAACGAAGCCGAGTTGTTCACCAAGCGAATACGGCAAGACGTTCACCGCCGCGCCTGAGTCCAATAACCCGTAGGCTGAGACGACCATCTCCCCTTTTGAGAGCGTCAACGGAAGCAACGGCATCAGACTGCTTTCGGCAAGGCTCGGATCAACATCTACGAAAGGAAAACGTGCCGGTTCAATCATGCTGTCGCCCCTTCTTTTTTGTCCTGCTCCAAAAGCATCATCAACGCCGCTGCCGCTTCATGGGCATCGTAAGGAGACCAAATCGGATACTCGCCTTCTTCCAAGCCTTCCTCCTGCGACAACTCGGTAAGCAGTTCCTGCATGAGACGGAATTTGTCCTTGCGGGGCAACGCCCGAACGGACGGCAGTACAGTTGTAAGAGACATTCTAACCTCCTCGAAATTCCTTCGGGCAGAACGAGAGTTGAAAATTCCCGTCTATAAAGTACAAGCGTCTTCCAGACGCGATAACCTCTCAAATTGGTGCATTGTGCATCTGAAAGATGCTTGTTTTTTGTTGCTGGGAGTTTTCAACTCCCGGACGATTTCCCTTTTTGATCATATCGTCCCGGCTTCGGCGTCCATCTGCCGAGAAACTTGTTGCGGTAATGGCGATAACGGTAGCGCAGGACTTGTCCCGACGCCCGCAGCGCAATGCCAACCGAAACCATAGGACGCAAATAGAACGGCATGGTCGCCGCATAGTGCTTCTTATAAAACAAATACTGGCTGCGGTGAAACTCGTAGGTCATGCGCGTCGGAACAAGGTCACTGCTTTTGCCGATATGGTGCGTAATGATCGCATCCGGGCAGTAAGCGACGCGCCAATTCCGCGTTTTGTCGTCGGGAAAGGGTGCGTGGTTCGCCCGCCAGCACAAATCCACATCTTCACAGTACATAAAGAAGTCCTCATCGAACGCGCTGATCTGTTCCACCAACCGCCGCCGAATACACAACGCCGCCCCGCTCACCCAATCCACATCGCGAGGCGACAGGTGATCATACTCCTTCATCAGATAATCCGCCGCGAATTTGTTCTTGGGAAACAGGCGTCCAAGGGGTGTATTGCGAAAGAAACCCGTGCCAAGATTGGGGTATTGGCGGCAGGAGTATTGGAGACTGCCATCCGGGTTGAGCAGTTTGGCTCCCACGATACCGATGTCGTCCGAACTGTCCGCGAACTGCACCAACTTTGTCAGCGCATCGGGCAGCACGGTCGTATCCGAGTTCAGAAAGAGAATCCACCGCCCCGAAGTCTGCGGAACCGCGACATTATTGCCCGCCCCAAAGCCCAAATTCGTCGGATTAGCGATCAGTCGCACGGACGGAAACTTGTCCGCGACCATTTCCCGGCTGTTGTCGGTGCTGTTGTTATCCACCACGACAATTTCGTACTCTATCGCGGACTGCGTTCCCACCAGCGTATCGAGGGATTGCTCCAACAGCGCGGCAGTGTTCCAATTGAGAATGACAACGGACAAATCCAACACGTTAAACCTCTGACTCTACGGGGAAACAACGGCGGCATCGGCATTGGTGGGATCGATAAGCCAAGAAACTGCATCAACAAGCCGCTTGAAGGAACGGGATTTCTGATAAGCAAGTTCAATATCAATCTTCTGCGTCAGCGCAATCTGATCAACGGTCTCACGATAGTTTTTGCCTCGCGGCATCTGATCGGAAATCCAGCCTTTGGCGTCGCGCCGTGCCTCAATATCTCCTAAAAATACACAATCGGGAGCGATATTGCGCTGTCCTTTGATGGTATCCAAACTGGCGAGAAACCACGCCTCATATTCTCGGTTGGCAACCACGATAGCGACAGGATTTCGTGTGCCTTTTGTGCGGACACGGTTTGCTAATTGCTTTGCCAGAGTCTTCGGGCAATCGTCATCAGCGTCAATAATGACGAGAGTGGCACAAGCATTGGAAACGGACTCAGCATAATCAAGGTAAATTTCCAGACCGCCGATCTTGGTCAATTCACTTTTGCCTCCGGCAATTTTGGGATCGCCGGGAATCAGATCATAGCGTCCGATATGCGCCAGAATTTTCGCGATAAGTTTGGGAACGGCTTGGGCGTCGCCGTCGCCTTCGACAATAGGGACAATCTTACGCAACGACGCCCTCATCTTCCTCTGCATTGTCTCGATGCAAGCCTTCCATTCGCAAAAGTTCGGGGACGGAAAACAGTTTGCGCTCGACAGCCTTGCGCTGTGTATCTTCCAGCATTCCAACCTTTGTGATGCCGTTTACTTTTTCGACGACACGAATTTCATTCAGATCGAAATGTGCCAGAAGGTCAGGGCTTTGAGTAGTGACGATGATTTGACGGCGCAAGACGCCTTCTCTTAAAACATCACTGATACCGCCAATGGCACGATAAAAGAGATTTGTATCTGGTTCCTCAAGGACAATCAGTGAATGCGTATGTTCCTGATAGATAGCGGCAAGGAAAGCCAACACTTTGAGCGTTCCCTCCGACTCATGAGCAAGGTTGAACCACGCTTTGCCCTCTTTCTGTTGGTGTTTGAGTTCAGTGATAAAATAACCTCCTGCTTCCGTCACCCGAAGGTCTTCGATACCTCGAACCATATAACCTAACATCTCACAAAATCGGATTCTCTCGCACTCATCCCGTGCTATTTGACTTAGAACTTCTCCGATATTGCTCCCATCGCTTTTGAGACTGCCGATATCAGTAACTTCTTGAGGATCGCGTATGTTATCAGGGATGATATTATAGAATTCCATATTGCTTAGCGCAGGGATAATCGGCGAATAGGTCTCTCTAAAATCGCTCAATAATGTCATAGCGTGTATTATCAGGCGACCCTTTGGGATTTTTGTGAGAGTTCTTTTTTCTGCCCTCTCACCAAAATATGCATGAAGACTATTACTCTGTTCGTCGACAGAGTACGAAGCAGAATTGGGATAAGAAATAGCACAATGTTCGTCCTTGATAAGTAATCTATTACCTTCTCCCCTGCCAAATGCGAAAGTATAGTAACCACTGACATCATCACTTTCGAATTCGACCATAATTTCAATATCATGTGGATGGTTATCAGGATTCCAACGCTCTATAGCATTTAGGCTGCTACGCACTTTGAGTGCAGCGTCTAGGCTGTCACTCAGGGCGTCACGGACGAAGCGTAAAACGTCAAGGATGGTGCTTTTGCCTGCGCCATTTTCGCCGACAAGCACCGTGAGAGGAGACAGCGTCAGATCAATTTCCTTGATGCTTCGATAATTTTTAACTTTGAGCCGCGTAATCATGTTACTTTCTTTCTTTCTCGCTTCTGTGCAGTTAGCCAAGCGTGCGGAGAGACTCGTAAACTTCAGACATTATGGAGAAACCGTTGCGGCGTTGGTGTCTGCGGCATCAACAAGCAATTCGATGGCATGAACCAACCGCCGAAATGAACGGGAATTTTGGACAGCGAGTTCAACGTCAATCTTCTGGGTAAGAACGCCCTGATCGGTGCGCGGTTTGTAACTGAAACCTTTCGGCAGCTGCGCGGTGATCCACTCTTTGACGCCCGATTTCGCCTCAACGTCTCCCACAAATTTGCAATCGGCGGGAAGAACGGAACCGCCTGTCAGATTTTGCCCTGCAATGGTCGCGAGACTAGCAAGAAACCATGCCTCATATTCTCGGTTTGCCACGACAACCGCCACAGCAACACGGACACCGATTTCCCGCACGGTCTGACTGAGTTCGGCGGCAAGGACTTTCGGGCAGTTGTCGTCGGCATCCACCACAATCAGGACGGCAGCGACCCCATCGAGTTCTTCAGCGGCTCGGATGAGGCGTTCGAGAAATTCTCGCTTTTTGAGATTGTCACAGCCGCGTGCGTTTCTTCCTGCAACAGAGACAAAATCGTATCGTCCCAAGTGATGCAGAATCTTAACGATCAGTTTAGGAACCGCCTCGATTTCACCTTCACCCTCAACAATCGGGAAAATTTTACGCAACGACTTCTTCTCCCCGTGGAATGGAACTGCTGAAGAGGCCCTCAAGCCGCAGCAGTTCGCCCGCGTTGAAAAGTTCCTTCTCGATAATTCTGAGTTGTGTCTTATCCAATGTTCCTGCCGTTGTCGCGCCGTCCACTTCGGTAACAATTCGCAGATCGTCCGCCGCGAAGCAGGAAATCAGGTCGGGGCTTTGCGTTGTTATAATGACTTGTCTCCGCAGTGTCGCCTCGTAGAGTGCATCGGCGATAATTCCAAGATTACGGGAAAAGATTGCGGTTTCAGGCTCTTCGATGGCGATACACGAGTGCGTGTAGTCCTGATACAAGGCTGTCAGCAACGCCAATGCCCTCAGCGTGCCATCCGATTCGTGCCGCAAGGAAAACCACGCCTCTGCATCGTCTTTTCTGTGATGTTTGAGCGAGATACTGTAGTAATCGTCCAATCCTCTCACTCGAATATCCTCGACATTCGGGACAATTTGATGTAAGGCGGAGCGAATGCGCCCGAAAGTCGCTTCATCGCTTTGGAGACGATACAAAACCGACGCGAGATTTTTCCCATCGCCCCAGAGTTTGGCATCATCGGCGCGTGCTTGAGGAGAACGGATATTCTCAGGGGGGATATTGTAGACTTCGGTATCTGTAAGCAGAACTTTGACTTGATCCATAGTCTCCTCTGCGGTGTCAATGTTGTCAGAGAAAGGGGCAAGGTAAAAACCCAATTCTTCGACAGATCGGTACTTTGCAGTGCTGGGCTTGACACTAAGATTATCATATAAGTGTGTCGTGCCATCAGCAAATCTTTCCATACGAAAACCTTTGTAGCCGGATTGATTGATAACGCACTCTTCCTGTTTTACCTCGTAGGCATTTCCGTTAAACTTTCCATAGGTGAAAGAGTAGGAGCCATTCAACTCATCTTGTCGGTTACTGTCAAAAAAGAGAGCAACCTCAATATCATGTTGTTCTTGATTTGGAGTCCACTTTACTATAGAATGAACGTCGCCGCGTTTTCTAATTGCCGAACCAAGACCTTCCGTGAGTGCGTCACGGACGAAGGCGAGAACATCAAGGATGGTGCTTTTGCCCGCGCCGTTTTTGCCTACAAGAACCGTGAGAGGAGACAGCGGGAGGTCTATTTCCTCGATACTGCGATAGTTTTTCACTTTAAGCCGTGTGATCATGGTGTTACCTTATGGGGAAATCGTCGCCGCGTTTGTGTCGGCGGCATCAACAAGCAATTCGATGGCATGAACCAACCGCCGAAATGACCGGGAATTGGCGACGGCGAGATCAACGTCAATCTTTTGCGTCAAAATGACTTGATCGACAATCGGATTATATTTTCTGCTTCCCTGCATTTGATTGGTAATCCACTCTTTCGCGCCGCGCCTTGCTTCAACATCACCAGAATAGATACTGTTTGCATCAATTTCTTGGTTGCCCCGAATGGTTGGCAGACTGGCAATAAGCCACGCTTCATATTCCCGGTTCGCTACAACCACAACGACAGAATACCGAACGCTGATCTGCTTGACGAGTTGGACAATCTCAGTCGCCAAAGTCATCGGACAGTCGTCATCTGCATCAATGAGTATCAGCGATCCGATTATCCCGCTTTCTCTTTCAGCCGCTCGCAGAAGCCGTGTTAAATCCGCCTGCTTTTTGAGATTGGAAGACCCGCCCGCATTCTTTCCGTCGGTCACTACGAAGTCATGCCGTCCCAAATGTCGGAGGATTTTGTAGATCAGTTTGGGAACGGCGTCTATTTCTCCTTCGCCTTCGACAATTGGAACAATCTTATGCAACGGCGGCAACCTCATCGTCTACGACAGGCTTGCGATACATTCCCTCGACACGCAACAGATCACCTGCACCGAATATCTCGTCTTCGATAATGCCGCGCTGTCTATTATCAATTATACCGGCGTAGGTGATGCCATCTATCTTTTCGACGATACGCATCTCATCCACGCCGAAGCGAGTAAGGAGGTCGGGGCTTTGAGTCGTGATGATGATTTGACGCCGTAATAATCCCTCTCTGAGAACATCACTGATGCCTGCAATGGCACGAAGATACAAATGAGTATCCGGTTCTTCAATGGCGATTAACGAATGAGTGTGTTCCTGATAGATAGCGGCAAGGAAAGCCAGTGCCTTGAGCGTTCCTTCCGACTCATGGGCAAGGGAAAACCACGGTTCACCATCTCGATGACAATGCTTGAGCGCCGTGATATAGTATCCTTCCGCATCAGTCACCCGAAGGTCTTGAACACCGTCAACCATGTAACCTAAAATCTGACAAAAATGTATTTTTCCGTTTTCATCACCCGCAATCTGCCTCAAAACTTCGCCGATATTACTACCATCTCCACTGAGACGCCCTGACTCTGTAATATCTTGTGGTTTCCTTATGTCTTTGGGAGCAATGTTGTAAAACTCAGTATCCGTTAAATATGAGATCACAGAGGCATATACCTGTTTGTGTTTGCTCAGTTGCGCCATCAATTGTATAATTGGGCTATTACGAGGCAGTTCATCTATACTCCAATTGTCAGTAGTTTCATTGACGGATACAACCAGACTGTTGTTTTGTTCGCTGACATCGAAGAGAATCAGTTCTGGAGTATTGATAACGCATCGTTCTGCCTTTATGCCCAATCCATTACCATTTAATTTTCCAAAAACAAAGGAATACTGACCAGCGATTGTACCGCTGTCAAATTCCACCAAAATTTCAATATCAAGGGGAATATTATCAGGAGTCCAGCGAAAGAAAGAGCGAATTTCGCCGCCTTCTTTTACTGCATAAGAAATGTTTACGCTTAGAGCATCTCGGACGAAGCGCAGAACATCGAGAATAGTGCTTTTGCCCGCGCCGTTTTTGCCGACAAGAACCGTGAGAGGAGACAGCGTGAGGTCTATTTCCTCGATACTGCGATAGTTTTTCACTTTAAGCCGTGTGATCATGGTGTTACCT
>Ga0163154_10004894_pt1 | contig 17391 bp, 18 predicted proteins | sample OliLakLV19MP9P1_FD_148649 | JGI IMG/M metagenome (GOLD analysis project Ga0163154, IMG submission 148649) | Freshwater microbial mat bacterial communities from Lake Vanda, McMurdo Dry Valleys, Antarctica - Oligotrophic Lake LV.19.MP9.P1 | ecosystem: Environmental > Aquatic > Freshwater > Lake >...
CCGTGATCCGAAATCAAAGGAATGTGTCTTATGTTAGCGATACTTCGCGAAGCAGGTGCGGCTGGATTAATTGCTCTTGTTGCGGTATCTGCTTGCATCATCATCTACTGGCGTTGGGTATTGATTGAGCATCAAATGCGGCTCAGGCAATTGCAGGTTCGAGTGCATGTCAATGGCATTCGCGGTAAATCCACCGTGACACGCCTCGTTGCTTCTGTGCTGCGTGAAGGAGGTTTTATCACGGTAGCGAAAACAACGGGCAGTGCCGCACGCGTGATCGGACCCGCTGGAGAAGAAGACCGGATCTTTCGCCGGGGAGCGGCGACGATTAACGAGCAGATCGATATTGTCCGCGAGTATGTCACTCCCGATGTAGAAGCATTGGTGATAGAGTGCATGGCGGTGAAACCCCTCTACCAGCAATACTCGCAGGAACTTATGGTCAAATCAGATATCACGATTATTACGAACGTACGCGAAGACCATCAAGAGGAGATGGGGGAGACCCTGGAGCAAATTGCAGATTCCCTCTCAGTAACCATTCCTCCGGGTGGTATTTTGATTACTGCGGAAGAACGCCCCGACCTGCAAGAGAGATTGCGACGTAATGCGGAGGCGCGTGGTTGTTCGTTCGTCTATGCCGATGCCGCCTCTGTGACCGATGATGAGATGAGGGGATTTCATTATCTACAGTTCAAATCGAATGTGGCGACTGGCTTGGCTGTTGCGGAAATTTTGGGTATTGACCGGACCGTTGCCCTTCGTGGTATGTGGAAATGTCTGCCGGATGTGGGCGTTGTCACTCTGGAGCATTATGATATCGAGGGCAAAGACGTTCTGTGGGTTCCGCTATTCGCGGCGAATGACCGGGAAAGCGTTGTCATGACACTCGACCTACTGCGATCCTATTACAAGTCGGAGGTGACGGTGATTGGTATCTTGAACAATCGGTGGGATCGGGGACGGCGTGCTGAGCTGTTCGCTCGGATGGTTCCGGTGGATTTGTCGGATTACCTCGATCATGTGATTACTTTCGGGGCGTTTGAGAGGCAGGTGTCTGCTAAGATGTTGGAGTTGGGTTATCCGCCAGATCGCGTGACTAATCTGGGTGAGACGGTCTCGCCTTCGCTGGATACGATTCTGGAGACTGTCGCGTCTCTCATTCCGGGTCGGCATGGCGTTCTCATCGGTTTGGTGAATATTCATACCGAGCAAGCGGAAATGCTCCTTGAACACTTCCGGCAGCTACGTGGCGGTTGCGATGATTCTGATTTGGCTCTTTCGCGTGACCCGCGTCATATGCCCATTGCGGCACAGCGGTTGCGGCTCGTTCAAGCTCTGGTTGCCCATCGTGCGACAAAAAGCAATCGGTCGGGGGAAGTTGAGGCGTGATTCTCTCACCCTTTGAGACCCACGGAGGACACGGAGAAGACCAAGAGAAATACAAGTGAACCACAACGACACGACGAACACAACGAACACGGACAGGACAATCGAAAAGGTGGTTGTGGTTCTTAATCGAGTACGACTATGCATGATTATCCATTTGATGTAACGACGGTGCGACTTGCTGTAATTATCGGTGTGCTGCTGACGACAATCTTCTATGAACGCAGTCAGCTTACGACCGGGGGTTCGATTGTGCCGGGCTACTTGGCTCTTTTTTTGCCGTCTCCTCTGTTCATTGTTGTTACGCTAATAACGGCTTATCTTACTTTTTTTATTGTAAATCGAATTCTGTCGAAGCGGTTCATTCTTTACGGTCGTCGGAAATTTGAGATTGTGATGCTGACGGGTCTGGGTATTCACAGTGTGTTCGTGATTCTGGCGAACGCTTTGGTGGGCATAAATCCGCTGTTCATGGTGCTGTACGGGATCGGTTTTCTGGTTCCGGCGATTATCGCGCATGATATGTTCCGGCAGGGTGCGTGCAAGACTTCGGTTGCTATTGTTATGAGTACCGCAATTGTGGGTGTTTTTGTCTACGTGATTGCGTTCATTGTTCGGACTTCTTTCTTGTACTCCCATGTTGCTGTGACTCCGATGGGCGTGGGTGATGTGGGTTATGCGCGTGATTTGCTGCTTGCGGGGATCGTTGTGAGCGTGCTTGCGGGGATGCTGGTTTTTCACTTTTTGGAACTACGGACGGGTGGTTTTGTGACGGGGGCGTATCTTGCGTTGATGCTGTTGAGACCGCTGGATGTGGCTTTTGCGCTGGGTACGGCGACTCTTACGTATCTTTTTGTGACCCATGTTCTGATGAAGTATGTGCTGGCTTTCGGACGGCGAAAGGTTGCGCTGATGGTTGTGACAGCGGCTGGGTTTGCGTGGGGTGGTGAAATTCTGCTGGGTGTGGTGACGGAGAGGGTCTACATTCCTTGGCGGGGCTTCCATGTGATTACCTTGATGGTTCCGGCACTGATTGCCAATGATGCGGAACGTCAGGGATTGTATAAGACCTTCTGGGGCGTGGGACTAACGACGCTTACGGTCTTTACGACCCTCAATTTGATGGATGCGGTGCGGATTTATTTTCAAGTGTGATCGGACAATGGCATTTTCAGCAAGCGGCTCGTTATGGAACCGACTCAAGCGGAGAAGGATTGTTTTGCATATTAGATAATCCGACGAATAGTGATTCACCCGTTTTGAGGCAGGCTACCGCGAAGGGGAAGCAGACAGACTCCCCCCGCAACAATGCCCGGTTCCAGAAGCCTGTTTTGACCACCTAAACACAAGGAGGTTGTTCGGGTTTCCAAGAGGGTTCCTTCTTAGGGTTCGTAAATTTTTAACTTCCCGCACCTTGTGACAGCGTGGTATTGGGAGTGAAGGAGATTATATATTTACGAACCCTTAGTCCAGCGTTTCTCTGCCTCCCATCGGTTGGCGGGACAGACCTCCTTGAGAACCCCGATAATCTCATGGAAGGTGTTCTCGGCGACATCGGCACTGACCCCAAACATCAGTCCGACGACACAGAAGGCGACGTTATGGCGCAGGGAGAGCAAGGTCAGGAGGAGCTCTTGATAAGGTTTGAGGAGGCGTTTACGTCCCCCTCCGACCTTGCGTTTGCGTCCCGGCTTGTGGGCGTGTTCGTGTTCTCGTCGTTGCTGGACTGCGGGAGAGGCGACGCAAAAGAGTTCGCCAAGCGCGGCGGGTGGGAGTGCGACGAGCGCACGGACTTTATCGTCGGGAAAGGTCATCAGGGCTTTGAGGTTCATGTCTCATTCTACCCGATGGCTGCCTGTCAAGGGATTATTCGTCGGATCATCTATTAGGCGTTTCTGTGTCATTGAGTCTGCTCCTCTTCAACGTGATACGCCTATTTGAACACAAGCATAGCGGGCTTTTTGGCGGCACAGGCGGCGGCGGAGTTCTAAAACTGCGTCTGACCCGGTTGATCTGGTGTAGTTCGGAAAACTCACTCACCGGAAGTTTCCGGCTGACCGAAGCAGAAGCAAACACCATACGGCTCTTGAGCAAAAAAGACGCGGTATTTTTTGCCGCCATGTTCATCAACGCGCATATCCGACGGTTCGATGCCTTTACCGGTCAGTTCGACGTGCAGGGCTTCGACATCGCTGACGCCGAAATAGCAGCTCGCTTGTTCCGGGTCGTCGCCATTCCGCGAAAGTCCAATCGTGACGGCGTCACGCTGCAAGACCGCCTTCTCCCCTTCGCGCTTCACCAACTGAAACCCCAAAACGTGCGTATAATAGCCGATAGCAGGACCGAGCGACTTGACGGGAAGCGCATCGGTTTTGGTGTCTCCAATCGGGGAGACAGAGATAAAGTTGACAGAACCGGACATGATTTTCTCCTTCTGAGCGTACAAAACTTATGCTGTCGAGAGTTTACTCTATCGCACCTCCAAAAAGCGGAAAAACAGCGACTCGAACAGCACAAAATAAATATGCGCCACTAACGCGCCATCTCTACAAAGGAAAGAATAATGCCCGTTTTGACTGTCGCCCACGATGTCATTTGCCCATGGTGCTGGGTCGCTTGGCAGCAAAGTAAACGACTGCTTGCCGAATTTCCGACGCTCTCCTTGCGCTGGGTCGGATACGAGCTGCTGCCGGAGGGAATGGAATATACCCCTGCCCCACCCGATCCCAAAGCAGAACGCAAGCCGCGAGTTCCCGAACGCTTCGAACTTATGCTTGAGGCAGAAAAGTTGACACTTCCTGAGCGAACCCGTGAACGCTCCATCTCCCGCAGAGCTTTGGAAGGCGCAGAGTTTGCGTATGAAATGGGTAAAGCCAACGCCTATCTCGACGCGCTCTATCACGCCTACTGGGAAGAATCGCGGGACATTGCCAACTCCGCCGTTCTCGAACAGATTGCCCAAACAGCCGGGTTGGAAACTGTCCCGTTCCTGCACGCTTTGGAAACTCATCAGTATCGTGATCGGGTCATCGAATACGACGAACCAGCATACGCAGCGGGCGTCTGGAATGTGCCGACGTGGATGTTTCCTGAAGAATGGGTCGCAGAACAGCCTTACCGCGTGGTGCGCGAACTGACGGAACGGTTTGTTCGCTCGACGTGACTTGACCAAGCAAGGATAACCTAAAGAAAGTTTTCGATTCTGCCGATAATGACAGTAAGCGACGACTCCGCAATGCTCCTGACCGCAAAGAGGGTTCCCGTAGAGACGGTCGCGATACGGGATAAGGCGAACACGCATGGAACTCTTGACGGACATCGAGGCGGGCGAAACCCAACCCGCCCAACACAACACAGAAAAAAAATCGCTCAATCTGCGCCGCTTGCTCTGGCTCTGTACTGCCGGAATCTCGCTGGCTGCCTTGACAACATGGCATTCGCATGGCTGGCTGGCGGCACTTTTCGGCAGCGTGTTTGCCCTGCTCTATCCCCGAACCGTACAACCGAAAACCACACTGGCGGCTTCTCATTCCTTTCGTGCCGAAGCCCTCGAATTTCAACTCGCCGAACTCCGCGACAATCACAAACAACTCAAACAGACTTACGCGACTGTTGCCGGTCTGCACCGCGAACAAAAAGCGCAGCTCGACGGCGTGCGCGGCAGCAATCAAATCCTGACTGCCGCCCTGTCCCCTCGCGAAAAAGAGACTCCGGCGCGTTTGCTGCGTGCCGTCATGGACAGCATGGAGGCGGGCGGCGGTGTGTTATGGCTCACAGACACGGGACAAAACTGCTTGCGTCCCCAAATTATTGAAGGGCGCATCTCGAACAAGATTGAGAGTTATGCCGTTCCGCTCGGCGAAGATTACGCGCCGGAAGATATTCGCTTGAACTGTGACCGGCATCTTCGCAATGCCACTCCCACACAAACCGCCATTGTCTTTGATGAAAATGAAGACAGCGACTTATCAAATCCCAAGACCGGAGGCAATAGCCCCGTCGTTACGCTTCTTTTACGCGAACCGACCAAAGACGGAGCCAACGAGGGCGAGATTTTCGCTGCCATCGGTTTGTGTGACGCCCGTCGTGCAATCGGGTTTACAGCGACAGATATGGAAAGGCTTCATTTGCTTGCTTCGGCATTGTCTGCGGCGTTACATAGTATCGAGGAGCGTGTCCATCTTGAGCGGCGACTGCGCGAAGTCACTATGCTGTATGATTTGCACCGTCTGATGCAGTCGGCGGGCGGCAAAGAGCAGATCTGCAAAGCGGTTGTCAGTCAGATTCACAGCCTCACAGACTGTGACAACTGTACCCTGTTTTTGCTGGATCGCGCTCATGGAACCCTTGAAGCTAAAGCCACCAAAGGGCGGGTTGTCAACTTGCTGGATCAGATGCAGTTCGAGCGAGGAACCGGCGTTTCCGGCTGGGTCGCGGCGAAAGGGCGACAAGTGCATATTTCGGATTTGGCGCAGGAGCCGAGTCTCAATATCGCCTCGGTTCCGCCGCGTGTGCGCTCGTTTGCCGCAATTCCGATGCGCGTACAGAATCAGATTGTCGGCGTCATCAACGTCAGTGACGGCAAGCCCGGACAGTTTTCTGAAGACGACTGTGAACTTCTCAATCTCTTGGCGGAGCAAGCCGCCGTTGTTATCGAACACAGCGAAGAAGTCCACAATCTGGAGATTCAGGCACTCACCGATCCGTTGACCGGAGTCGCCAATCGTCGCTATTTCCACAAACGCCTTGAGGAGGAGATACGCCGCACGCGCCGCTACAAACACTCGCTTGGCATGATCATGATCGATATTGACCATTTCAAGAAGGTCAATGATCAGTATGGACACGCGACGGGCGATGCTGTGTTACAGGGTTTGGCAGTACTGCTGCGGCAGTCGGTACGCGATACCGAAATTGTGGCGCGATACGGCGGGGAAGAGTTCGCCCTGCTGATGCCGTTGACGAATACCGATGAGGCGTATGCGGCGGCAGAACGGATTCGGAAAGCGGTTTTTGCCCACGCCTTCACGAATCTGCAAGGCAAAGTGATTCCGATCACGGTGAGCGTGGGAGTTGCCTCGTTCCCTTCGGATTGTCGAACAGTTTCCGAACTGATTGAAGTGGCGGACAAAGCGTTATATGCGGCGAAAAACGGCGGACGTAATCAAGTCCGCCGCACCGAAGAGACGATACTCGCGACAGCGCGATAATCACGACATATCTGAAATTTGCGGCTTTCTTCTGAAACTTGAAGAGAGCCGTTTTCACGTCAGAAGTGAGTCGGTTATGGTATAATCAAAACCAAAGATAATCTCAAAAGAGAGGTAAAGAATGGATATTGCAGAAGCCATTGAAACCGAGTCGGAATTGGAACAAAAATCTACACTTTTGACGTTGACTTATCCACTGCAAGATGTCGTCAACTTACCGCTTCCTCGCAAGCGTGTCGTGGCGCGATTCGATATGGACATTGATTTTTCAAACCTTCCAAAGCGTAAGCCTCACGTTATTATAGAACCGGATAGGGAGAATGCCGAATGAATCCGTTCTGGTATGCTCTTGTAGATGCAAAGGCAGAACTGGATCAAGGAGACCTTATTGTCAATTGTCCGGTAGTCGGCTGGAGGGAAGGGTCGCTTGGACTGCGTGCCAATAATGAACCAGTCAATCACTTACGTCAAGCCGTCGAAGTGGTTGAAACCGATGTTGTCGTCTTGACTCAAACGTGCGATTTGGCACAGAATAAAGTCCGCTATGTCATTCTCTGTCCCCATTACGCGCTTTCGGTTTATCGAGAGACTTGGGAGGGCGCACAGCGTTTAGCGGGACAAAATCCCTCCGCAAAATCGTGGGCGCGTCATATCGAGCATATCGCTTCGGGACAGATATGGAACCTCGCCTTATTGAACGCGGAGGACACAGACACATACCACGCTGAACATCGTATTGTAGACTTCCAAGAGGTTTTGAGTTTGCCTCGTGAATTCTTGGAGTCGTGGCTTCAGCAAGGGCGTCAACCGCGCTTACGTCTGCTTCCTCCCTATCGCGAACATCTTTCTCAGGCGTTTGCCCGATTTTTTATGCGTGTCGGTCTCCCCACAGATATTCGGAAAGACTGGTAGAACTCAACGCAACCAAGTGTCTGCCGCACCGAAGAGACGACACTCGCGACAGCGCGATAACCGCCTGTTCCTACTCTTGTTCAGCGTGCTGCCTTGATTCAGTTTGACTGTCCGCCGAATTTTTCACTGACGCCCGAAGCCCTGCCAAATACGCTTCACGACTCTCTTGCGCCAAAACTGGAGTACAAACGAACGCGCAGAGAATCAAACCGAAGCACCAAGAGACTCTCATGGTAAAATTTCCCTCTATAACATCAAAATTGGACTTTAGACTGTCAGCAAACGATTCAAGTTACCAAACGAAGCAGGAATTTCCGAGGAGGAAACAGAAAACACAGGATAACGAAACGCAATTCTCGTGAGAACTCAAAATGCTACATCATTTACCCAAATTCGCTCTGACCGGAACAGGCAGTCTTGCCCTATTGACGCTCGCCCTGACAGCGCGTCCGACTGAAAAGCAAAACGTCTCTGTTCCCGCAGGCTTCGCTGTCCTTCAGGAGAACTGTCTGCGGTGTCATAACGCCGACGTGAAATCGGGGGGGATTGATTTTTCCACCAGACAGGCGGCACTTAAATCGGGTGCGTTGCTCTCGCAACAGAGCGAAAAAAGCCCGATTCTGCTTCAAGTCAAAGCGGGGAAAATGCCGCCGACAGGCAAACTGCCCGATGCTTCGATTCGCGCCCTCGAAACTTGGATACGAGCAGGAGCCGTTTATCCACAAGCCGCAGTTAAACAAGCAGAAAAACCGTTGTGGTCGTTTCAGCCGATTTCGCGCCCCACTGTTCCGAAAACGAAATATGATAAGTTGGCGATTAACCCGATAGACCGTTTTCTATTCGCCGAAATGGTGCAGCAGAACCTTACGCCGTCCGCCCCTGCCGACAAGCGCACTTTGTTGCGCCGTGTCAGCATAGACCTTACGGGACTGCCGCCCACCCCGCAGGAGATCGCCGCGTTTCTCGCAGACAAATTGCCCAATGCGTATGAAAAGGTCGTGGATCGTCTGCTTGCGTCTTCGGCATACGGGGAACGCTGGGGTCGGCATTGGCTCGATGTCGTGCGATTTGGCGAAAGTACGGGCTATGAGCAGAACCATGTGCGCTCAACCGCATGGCACTATCGCGATTATGTCATTCGTGCCTTCAATCAAGACAAGCCATTCGCCGATTTTGTGACCGAGCAGCTTGCCGGTGATGTTGTCGGACGCGGCAAGCCCGAAATTGAGACAGGAACGGGTTTCCTTGTCGCCGGAATTCACGATACTGTCGGCATTCAGACCGAAGAAGGCACACGCCAGCAGCGTTCCAATGATCTCGACGATATGGTGGCGACAACAAGCGCGGCGTTTTTGGGAATGACCGTCGCGTGTGCGCGATGCCACGATCACAAGTTCGATCCGATTCCGCAAAAAGATTATTATCGTATGATGGCGGCGTTCGCAGGAGTCAAGCACGGCGAGCGTCCTCTCGGCGAACCGAAAGAAGATACAAGAGAAGAGCAAGAGAATCTGCGTATCAAAATCACGCAGACGACCAATAAAATCAATGCCCTTGACGGCATCGCCCGCGAACGCCTGACCAAAGCGAACGAACCCGACAAAGCACGTCCCGCCGTCAATGCGCGACGGAATGAGGACACATTCGCGCCTGTCATGGCAAAATTCGTGCGGTTTACCATTGCGGAAACTCGTGATGGCACGGAACCCTGCCTTGATGAACTGCAAATTTTCGCGCAGGGAACAGACGGCAACATCGCTCTCGCCTCTTCGGGAGCCAAAGCGACAGCATCCGGTCTGCTTCCCGGCTACGTCGTCCATCAGATTCCGCACCTCAACGACGGCAAACTCGGCAACGATTTCAGTTGGATTAGCAGCAAAGCAGGAACGGGTTGGGCGCAAATTGAACTGCCAAAAGTGGTTGCGGTCAATCGCGTGTTGTGGAGTCGAGACGGCGGCGAACTGGCGCGATTCGATGATCGTCTGCCGATGGTCTATCGTATCGAAATCTCACAGGATGGCAAAGTTTGGCAGACCGTTTCCACCGATTCAGACCGCGCTCTCAAAGGCGATTATATCCACCCAAACCAACTGCAAGCCGCGCTGACTGACGCCGAAAAAGTCCAACGCAAGGCACTGGTCACCGAACGCCAAAAGCATAAAGAGGCTCTCGATGACGTAACGGATGGTCTGATGGCGTATCTCGGACAATTCACAACGCCCGATCCAATTCATTTGCTCAATCGCGGCGACGTGATGCTGCGCGGCGAACTCGTCTCCCCCGGCGGTTTGACCCAACTCGCCAAGTTGCCCGGTGAACTGCCGCTCAAAGCGAGCGAGTCCGAATCGGCGCGTCGGCTGGCTCTTGCCAAGTGGATTACCCACGCCGACAATCCTCTTACGGCGCGGGTTTGGGTCAATCGTGTTTGGCAGTATCATTTCGGCAGCGGCATTGTGGCGACTTCGAGCGACTTCGGACGCAACGGCACGCCTCCCACGCATCCGGCTCTCCTCGATTATCTGGCAAAGGATTTTCAGGAGAGCGGCGGCAAAATCAAGCGGCTTCATAAGCGGCTCGTGATGTCGTATGCCTATCGCCAATCCAATGCCAACAACCTCAAAAACGCCGCCCGCGATGCCGGAAATCGCTATCTGTGGCGAATGCCTTTGCGCCGTATGGAAGCGGAAGCCGTTCGCGATTCGATATTGCAGAGCAGCGGCAAACTGGATCGGCGCATGGGCGGGGCAGGCTACGCGCTGTTCAAATATACGGTTGTCAATATCGGAATTTACGAGCCGCTCGACGAGTATAAGCCCGAAACGTGGCGGAGGGCGGTCTATCAGCAGACAGTTCGGGCAGTGCAAGACGATCTGCTTGGTTCGCTTGACCTGCCGGAATGCTCGCTTCGCGCTCCGAAACGCGACAACACTACCACGGCACTGCAAGCCCTGTCTCTGCTCAACGGCAATTTTCTGACGCAGCAAGCGGGGTTCTTCGCGGAACGAGTCAAGCAGACTGCCGGAACCGACGCGAAAGCCCAAGCCGTTCAAGCGTTCCGGTTCGCCTTCGGACGCACTCCCAACGCCGTAGAAACGCAGGGAGCCGTGCAATTGATTCGCACCTATGGACTGCCGTCGTTGTGCCGCGCCCTGCTCAACGCCAACGAGTTTCTTTACTATTGACACTGTGCGTTGGAAGGAGACAATTTCAATATGAGGAAAAGCCCAAAACGCCAATATTCCGATTTGACCTTGCGAGAGGTTTTAGAGATGCTTGGGCAAACGCGCCTCATGGAATGGCATTTTGATATACCGCTTCATAAACCCAGCAGCGATCTACAAGCCCATCTGCGCCGACTTTCTGCTTTCGATCTCCAGTCCTCGGAACAAGCCAAAACACTGCTTATCGATGCGATGTTTGCCGAAATCGTGCCTTTGCATACGAATCTGAAAGTCTGGAAAGCGGCTCCTCTGAAAACGGACACCTTGACCGGATTTGCAGATTACCTGATCGCCCCCAATCGCGCTTATCTGGCGACGCCACTGTTGTGTGTGACGGAAGCCAAAAAAGACGACTTTGAACGGGGGCAAGCCCAATGTATTGGGGAAATGCTGGCGTGTCGCTGGCACAATACGCAAGAGAATATCGAAATTGACGTTCACGGAATTGTCAGCAACGGGCAGGTGTGGCAGTTCTACAAACTGATGCGAACCAACAAAGTTTTTGAGACGGGGTTGTATACAACCGAGAATCTTCCCCAGTTGCTCGGTATCTTGGACTTTGTTTGCGCCGAATGTGCAAAAAATCTTCCTGAATAGCCAGAAACAGAACTTTCTTATGAACAACGAAGAAAACAACCCCAATCGCCGCGAATTTTTGGGACAAATGCAGAACGGACTGAGCGGAATCGCATTGGCATTTCTGCTTGCCGAAGAAACCGCTCACGCTCAAAAGGGAACAGGGAACAGGGAACAGAACCCAATCACCCAACGCCCCAATGACCTAACGACCCACCAGCCGCACTTTGCGCCCAAAGCCAAACGTGTGCTACAGATATTTTGTCCGGGAGCCGCCAGTCATATCGATCTGTGGGAACACAAACCTGAACTAGAAAAACGGCACGGTCAGCCGCTTCCCGGACTGACCGGAGCGAGCAGTTTTCAGGGCGGCAACGGCAATATCATGCGGAGTCCGTGGGGCTTTCAACCACGCGGGCAAAGCGGCAAAATGATCTCGGAACTGATTCCTCATCTCGCCGAACATATTGATAAAATGGCGTTTGTCCACTCGCTGACCGCCAAAAGTAATACGCACGGTCCTGCAATGCTTCAAATGAATACCGGATTTGTCCTCGACGGCTTTCCGAGTATGGGATCGTGGGCGACGCTGGCACTGGGAACCGAAAACCAGAACCTGCCCGCGTTTGTGGCGATTCCGGATCGGCGCGGAATGCCTCCGAATGGACCTGCGAACTGGGGCGCGGGATTCCTGCCAGCGGCGTTTCAAGGCACAGCGTTCAACTCCGAGAAAGCCATTGCCAACCTCAATCCGCCGCCCGGAGCCACACCGCAGGGCGAAGCGGCAACGCGCCAATTCCTGCAACGCTTGAACGCCGACTATCTGAACCAGCACGCCGGAAACACCGAACTCGCGGCACGCATTGCGGCGTATGAACTGGCGGCACGAATGCAGCTCAGTGCGCCCGAAGTCTCCGACCTCTCCAAAGAGAACGCCGCGACCCGCAAACTCTATGGAGCCGACCATCCCGATCCGTTCGTCGCCGGATATGCCCGCAACTGCATTCTGGCGCGGCGACTTCTTACGAGCGGCGTGCGATTTGTGCAGCTCTACTGCGGGGCGTGCGCCTCTGGTGTGGACGGCTTGCTGAACTGGGACGCGCACAAAACTCTCAAAGCCGATTATGAACGCCACGCACCGATCTTAGATCAGCCGACTGCCGCGCTCCTCACCGATTTGGCACAGCGCGGAATGCTGGACGATACTTTGATCCTTTGGACAACAGAATTCGGACGGATGCCGACCAACCAAACGGGCAGTCAGGGGCGCGATCACAATCCCTACGGCTTTACAGCGTGGATGGCGGGAGCAGGCGTCAAAGCGGGCTTGAGTTATGGCGCAACGGATGAATTCGGCTACAAAGCGGAAAAAGATGTCTGCACGATCTACGATTTTCACGCGACGGTCTTGCACCTGCTCGGCTTGGATCACAAAAAACTGACGTTCTACCATAATGGCAGTCAACGCCGCCTCACCGATGTTCACGGCGAGGTAATCCGCCCACTTCTTGCCTAAACAGATAGGGTAACTGAAAAAATCAGAGAATATCCGTTCTACTAATCAAGAAAGTTGAAACCTTCGGTTTGGAAGGTTCAAGGGAGAATGATGAATGAAACTTGCACTGCATTTGCTTTTCTTGTGTACGATGATGCTTGCCTCGGTGCCCCTTTTAGCACAAACTATATTGAACGGGTCCATTGAAAGTATCTTTCCTAACAAACTCCAACTGTCATCCGGTGAATTGCTGGCGCGAACGGACACAACGACCATTAAAATGCCTACTAATAAAGACGGCAAATGGGAGGATTTGAAGAACGGCGACAAAGTACGAGTCATGCTGGATTCCAAGAAGCGCATCGTTTCTGTAACTCTTATGGATCGCATCCAAAATAAAACCATCGTTCAGCAAATGGTCGAGATGGAACCAGTAGAGGGTCGTTGAAATCGTGATAAGAATATAACCATTCATGGGCGCGTACTTGAGATTGCCGGCACAATGCCCATCGAGGAAAACGGCTTCTCTGCCGTTTTCCAAAACAAGGGTTTCGATTTGTTCGAAGCATGGATAGGATATCGCGGTGGAGAAGGTCGTGGCAATGTTCGTTTTCGCGTGCGAGGCGACGGCGAAGAGTTATATACTCACCTTACGCAGACGGACATTTCGTCGAGATTGAAACAAGCCCTTTTGATCTCTAAAATGGACTGGAAGAGAGTGAAAATCACTCTCTTCAATAGCTCGGCTGCGTAAGGGGAGTTATATATATCTTCAGTAATGATGCCCTCCGATGCTGCGATAAAAATCAGCATTTCGGTCAAAGGCTATTCCGGCATTACATTGGCTGTTATTGGTGAATCCAGTAGCAATGCGGGTGCAGTCTGGGCAGAACCCGTTTTAATCAGACTGCCGTCTTCAATACCCTCTCTTATCTCTCCGACGATGAATGAAAAGATTGCTCAGGATGTGCCTTTGGTATGGAAGTAGGTGGAAGAAGCGACCGGCTACCTCTTGGAACTTCAATGCGAAAATTTGCGGAACGGCAAAGATGCAGACAACCCGAATCGCTTTGTGGTGATGCCGTTGTCCTCAAAAACATTGATCTATAACTTCCAAGCCGACAAAATGCCAAAGGGGAAATGGCGGTGGCGTGTTCACGCTTTGAGCCAAACGGCATTTCTTGGTCAGATGGACACATGGCGCACATTTATTTACGAGTGATGAACCGATACCAAAACTTTGGAGAACAACATGATCACGATTCAAGTTTTTTCGCAAGCGACAGGCAACCCTGTCAAAGGAAGCAAAGTAGGCGTCAGCGTCGGCTGGAGTGGAGTCAACCATGAATATACGGACAGTAGCGGTGAGGCAAATTTTGCCACGATTTCGCCCGGAGACGCCGAGGTTTATGTAGACGGCAAGACTGTATTCAAAGGCAGACTTGAAGGTCGCAAACTCATTTACATTTGATTTTATGATCTGATGAGTTTTATTGGGGAAGTCGATTAACAACACATTAGGAGATAGCGGTATGACTGATGATCTTGATGGTATTGAGTTGCTATCAAAACGTTTTTCGGAAGCAATAGGCAACCTGCCGAAAAGTAGTTCAGGTGATTATTTTCTCAATGAGAACATCACTGGTCAAGGCGGAAAAATTTTGCGTATGTTCGAAGGCGAACTGGAGAAATCTCCCGATGATAAGGATGTACAACGCTCCATGTCGAAGCATCTTTACCATATGGGGTATATGTATTACATTGCGATACACCTCATATTTCTGCCAGTTAATAGACCTCTGCAAAAAGACCATCAACATATGGAAAAAGAGGCGCGAGCATTTGCCTTTAATGCGTGCAGGTACCTACATCGCAGTTTTTCAATGAATCCTAACTCAAGTGCAGCATTTGTCTTAGCAGACATCTTCCGCATTTCTAAATTTTATGCCAGCGCATTATACTGGTACAATAAAGTCGAGGTTGCCTCTGATGACGCGGATGCTGTAATCGACGCCAAATCCCGACGGTTGGATTTGCAAGCGGACGGTAAATCATCTGATCCCGTCATTGCCCGCAACTCGGCTTTTCCAACACAAGAAACACCTGGTCTACAGTTAGAGAATCAAGTTATCCTTAATACTTCTCAATCTAATTCAGGCACGGGTAAAAAAACGGGAGGCTGCGGATTAGGAGTACTCGGCATAGTTATCTGTTTAAGTCTCATGGGCTGGTCTCTTATGAGATGGTATGCGGGCGTAACTCAAGGGTATCGATCCGAAGCAATTACTCTAACATCTTCCGCACCAAAACAGGAAATTAGTATCAATCGACCTCAGCAGATAATGATTCCTGTAGACACCGAGGGGGCAGAGCAAAGCCGCGAAATCGTAGGTTATCGGGATAAATCGGCTTGGACAGCGAGAGCATCGTCTACGCGGCGTTCTGCGAGAGATGCATCTGATGGTCATTCGATCAATTACGCGCCTTTCAATGCCCTTGACGGAGTAAGTGAAACAGCTTGGTGTCCAGAAAAGGGCAATCCTGATGACGGCATTGGAGAATGGATAGAAGTCGCTTTTCCAAGCAGCCGTCGCGTCGCTGAGATTGGTATGGTTGTTGGATATACAAAGATGCACCGGGTTTTTGGTGATGTGTTTCCGATCAACAACCGTGTTCAAGAAGCTCTTTTTACTTTTTCGGACGGCTCTTCTATCTCATGGAAATTCCAAGACGACCAACAAATGCAAACATTCGAGCTAGCAAAACCATTGACTACTTCATCAGTCAAAATTACCATTCTTAGCGTTTACCCCAGTTCCAGTATTCGAGCAGGAAAGCAGCAAAAAGATCGATGGCACGATACTTGTATTTCTGAATTATCTTTTAGAGGCAGCAGATAAAAGACCTCAAAACATTGTCACGGCAGTAGAGCGACAGTGCAGACAAAGAAAGGATCCAGTTGTACAGAAATACCGTTCCGTTGTATAATGGGAAGAGACATAGAGAGTTAGCGTGTGCCTTTCTAAAGGATTGACGTTTAGACTAAATTGAGGCTTGAATCAGAGACTCGGAACAGTTCCATGAGATTGAGAGGCACTTCTCAAAATGATTACAAGGAATTTATGGCACGTTGCCTCAGCGAGCGGGCTATACCCAACTTGCCATTAATTCTTTGTAATTTTCCAATAGAGAGTTTTCACTCTCATTGGCAGTCTCTTGGGCGACAATTCGAAGCGCGAAGAGGCTTGAATTTGTCTAAACGTGAATAAAGGAGAAACGATAATGCTTCGTGAAGGAATGAGCAGCGACGAAGTCGCTCGGCTTGGCACAGAGAAATACGAAGCGGGTATCCGCGACAAAGTCGAGACGGAAGAGAATATCGGCAAAATGGTGATTATTGATATTGAGACGGGGGAATATGCTGTCGATCCGACGGGGCGCGAAGCGTCCAGAAAACTGCACGCCATAAGTCCCGGTGCAGCACTCTACGGAATTCGCATCGGCTACAATGTTGCCTACTCGCTTGGTGGATTTATGGAGCGTGTCACGCGATGATCAGCGGCAATGTGCAGAGGATGCACCCGCTTGTTCCTGTCATCTTCCGACGAGGAGGGCAACCCGATCTTGCCATTGAGTTTGTCGTAGATACGGGATTTGTCGGTGATCTTACCCTGCCAGCGGCGGCAGTCGGAGCGTTGGGACTGGTTTTTACTCACGACTCAGGTGCAAACCTCGCTGACGACAGTTTTATCAGTGTGCAAGTTTACAGTGCGACAATCCTCTGGCACGGAGTTGAGCGCGAAGTCGATGTACTCGCAACAGGAAAACGTCCTCTGCTCGGAATGGCTCTTATGCACGGAGATGAACTCGTCATCCAATGTCGGGAGGGCGGTTTGGTCACTATAGACGACGAGTATTCCGTTTAGGTACGGTGGAATTGCTTGTCCAACTCCTTGAATGGAATTGTCACGACAATGGGGCGACCATGCGGACAGAGATACGGGTTCTCGGTCTCCGCCACTTGCTCCAGCAACCCCTGCATTTCCGGCAGACTCAACGGATCGCCCGCCTTGACCGCCATTTTGCAAGCGTTTGTAATCGTCACATGATCGCGTTGAACTAACAGTCGCCGCGATACTGAATGATTAACGAGTTCATCGATCATATCGCGCAAAATCGCCTCATACGGCTTATTGGACAGCAACGCGGGAATCGCACGCAGTACAAAACTTTCGCCCCCGAATGGCGCAATCTCCCAGCCCAATTCGCCGAAACTCTCACAATGTTCCGTCAACAGCATTGCCTCGCGTCGGCTCAAATTGATAGTCAACGGCACTGCCAATCGCTGAACCGGAATCCCGTTCGAGTGCCGCACTCCTCACCGATTTGGCATAGCGCGGAATGCTGGACGATACCCTGATTTTGTGGACAACAGAATTCGGGTGAATGCCGACCAATCAGACGGGCAGTCAGGGGCGCGATCACAATCCCTACGGCTTTACAGCGTGGATGGCGGGAGCAGGCGTCAAAGCGGGCTTGAGTTATGGCGCAACGGATGAATTCGGCTACAAAGCGGAAAAAGATGTCT
>Ga0163154_10004895_pt1 | contig 17389 bp, 17 predicted proteins | sample OliLakLV19MP9P1_FD_148649 | JGI IMG/M metagenome (GOLD analysis project Ga0163154, IMG submission 148649) | Freshwater microbial mat bacterial communities from Lake Vanda, McMurdo Dry Valleys, Antarctica - Oligotrophic Lake LV.19.MP9.P1 | ecosystem: Environmental > Aquatic > Freshwater > Lake >...
TGCACATCGTCGGCACCGTCGTGATCGCTCTCGGCGCACTGCGGATGAAGAATCTGCAGAGCTACGGCCGCGCGGTGACCGCCAGCATCCTGGCCATGGTTCCGTGCGTCGGCACGAGCGGCTGTTACTGCCTGATCGGGCTCCCGATCGGGCCGTGGGCCCTGATCGTCCTGATGGACTCCGGCGTCCAGGCCGCCTTCACAGCGAAGCGACCGCCGTCCGTGTGAACGTCCGGCCGACGGTCGCGCGCGCCTAGGCCCCAGCAGAGCCGGCACGCCCGGACTGCGCGCGCGCGTCATTTGCGCATTCGCTCGCCTCGGGCACGAGCTCCAGCCGCTCGCGCTCGATCGGCCGCCCGCACGTCACGCACCGGCCGAAGGTGCCGGCCCCGACCCGCTCCAGCGCGCGCTCGACCAGCACCATCCGCTCTTCGACCGTGTCGCGCGCGGTCAGGTCCACGTCGAGAATGGCCTCCTCGGCCGCTTCGTCGCCGGTGTCGCCCTGCTCCTCGGCGAAGGACGCGAGCGTCGCGAGCTCGTCCTCCGACTCGTCGCGCATCGTGCCGAGCAGGCTGCGCAGGCGCAGTTCGTAGGCGTGGATTTCCTTGGGGCTCAGCGGCTCGTTCATGGATGTCGCTCGCGTTGGAGGTCGTCGGGAAGGCCAAGGCGTCAGACCAGGATCCCCGCGGATGCCCGGAAGGCCAATTGCCGAAGGCAGGGGCCGAGAGGCACCGCCCAGAATCATTCCGGTGGCAAATGCCGCGCCCACCGCCGCGATCCAGCGTCGCCGCGCGACCCTACTTCGCACGCGCTTACTTCCAGTTGCGCGACTTGCCCGCGGCGAGCCACTCGATCGCGGTCTCGATCCGGCGCTCGCGCGTGTCGACACCCTTGGCCTCGCCGATCCTCTCCAGGTGCTCGCGCTGGTAGCTCGGGCTGAACCCGTCTTAGTTCGCGCGCGCCTTTTCGGGCTGGGTCCGAGAGCGCGGCGTGGAAGTCGGGAGAGCCCGAGCAGACGGCGTCGCGTTTCCGTCGAACCGTGATGCGACTCGATCGGTGCGCGCGGTCCGGGCACGATGCGGTGGGATCCCCTTCGCAACGACGCTGATGCGTCGTCGCGATTCGTCGCTTCGCGACGAACCGGGGCATTCCAACTGCGCCGCGGGCGCGAGCACGCCGTGGTACTTCAGCAGGTGCGCTCGCGGCCTGGGCACGCGCGCGGCGAGTCGCTCGAGGAAGGCCAGCGGCTCGAAGACGATCGCGTTGGTGCCATCGCGCCTGGCGCGCCGCAGCCGGTAGACCACGCGGCCGTCAGCATCGATCGAGAGCCGCTCGCTCGCGATGGCGGGGCGAGCGATGTACCTGCACAGTCGCTCGAGTCCGGCGCGGTCGTGACCTTCGATCGCGACCTTGGCGTGGAGCAAGAAGCCCTCGAGGTGGCAGCACAGCTCGCCGGGAAGGAGGAGCGGCCGGCGGTCGCGCTGACGACCGCGCCGCGTCAGGGGCTGGCCGCTCTCCGGTCCGAGCGCGACGCGCCCTTCGACCGAGGCTGCGCTCATGAGCGCGAGCAGGGGCTCGTCGGGCACGGGTTCGTCGTGCTCGGCGTGCTCCTCGCGCGCCAAGCGGCCGCGACGCTGGAGGTAGCGCACGATGCGAAGGTGCAGGATCGCGATGACGTGCGCGACGTCCTCATCGCGGATGTCGGGCGCGGGCTGGAAGCGGGGCGCGGTGAGCAGACCTTGCTCTGCAAGACCGGCCCCTTCGCGAACGTGACGTCCGCCGTCTTCGCCGACTTCCTGCACGATCTCGAGGAGCACGACCTCGTGACGCAGCTCGGCGACGGCACGCTCGTCCTCGCTCCCGATCGAGCAGCCACTCATCCCCGGGCTCTTCCTCGTCTTCGACGACCGCCGCTGGCGCGTCGTGAACGTCGACGTCGAGCGGAAGGACGTCTTCGGTCTGCCCCCGCCCGGTGGCGTGCCGGCGCAGTTCGGCGGCGAAGGCGGATTCATCCACGACCGCGTGCGGCCGGAGATGCTCGCGGTCCTGAGGTCGACCGACGTGCCGGTCTACCTCGACGCCCGCGCGCGGGACCTCCTCACCGACGCGCGCGAGCAGTTCGCTCGGTTCGGTCTCGTCGAGCAGAGGTTCGTCGCGCACGGCAACGACGTCGTCTGGTTCCAGTGGATCGGCGCCCGCACGATGAACACGTTGGTGATCGAGCTGCTCGCACTTGATCTCGCGACGATGCGCGACGGCATCGCGGTCACGGTCGCGCGCTCGTCACTCGGCGAGCTAGTCGACGTGCTGCGCCGAATCGCCGACCGCGGTCCGGCGGATACGAACGCGTTAGCGGCGACCGTCGCGAACAAGCTCCTCGAGAAGCACGATCCGTTCCTGCGGGAGGAACTTCTCGATTTCGACTACGCGGCGAAGCGTTTGGGCACCGAAGGGGCGTATCGGGCGGCGTGCGATGCCGCTCGCGGCGGGACGGCGTCGTGAGCAGACTCCCGAGCCCAAGCGTCCGCGGGATCTCGCCGGCTGTCGGAGCGCGGCGTTGGTTGGGACGAGAGGAATTGGACCACCTGCCTCATGCCCCCGAAGCGAAGGTCAGCCTCCTCTCGGGCTCGACGTCGGCGTCCCAATCGCGCCGATTTCACCGAGGTCACCACGGCTAGCACGATAGATGCACGATTCGTCGTACTTCAGAACTCTGGGGCGGCTTCTCGCCGAGAATCGGTCGGCGCCGGATCCGCCGGAAGCGCGAAGGGCGAGCCCGCCTCTTCGACGAGGGGCCGCACGGCCGAAAGAGCGCCTGAATCGCCGCGATTTCTACAAGGTCGCGCGAGCACGCCGCGCTTTGCGACCAAGGCGAGGATCCCTCGCGCGGCAGGCCATTTGCCTCCACCGACGCGTGCGTCCACACGGCCGCACGTCGAGTCGGTTCCCGGAACGGAGGCAGAGATGGCAAAGATCGCGATGTTGGTCGGTCAGGAGTACGAGGATTCGGAAGTGCGCGTTCCGTTGGACCGCTTGCGCGAGGCGGGGCACGAGGTCGTGATCGTCGGCGTGAAGGCCGGCGAGGTCCTGCGCGGCAAGAAGGGTGAGGAGGAGGTCACTGCGGACCGCGCGATCGACGAGGTGCAACCGCGCGAGTTCGCGGCGCTCGTCCTTCCGGGCGGCAAGTCGCCCGCCCACCTTCGCCTGGACGCGCGCGTCGTCGAATTCGTGAAGTCGTTCGCGGCGACGTCCAAGCCCATAGCGGCGGTCTGTCACGGGCCGCAACTGCTCGTCGAGGCGAACGCATTGCGCGGCAAGAACCTGACGTCCTGGCCCGAGATCCGCGAGGAGATGGAGAAGGCCGGCGCGAATTGGGTCGATCGCGAGGTCGTCGAGGATGGTGCGCTGATCACCTCGCGCAAACCCGCGGACCTCGAGGCGTTCTCGGACGCGCTCCTCGCGCGACTGGAAGCCCCCGCGAAGATGAAACAGGAACAGCGCGCTCAGTTGTGAACGTGACCGTCCGAGCTCGCTCGCGGCGCGGGCGGGCTCCGAGAGTCTGAAGGAATCACACGCTCGGAGGATTGGACTTCCCAGCGCATGACCGATCCGTTTTCCACGTGCGCCGTGCCGGGAGTGCGCGGCGCGTACGGCGCGCGGCCCGGTCGATCGCTTGGCGGAAGCGCTCATGTCGGAGGCGCGGCGGATCGTTTCGAGGTCGACTTGGGTGAGTGAGCGCAGTGCCGCCTGCCCGCCAGTGATTCCACCGCCGCATGAAGTTCGTACATGCGCGGCCCACCTGAGGTCGTACTCGATGAACGGACGATCAACACGCTACTCGAGCTCGAGAGGCGGAATTCCCCGGGAAAACTAGGGAATCCGTCAATGCCCCCGCAGCCGCCGGGCCGCCTGGGCCAGCGGGTACGCGACCGCGCGGATCCCGTTGCGGAAGCCCACGGGACGCAGTCCGCGCGCTGTGCGGAACATCGACATGCGCAGCGCGCCGTCCTCGAGCGCGACTCGTTCGAGCAGGTGCAGCTCGGCGATCTTCCGCGCAGCGGCACGCGACTCGACGACCACGAGCGTGAAGTGCGCGCGCCCCGACGCGATGTCCGCATCGAGCCGCGACAGCCGATCGGACGCGCGCCCCCTCTCCAGCTTTTCCGGCGGCAGAGCGCGCAACTTCGCGATGCCGACGCCGGCGACATGCCAGGGCGTCACCGAGCCGTATTCGTTCGCGAGGAAGTCGTGGACGTCCGTGCGAGAGAGGTCGCGCGCGACCGTGGTGAACGACTCGAACGTGCCGAGCAGGAGGTCCTGATCGCCGACGCGCAGGTCGAGCTCGAGAGTCGCACCGCGCGGACGCATCCGGATCGCGAGCCCCAGCACGTCGCCGCCTTGCACATCGTCCGCGTGCAGCGCGCCACCCAACCTGACGACGGCTGGACCCGCGAGACGCGGCCCCACCACGTCGTCGAGTGCGCGAATCTCGGCACGACAGATCACGCCGTGCGCGTGCACGGCGCGGCGCCCGCTGAACAGGCTCGCGACAGCGGCAAGCACGCCCACGACGAGCCCGACCAGCGCACCTGCGAGGAACAAAAGTAGAAGGCCGAGCGCACGCATCGGCGCGCATCCTAGGCCCGCAAGGAGCCGGCGCCTTGGTCGGGGTTTGCCTACTCCTGGTGTGCTCGATCGATCGCCACCCGTTCTCGACGGGTACGGTCGCGACGCACCCAACGACCTCGCCCGCATCGTCCCTGAGTTCCAACTCGGCGGCCGTCCTGCGCGCTCGCGCAGGCCAGGAAAGTCGCGAGGTGCTCGCGCAGCACCTGGTGTAGCGCGCCGCGCTCGGGCTCGCGCCGTCGGCGCTGGGCGCCTGTCGTCTCTCGTCACGAGTGCATCCCGGGGACTGCTCGGAATACGGTTCGGTCGCGGGTGGAGTTCAGGCGCGTGGCTGCGCACTCGAACGCGGGGATAGGAACTCCAAGCGGATCACCCCCGACAGCGGGTAGCGGCTCGGGCCGATTCCCGGGAGGTCTCGAGCCCACGGACGAGTGGATCCGGTCCTTCGGATGCACGTCAAGCTGTTCTGCAGAGCCTCGGCAGCCGCCTCGAGTCGGACGGATGCGGTGGGCTGGAGGCCCGGGGCACGGCGTCGCAACACCGCGCCCCCCTGGAGGTGCGCAGCTCGCTCGCGTCGCGGACTAGCAGGCGAACTCGGGCTCGGGAGGCGCTCTGGCGGGAGCGGTCGGCGGGGCTGTGCTGGGCAGCTCGAGGTGGTCGATGATCCTGCGCACGACGAGCCCGTCGGTGAGCAGCGCGATCAGCCTGCGCGCACCGCCGCAATCGGGACACGTGAGAACGTCGACGGCGAAAACGCGGCGTAGTAGATCGGCCCAACGGAGCCTGCGGGTTCTGGCTGGGCTCGAGAGCGCGGCGTGGAATTCGGGAGAGCCCGAGCCCGAGCGGCCGGGGCGAACTCGAACTCTGGCGGCGCTCGAGCGGACGCGATGCGTGGCGCCTCGGTCGGGAGCCCGAGGTGACGGATCACTCTGGGAAGAACTCCGCCCTGAGCCGCGCCTTCCGCATCGCCAGCCCGACCCACAGCAGCACGCCGAAGTAGACCGGGAACAAGACGTGCGTGAACAGTGGCTCGCCGGCGCGCAAGTTCGAGGCCACAGCTCCGCCCAGGTAGCCCGTGAGCAGGATCGCGCCGACGACCGCCGTGCGCGGGATCAAGTACAGCAGCGTGCTCACGAGCAGCACGATGCCGAGCGGGACTATGACGGACTCCGCGTATCCGAGCTTGACCGTCGCTTCGACGACGGGCTCGGGCTTAACGACTTTGAAGGCGCCGTCTACGAGCAAGAGCAACGCGGGCAGTCCGCCGACGATGCGTCCGGTCCAGAGCAGGCGCCGCGAAGGGATGAGTGTTGCGGTGGTCGCGTTCATGGGGATGTGTGGTGCGAGACGCCTTGTGGGTGAGTGGTTGCCTCCAGTCGGGAACTGCGACAGCCAGATCGATGTCCTATGTCGCGCGTTGCGGGGCGATGGCGTGGTGGGGATGATGGAGAGTTCGGCGACTGAGGCTCGCGCGCGGACGGCGGGGGTTATCAGCGGCGGTAGCGCGCCAGGAACGTCTCGACCCCATCGCGCGCGCACGCGGTCACCTGTCGCTTCGGCGGCGTCGTGCCGACAAGCATCGCGCGGTCGAGGAGCTCACCGGCCACGAGATAGGCGAATTGGGCCGCGGCGCGGTGCGCGTCCGTCAGCTTCAGCAGCCGGCGCTGGGCGAGCCGCTCGAAGTGCGAAGCCAGGGCGTCGATCACCTGTCCGGGGGCGCGATCGAAGTACTCGCGCGCGAGGGAAGGAAAGGCGCGCGCTTCGCCGATCAGAAGTCGACGTAGTGCGACCACCTCCAGACGCACGATGCCAAGCGCGAGGCGGCGGCCGAGGTCGAGGAGCGTCGGCCTGAGGTTGGCCGCGGTGATCCCGGCCATCGACTCCTGGCGCAGTGCGCCCGCGAACTCCTCGGCGTATGCAATCACGTCGGCGACGATCTCGGTGAAAAGCGCGTCCTTGTCGGCGTAGTTGTTGTGCACCGTGCGCTTGGCGAGGCCGGCAAGCGCTGCGATCTCCTCGATCGTCGTTCCGGCATAGCCCTTCTGCAGGAAGAGGGTGCGCGCCGCGTCGACCACGGCGGCCCGCGTCCGGAGCACGCGCGGGTCGTCGGCGCGTGGCCCCTCGAACAACTGCCGCCGCCTGCGGTCGGGTGAGCCGGCTCTCGATGTTGCACTCATGAGTGCAATACTATACTTTCGTGGTGTCCTTTCCAGCGCATGCTCGGAACACCACATGCAATCCAATCAGTCGGCTGGCGCCACACCGGCGCGGGCGAACGCCGCGGAATTCGATCGTGGCGCGGCGATCACCCGCTCGCTGCTCGGCTACGGGATGCTGGTCGGCCCTTTCTATCTCGCGATCGGGGTGATCCAGGGGCTCGTGCGCGACGGCTTTGATTTCAAGCGGCATGCGCTCAGCGTGCTTGCCAACGGGACCGGCGGCTGGGTGCAGACGGCCAACCTCATCCTCAGCGGACTGATGGTGATCGCCGCCGCGGTCGGATTCGCGCGCGTCCTTGGACGGAACGGGCGCTGGACCAGCTGGTTCCTGGCTGGCTTCGGAGCCAGCATGATCGCCGCCGCCGTCTTCCGCGCCGATCCGGTCGACGGCTTCCCGGTCGGCACTTCCTTGGGTTATCCGATGTCTATCTCCACGTTCGGGCTGCTGCACTACGTCTGTGGGACCGCCGGGTTTGTCTCGCTCGCTGTCAGCTGCTTCTTCGCGGCGCGGGCGATGTCGCGACGCGAGCAGCGATCGCTCGCACGCCTCTCGTTCGGTGCGGGTTTGACCGTACTCATCGGATTCTTCGGCGGAGCGGCGCTCGGCGGCGCGGGGATCCTCGGGATCTGGATCAGCGTCGTTGTAGGGTGGGCATGGCTCGCCGTGCTCTCGCGTTATCTGTATCGAATGTCGCCTGATCCGAACTGCGCCACGAGCTAGCGCCACGATCCGGGCCAGGAATCGAGCGGCTCGAATGTGACCCCATCGACGCGCGCATCGAGGTGGCCCTGTGTTCATGGACGGCAGGCGACGTCGCCGTCAACGAACCGAGGGCCGCCTCGGGGTATAGGAGCTTCAAGCGGATGACCCCCTGCGGGGGGTATCGGTTCGGACCAGGTCTGCCCACCTTTCGAGGTCGCTGACGTGTGGATCCGATCCCTCGGAGCCCCTTCTCGGTGCTGCGGGCAGGCTCGGGGGCCGCCTCGACCGGGCCGGAGGCGCTGGGTTTGCGGCGCGGGGCACGGCGCCGCCACACCGCGCCTCTTTGGAGGTGCGCAGATCGCTCGCGTCGCGGACTACCAGGCGAACTCGGGCTCGGGAGGCACTCTGGCGGGAGCGATCGCCGGGGCTGTGCTGGGCAGTTCGAGGTGGCCCTAGGATCCTGCGCACGGCGAGCCCTTCGGTGATCATGGCGATCAGCCTGCGCGCACCGCCGCAATCGGGACACGCGAGAACGTCGACGGCGAACACTCGGGCGTTGTGAGCTCGGCCCAACGGAGCCTGCGGGTTCTGGCTGGGTTCGAGAGCGCGGCGTGGAAGTCGGGAGAGCCCGAACCCGAGCAGCCGGCGTTGGGTTCCGTCGAACCGTGGTGCGACTCGGTCCGCGCGCGCGGCCCGGGCACGATCTGGTCGGGATCCCCTTCGCAACGACGCTGATGCGTCGTCGCGATTCGTCGCTTCGCGACGAATCGGGGCATTCCAACTGCGCAGCGGGCGCGAGCACGTGGTGCGTCAGGAGATGCGCTCGCGGCCTGGGCACGAGTGCCCCGAGTCGCTCGAGGAAGGCCAGCGGCTCGAAGACGCTCGCGCTCGCGCAGCATGTCCTCGCGCGGTGTCGCGGGCGTGCTCGATGCGCTGACCTCGGCGCGCTCCACCGCGAGCGGCAGGCAGTGCGGGAACAACAGGCCCAGCCAGCTCGCGCCCGTCAGGTGTCCCAGCGCCGGTCGGTCGCGGTAGCCCGCGGCGATCAGCATCGGCAGGAGCAGACCGCCGAGCGCCAGGATCGTGACGCCCGACGCGCCGGTGAGGCTTGTGAAGAATGCGCACGACGTCACACGAGAGTGGCACCCATGTGCCCGGGTCGGACCCGCAACGCATCGCGCGGCCTGCAAGACACCCGAGCCCCCCGGCGAAGGTGACCTTTCAACGTCGTGGCGATCTCTTGCGCAGGGCCCTAGCAGTCCGTGGTGAAAGTCACGTCGCGAGGCCGAGCACGCTCGAGCGATGCAGGCAGGCGACGGTAAGGCGGCGGAGGTGGCCTTCCCGGCCACTGAGCACGACTTTCCTAGCCTGACGCCGCAGCGCTCGAGCGTGCTCGGCCGCAGTAGTGACTTTCACCACGGGCTGCTAGCGGCGAGCGGGACGCGCGACGTCGGGAACGGGCCGGTCGCGACGATGCTCGTCGACGACCAGGGCTTGGATCACCGTGGTGTCGCCAGCCCCTATCGAGGGACCGGCAGTTGCCTGGGCCGCGTGGGGAACCCGTTGTCGAGATCCCTGTCGAAGCCCATCAGGAGCCCCATGTCGAAGACCATCCTCGCCCTCGCCCTCTCCGTGCTGGCACTGGCCGGCCTCGCGTGCACCACGGCGATGGCAGAACGCAACTTCCCCGACTCGGCGCGCCCTCACGTGGTCTTCGAGCACACGAGCGGCGAGGTCAAGAGTTGGGAGAGCTTGTTGAACAACGTCGAGAATCTACAAAAGGCTCTCGGTGCGACCTCGATCGAGGTGGTCGTCCACGGCCAAGCACTCGGCCTGCTGGTGGAAAGCGAGAACAGCGCCGTGCGCGATCGACTCGAGAAGATCGCGAGCGACGATGTCGTCTTCGCGGCCTGCGAGAACACGATGCGACGCGAGAAGGTCGACAAGTCGGATCTCGTGCCGTTTGCCGTCACCGTGGATGCGGGCGTCGCACAGGTCGTGCGCCGCCAGCAAGCGGGGTGGTCCTACATTCGCACCGACGCTTGACCTCACGTAGCACCTCGAAGGGAGCAGAAGATGGCCTTGGTATTCGAGAGGGTGTTGACCGAGGGCCTCGGGGACCTCAGCTATCTCATCGGCGACGACGCCAAGAGCGTCGCGTGCGTGATCGATCCACGGCCCGACGTCGACGTCTACCTGGAGCTCGCGCGCAAGCGCAAGGTGTCGATCACGCACGTCTTCCAAACCCACATCCACGAAGACTTCCTCAGTGGTGCGCTCGAGCTGGCTCACCGCACTGGTTCGGCCACCGTGTACGCGAGCCACGAGGGCGGCCCCCACGACTACGGCTACGAGCACCAGCCCGTGCGGGACGGCCAGACGTTCGAGTTCGGTGACACATTGCTGACGGCGCGACACACGCCCGGGCACACTCCCGAGCACCTGACCTTCTTGATCGCCGAGGCCAAGCACTCCTCCCACCCGTACGGCGCTTTCTCCGGCGGCTCGCTGCTCATCAACGCAGCCGGCCGAACCGACTTGCTCGGGCCCGAGGCGGCCGAGAAGCTCGTCGAGCAGCAGTACCGCACGCTGTACGAGTTCTTCGCCAAGCTCGGTGACGACGTGCTGCTGCACCCCACTCACGCTCACGGATCGCCGTGCGGAGCGCAGATCGGCGATCGCCTGAGCAGTTCGATCGGTTACGAGCGCCGCTTCAACCCCGTCCTGCAGTTCGACGACTTCGCGGCGTTCAAGCGGCACGCGCTGGGCGAGCTGCCGCCGAAGCCGACGTACTACCCGCGTCTCAAGGATGCGAACACCGCGGGCCCCGAAGTGCTCGGCAATCTGCCGCGCATTCCGGCGCTGCCGGCGCGTGACTTCCACCATGCGGTCGAGGACGGCAAGGCGCAGCTCGTCGACACACGCAACATGCTGGGCTTTGGAGGGGGACACATTCCCGGCGCACTGAACATCGGCGCCCATCCCGAGCTGTCGATCTGGGCCGGATGGATGCTCGACGTCGATCGTCCGCTGCTGCTCGTCCTCGAGGACGACGCCCAAGTGGAAGAGGTCGCGGCGTTGTTCTGGCGCACCGGGTTCACGCGGTTCACCGGCTATCTCGCCGGCGGGATGAAGGCCTGGGACAACGCCGGCATGCGGCTCGATCGCGTGCGACAGCTCACGGTGCACGAGCTGCGCGACAAGCAGGACCACTTCCAGATCCTCGACGTCCGCATGCCCGACGAATGGAAGGAGGGGCACGTGCCGAAGGCCCGCCATGTGTTCCTGCCGGAGCTCCCGAAGAAGGTCGGGTCGCTGTCCAAGGACGCTCCGACCGCCGTCTACTGCGACAGCGGCTACCGCGCCAGCCTCGCGAGCAGCCTCCTGCTCCGCGAGGGCTTCAGCGATGTCAGCAATGTGCCGGGCAGCTGGCAGGCGTGGAAGAACGCCGGGTTTCCGATCCTGAAGGGGGAACGCGACGGCAGGCAGTCATGAGCACGCACACACCCGTTCCACCGATTCCGCTGTGGCGCACGCGCTGCCGCTCGGCCGCGCCGCGCGGCGCCATTCTCGTGCTCTCGATTCTCGCCCTCGCCGCAGTCGCGAGCGCCGCACGTCTGCCCGCTGTCGCCGCGATCGCGGTCACTGCCATCGCCGACGCTCCGGTCCGCGGCGAACCCGCGTGGTCGCCCTACCTCGTCGGAGCGCTGATCGGCGTGCTGTCGATGTTGACCTTTTATCTGTCCGACACGCCGATCGGTGTGAGCACCGGCTACGCGCGTGTCGCGGGCATGCTGGGCAAGGTGGTCGCGCCACGGCACACGGAATCGCTGGCCTACTACCAGAAGACGCGCCCGATCGTCGATTGGGAGGTCATGCTGTTGCTCGGCACCGTACTCGGTGGGGTGCTCGCCGCGGGGACCGGCGACCAGCTCACGGGCGAGTGGCTGCCGCCGCTGTGGGCGGCGACTTTCGGTCCTGACAGCCAAGCGTTGCGCATCGCGACGGCATTCGGCGGCGGCTTGCTGCTCGCGGTCGGCGCGCGCATCGCCGGCGGATGCACGAGTGGTCACGGCATCAGCGGTACTTTGCAGCTGTCGATCGGCTCGTGGATCGCCCTGATCTGCTTCTTCCTCGGCGGCGCTGCGGTCGCATTCCCGATGTTCCGTGGTTAGGAGCCGCCGGCCATGAGCGAAAGCGACGACAAACGCAGCCCGCGCCAACTCATGCTGGGGCTGTTGTTCGGCATCGTGTTCGGCTTCCTGCTGCAGAAGGGTGGCGTGGCCCAGTACGACGTCCTGATCGGCGCCCTGCTGCTCGAGGACTTCACGGTCTTCCAGATCATGCTGACCGCGATACTCGTGGGCATGATCGGCGTGTTCACGATGCATGCGCTCGGCTTCGTGAAGCTGCACCCCAAGGCGCTGAAAGTCGGCCCGAACATCATCGGCGGGCTCTTGTTCGGCGTCGGCTTCGGCTTGTCGGGTTATTGCCCGGGCACCGGTGCTACGGCGATGGGGCAAGGCAATTACGATGCCTGGTTCGCAGCGCTCGGCCTGCTCGCCGGTTCGTACCTGTATGCCGAGATGTCGCGCAAGTTGGACCGCACGCTCGGCAAGTGGGGCGACCGCGGCCAGCTGATGGCCACCGATCTGGTGAACACCCCGCGGGCCCTGGTGGTCGGCGCGGCGGCGCTGGTGATCATCGCCGCACTGGTCGTCGTCGAGCGCGTGTGAGTCTCTCCGGCGGCTCGGTGGGATCGGGGCGATCCCCGACCAGCCGGGGACTGTCATCCAGCATCGATGAATAGCGGCCCGAAGATTTAGTGTGGGTCCCGGAGCCCCCGTTTTCGTTGGCGGCGAGGCTTGACGAGTTGGATTGGCTGCGAGAGGCTCCGGGGTCATGCTCGCCGTCCCGCGCACGCCGCACTGGAGCTTCGCTCCGCGCCCGGTATTCTGCGCCGTCCCCCAGGATCCAGGTCCTCCGTCGCGCGCTGAGGCGCCGCTGAGTGACCACGCGCACTCGAGGCGGTGGCGTTGGCCGGGCCTCCCAAAGCAGAGGGCGTGACGTGAACACCGCACTTGTCGAACTGTTCAGCAGGCACTCAACGCGGGCGTTGTTACAGTGGTGGCAGCCGCGAGTCGGGATCGGCTCTGGGCTGAACTCACTTGCGAAGTGTCGGATAACAACAAGTGAGGCGGCAAGCACCCAACGAAGGAAATATCATTATGAAGGGGTTCGTGAAAAATATCGAGAGCATCGCCGGCAAGAACGCAGAGTTTCGCCAAGTGCTTTACACGGCGAAGAACTGCCAGCTCGTCGTCATGGCGTTGAAATCCAAGGAGGAGATCGGGGCGGAAGTCCACAAGCTCGACCAGTTCTTTCGCGTGGAGGAAGGGACGGGTGAGGCGGTTCTCGATGGCGTTCGCACTGCGATCAGCGCAGGCTTCGCGGTGCTCGTCCCGGCCGGGGTGAACCACAATATCGTCAACACCGGCAGTGTGCCTCTGAAGCTCTATACGCTGTATGCGCCGCCGAATCACCGGGACGGCATCGTTCACCATACCCGCGAAGACGCAGATGCGGATAACGAACACTTCGATGGCACAACGACGGAATAGAGAATCGACTGGGCGCTCGAGGCTGATGACCAAACGAGCACCCAACTTGACCTCCCATATTGGTCCGGATGCCGGCCGCTGCAACCTGCTCGTTCTGCGCAATGGCCGAGCCGGATTGAGGATCTCCACGGACAATACTGTTCAGCACAGGCAGCGAAGCATTGATACTAGTGAATGACGGGATGCCCAAGACCGCTGTGGTTTTCGGAGCCGGCATTGCTGGTCTCAGCGCGGCACACGAACTCGCCCGGCTTGGTTTTGCGGTGTCGGTCTACGAGGCCAATAGCGAAGCCGGAGGTTTTTTTCGGAGTGCCCGGGCACCGAATGACCGGAACATGCCATCCGAGTACTCTTGGCATGGCATGGGTCCGTGGTATCACAATACGTTCGACCTATTGCAACAGATCCCCTTTGACGAGACGGGGAGTGTGTACGACAAGGGCCTTTCGCGGTCGATAGCATTCTGCGTTGCTCCCGATATCGGCCGGGCGGCGTTTTACCCCGGGCTTGTTCATCTGCCGAAGATGTTCCGATTGGGACAGTGGGAGGGCGTACGGTGGGCGTGGCTTCTTCTCAAGACGTTCATGTCTGACCGCCGATCCCAAGAGTACTACGCTACGCTGAATGCTGCAGAGCAATGGAAGCCTGTCCTGAGTGATTTGGGATGGCGTAGATGGAGGGCCACCTTCGGACCATGGATCGGGTCCGATTGGACCAACGTATCGCTCCATCAGGCAGGTCAATTCTTTCGCAAGCAGCTATTCACAGAACCTTCTCATCAGCACAAGGCAGACGACCAAGGCCCTGCCTGGACGCACGAAGCGCGTGCCGGCTGGCTGCTGCTGCGTGGGCCCAGCAGCGAGTATTGGTTTGACAAGTGGGTCTTGCACCTGGAGCGAAACGGCGTGCGGTTCTTCTGGGAGGAGCCCTTGCACACGCTCAATTACGACGGTGCGCTCATCACCGCCGCGCAGCTTGGATCGGGCGCCATTGTCGAGGCCGACATCTACGTCCTGGCCACGACTCCGTTTGCCGCGGCCGAAATCCTCGACCGAACCCCGTCTCTCGCGACTCACGAGCAGTTGCGGCTCTTCCGCCCCCTGACACAGCGTGGTCCACATACGCAAGTTAGCTTCCGAATCGCGTTCTCGAAGCAGATTGCCTGGCCGCGCGAGCGCACTGCGATTATCATCGCGGAGTCTGAGTTCAATCTGACGTTGTTCGCCCAAGAGCAGGCGTGGACATCCGACGTGGTGATCGGCGACGGTGTGAAGTCGCTGTGGACGGGAACTGCATGCGTGGCGACGGTCCCGGGACGAGTCTATGGTGTGCCGCTCATCAACTGCACCAAGGACCAATTCATCGAGGAAGTGATGGTGCAGTTAAGTAGCTGCGAGGGCCTCGACTTATTGGTCAAGGAGGCGAATGGCGGTGAGAGCTGGAAGACGGTTCCAATCGTCCGTGTCGAAGTCTGGCATGAGTGGCTGTTCTCTCCAGATGGGATCAAAGCTCCCCAGCCGAAGTGGGTGAACACGACCCAAACCCAGCCGAATCAGCCGACGCAGGCCACTCCTGTCGCCAACCTGGTCCTGGCGGGAGCGCACACCAGGACAGAAGCCGACGTGTGGAGCATAGAGGCAGCCGTCGAGAGCGGCCGGCGTGCGGCCCGCGTGATCGATCCGAACGTCAAAGTGATCCCTCAGTACAAGCCCGTGTGGCTCCGGGTCATCAGCACGATTGACAACATGTGCTTCTCCATCGGCGCGCCACACGTCCTTGACCTGTTCCTGGTTGGATGCATGATCGCCGTCGCCTGTGTGCTCGCGTTTGCCGTCCTGCGGTGAGCCGTAGGCGTTCCCCTCCTTGCCAACGTGAGCGAGACACCTTCTTCCATCCGGTTTAGTGTCGAGGGCTGAAGGTTGCCTGCCGTTGTCCATCGATCCCACAGACGCCGCGCGCTTGCCCCGAGAGGGGCGATCGGAGCGAAGCGGAGATCGCCCCTCTCGGGGCGCCGATTCCAATCCTGAAGTGGTCGCACGCCCCACGCCGGCGGTTCACCGCTGACTTCAAGGCCGGCATCGTCCGCGAGGCCGACGCGTGCACGAAGCCTGGCGAGATCGGAGCGCTGCTTCGTCGTGAAGGGCTGCACTCATCGCATCTCGCCGTCTGGCGACGCGATCTACGCGAGCACGGCGTCCAAGCTCTCGCGGCCAGGCGTCGCGGTCCCGCTCCAGCTCCGAAGCCCAGCGCGCGTGAAGTCGAACTCGAGCGGCGTGCGCGCAAGCTCGAGAAGCAGCTCGCCAAAGCGCAGGCGATCATCGCGTTCCAAAAAAAAGTGCACGAGCTGCTGGGGATCCCCCTGAAACAGCACGAGCTCGACGAGGACGACTCGTGATCGCTGTCACACAAGCACGCGAAAACCTTGGCGTCGAAGCAGCTTGCATCGCGCTCGGCCTGCCGCGCGCGACTTGGTACCGCGCCCGAGCCCGAGTCTCGCGCGCGACGCCGGGCTCCGACGACCACACTCGCCCTTCCGTGGTCTCGCCGAGCGCTCCAGCCCGCTGAACGCGCTCTCGTCCTCGATCAACTCAACAGCGAACGCTTCGCGGACGCAGCCATTCCTCAAGTGCATGCGACTCTGCTCGACGAGGGCCGCTACTTCTGCTCGCAGCGCACGATGTACCGCATCCTCGATGCCGCTGGCCAAGTCCGCGAGCGACGCAATCAGCTTCGCCATCCGATCTACACGAAGCCCGAGCTCCTCGCATCTGCGCCGAATCAACTGTGGTCGTGGGACATCACGAAGTTGAAGGGTCCGGCCAAGTGGAACTATTTCCATCTGTACTTGATCCTCGACGTCTACAGCCGCTGCGTCGTCGGGTGGCTCGCCGCGCCATGCGAGAGCGCTGCCCTTGCCACGCGACTGATCGAGCAGACGATCAAGAAGCAGCACATCGAGCGCGGCCAACTCACGATCCACGCGGATCGAGGCTCCTCGATGACGTCGAAGGACGTGGCATTCTTGCTCGCCGATCTCGCCGTCACCAAGACGCACAGTCGGCCGCACGTCTCCAACGACAACCCGTACTCCGAAGCTCAGTTCAAGACGCTCAAGTACCGACCCGAGTGTCCCGAACGCTTCGGCTCGACCGCGGATGCACGCGCCTTCTGCCAACGATTCTTCGAGTGGTACAACCGCGACCATCGGCACTCGGGCATCGCGATGATGACCCCGATGAGCGTGCACATCGGCAACGTCGACCAGATCGTCCAGCGTCGAACCGCGACCCTCGAAGTCGCCCACCGACTCCACCCGGAACGCTTCGTGCGTGGCGCTCCGGCGCCGCAGCGAAGGCCAGGGCCTGCGTGGATCAACCCGCCCGCCCGAGAACACTCGGTCGTACCGGTCTCGGCTCACTGATCTCACATGTCCCGTGTCTCAGAATCGTTGACAAGCACCGCGGCGGGTGCGATGTGTCGGGGTTATCGACATAGCCGATGACCGCCCCGTCCGCGGAAACCCCAGCGTTGCCCATCTTGCCGGCGTTGGCGTCTTCGACGTTGTACTGGCCCGCGGCGACTTTCGCTCCCGCCCAGGTCAGGGCGGTAGCTGCGCACAATGCAAACGCGATCAGGAACGACCGAGCGATACGCTTCATGAGGATGAACCACGTTACGAAGCGTGATTGGCCAAGATCGCAGGAACGGGAAACTGCTCTCGGCCTCGGCTGTTTGTGCTCCTTGCCCATGCACAGGGTGACGACTTCTTCTTGAAACATCTGGAAACCCTCGCCGCCGCCCCTGGTCGACTCGTTCCGTGTGCCCAGCTGGCAGCCCACAGACGTTGTTCAGGCGATGGCTCTTTCAGCTCCGCGATGACGCGGCCATCTACCCGAGCAACTTGCCCGCGTTGAGGAGAGCCACGGTGATGCCCATCAGGCTCTCGCCCGCGATGCGCGCGGTTGCGCGCTGAGGCGAGCGGGTCGAGTGCCTACTCGGGGAGCGGGCTGAGGCGGGACCGCGCTCGCGATGCGAGCATGTCCCCCGATGGACGATCGCCACCAACTGTTCGGCGCAGTGCTCGGCACGATTCGGGCCGAGCTCGATTGGGAGCGCCTCGGTCGCACGTATTGCGAGGGCGACGGGACCGACTTCTTCCACGACGAGCTGCGCGAGCGTTGGTTGGACGTCGGTTTGAAGATTGCGGATGTCCTCGCGGGT
>Ga0163154_10004897_pt1 | contig 17384 bp, 18 predicted proteins | sample OliLakLV19MP9P1_FD_148649 | JGI IMG/M metagenome (GOLD analysis project Ga0163154, IMG submission 148649) | Freshwater microbial mat bacterial communities from Lake Vanda, McMurdo Dry Valleys, Antarctica - Oligotrophic Lake LV.19.MP9.P1 | ecosystem: Environmental > Aquatic > Freshwater > Lake >...
TTGCGGGACTGGCTGCGGCAATTGTGGCTGGCTCTCAGATAGTTGGTGGGATCCTTTCGCCCCATTTGAATAAGATATTTAAACTTCGTACTTCAATCCTGATCTTGGGTGTAGCGGTAAGTAGTGCGTCACTCTTCTTAATTGGGCTGAGCTCGCAGTTCTTGCTGGCATTGGTACTCCTGATTGTCTGGGGCTTAGTTTCGGCTGCAATTATGCCGGCAAGACAAGCCTATTTGAATAGTTTAATTGACTCAAAACAACGAGCCACGATGTTGTCATTCAATGCTTTACTGGGCTCGAGTGGTGGCATTGTGATTCAACCAGCCTTGGGCCGAGTCGCTGACCTAAGTGGCTATGGCTTATCTTTTGTCGTGGGAGCGGTGATTCAAAGTACTGCCTTGCCCTTCCTCCTGTTGGCCAGAAAAGTGAAGTCTAAAGCTGATCAGATGTAGAAGTTATGACCGAAGTACCTAGCAATTCTTATCATCCTAAAACTCGGGCTGAGTGGCGCCAATGGCTAGGAGATCATCACACGCAAAAAGAAGGTGTTTGGTGTATTTCTTTCAAAAAAGAATCGGGCGAAGTCCCGTTAGGTTATGACGAAGTGGTGGAAGAGGACTTAGCTACTGCTTTTACTTTGTTTCCAACAGCTAGTGATAATTTTGGAGCATTTCCAAGGTCAGTGAAACGTGGCATTACTGAAGGCAATAAATGGGGTTGAGACGAGTAGAAGAGGAGAAATAACATAAAGTAATTTAAAGGAGTTATATGTCTAGCATAATTAATGATATTAAAGATGCAGCCCATGATATGGGGGATAAAGCTCGGGATGTTGCACAAGATGCCCGAGACACCGTCAATCATGAAAGCGGTAAAATGGAAGGTCGGTTAGAGCAAGCTAAAGCTGACGCGGAAGATGATGACGACGACGAAATCGTTACTGGGAATGACTCAGTTCTCTAATCTTTTTGTCTTGTAGCAAGAAAAACAGCCACCCTTGTCGGTGGCTGTTTGGCGTCTCACTAACTCAAAAAAACTAGAGCGTTTCGTAACTTAACGTCACCGTGTAGTTGAAGCTGGTTGAGCCTGGCTCTACATTGGTAGGGGCACCACCGCCCATCCCTTTCGCAGCATCCATGGTGGTCATCTCGGCTCGACCATAGATAGAATAGTCATCGCTTGGAGCTTCGTAGACGTTGACAATTTTACCTAGTCTCATCCCCGCTAAGCCGGCCAACTCACTGGCTTTCTCTCGAGCATCTTCGATTGCTTCTTTGCGTGCTTGTTCTTCCGTCTCGGCTTTTTTATCATCAGATAAACTGAAGGTAATACCGCCAATTTGATTGGCCCCAGCGTTGGTAGCCATATCAATGGTCTGATTGACCAAAGCGAAATCAGTCATAGTCACGACCAAGTTGGCATTGACGGTATAACCAGTGATTCGTTGGTTAGAACCAGGTTGGTAGTCATACTGAGGATAGAGTGAGTAGTTTTCGGTTTTGATATCTTTTTTCTCAATCCCCAGCTCGCCCAAACGAGTGTTGATATCATTAATCACAGTATTGGCTCGGTCTTGTGCCGCCTTGACCGTGGCTTCATTTACTGTTAATCCCATCCGGACTTCTGCCTGATCGGGGACAGTGCTAATTTTAGACTCACCGCTCACGTCAAAAGTAGACATTTTACTGGTAGAAATCTCGTTGACCGAGAAAGAAGGTCCACCTGCGAGGCGAGTCACTAAGACTACTGCCAAGGTAGAAAGCCCGACGGCCGTCACAATCATGGCTAGGGTAGCCAACATCCGGCGCAGTTCTAAGTTCATATAAACCTTTCTACTTTTTCTTTTATTCTATCTACAGTATAACGCATAGTTTGAGTCCTTGCATGTTTCGCTTTTTCTTCGCATAATGCTGGTATGTACCAAAGAATAAACGAAGTAGTTGAGGTGGTTGGGAGTTATACCGGTCGAGGTTTTACGCCGAAACGCTTCAAGTGGCAGAACAACATTTACGATATTGATCAAATCACGCTTAAGAATGATGCTCGAGACGGAGGTCGACACCTTCGTTTTTATAGCGTGATAGTCAAAGGCAATGCGTACCGGTTGAGATTTGATCGAGATGAAGAAAAGTGGCTGCTTGAGGAGGTCTGGTATGAAGGCTAATCTCACCCCTCCCACCCGGATTACTCACGTCGATATTAACTCTTACTTTGCTACGTTGCTCCAGCAAGAAAATCCAGCTTTACGGGGCAAACCTATCGGTGTCCTCAAGTCAGCGGGTCGGACTTGTATCATTGCCGCTTCCAAAGAAGCTAAAACATTTGGAGTCAAAACAGGTTCTTATTTAAAAGAAGCACTCCAGTTGGCGCCTCACTTAATCACTGTTCCCGCCGAGTTTGATCGTTATTTAGATTGTACGCGCCGGTTGAAACAAATTTTTGTTGAGCTCTCACCTGATGTTCACATTTTTTCCTTGGATGAAGCTTTCATTGATATTACTCATTGTCAGCACATCTATCCTGACGCTCAGGCTTTTGGGCGGCTGGTGCAAGAGCGGATCAAACAAGAGCTAGGGGAGTGGGTGACTTGTAGCGTCGGTATTAGTCACAATCGATTGTTGGCAAAACTAGCCAGTGAAATAACCAGACCAGACAGTATTTTTGAGATTACTGAGCAAAATAAAGATGCAATCTTAGCTAAGGTAGGATTCAAGGATATGTGCGGTGTCGGTCGTCGGTTAGAAGAAAAACTAAAGCTGCTCGGCATCACTCATCCCTATGAACTCAACTTCTGGACTGAGGCCGAGCTTCGTCCCACATTTGGTCCATTTTGGGCGCCCGAGTTGAAGCGGATTGGAGCGGGTGAAAACTCCCATCTTCTCAGTTTATTGGATAAACAAGAAAGCCAGCCTATGAAAAGTGTGGGTCGAACTATCACCGGCTATCAACTCTGTGATAGTGAGCTTCACATCAGGCAGACACTGTACAACCTGACGGAGGAACTGATCTACAAAGTGCGGAAAATGAAGATGGCCGGTCGTCACGTGGGGATCTCACTCTGGGGTGAAGAGCAGAGCTGGTATGCCCATCGCACGCTCCAGTATCACGTGCGCCAGACGCGGGAGCTGTTTAAGTTGTTATATAACGATCTCTACCAATCTTGGCACCGAACATTTAAAGTGATTAAGTTTGGAGTGTTTTTAAGTGATTTGGAGTTTGTGGATGACTTAACGCCGACCTTGATTCCCGAGTGGCATCGCCAGGAAAGAGTCAGCCAAGCCATTGATGCCGTAACTGCCAAGTACGGCCTGTTCAGCATTAAGCCAGCGTCGCTGATTGGCTTTAAGATGATCAGGCCCGAGGTGACTGGTTTCTTGGGCGATAAAAAGTACTATGGACTATAAAACTGGGGAAGTAGGTGACTAGGTAATACTAAACATCTCCCCATGGCCAGAGTAGGCTGTTTTGCCCGCCCCAACTTGACGAATTTTCTCAAGAGACTGATGGAGTAGTTTTGTGCTGGAGTACCCATGTCGCGTGTTACCCACCCCATCTTTGGTCAAGGTATCTCCAGTAAAGATAACTTCGTGGTTATACAAACAAATACTACCCGGGGTGTGGCCGGGAGTGTGCATGACCTTCAACTCTTGGTCACCAATCAAGATTTTTTGCTGATCAATTAGAAAAATATCAGCAGGAGGGATAGGATCAACCGTGTGTTTAAGCCAATGCTCGGCACTAGCGGTGGCTCGCGCCAATAACTCCGTATCACCCGCGTGCATCATGATGGGGAGGTCAAAGTTTAGTTTAACCGCCAAGGAACCGATGACGTGATCGAAGTGGCCATGAGTAAAAATAATTCCGGTCGGATTCAACTGTAAAGTCAAGATTTGTTCGGAAATAAAATCGCCGTCATCAGCGGGGTCGATAATCACCGTTTCACCAGTGGTTGAGGACCACACCAAGTAGCAGTTTGTTTCAAGCTCTCCCAAAATAAAAGTTTTGATCTCAAGCGATGGAGGCATGTGGTGATGATAACGCATAGAGTATGATAAGACTATGTCAGTCATTTTATTTGACATCGATAATACGTTACTTGATACCAAAGTTGTAGTTAATCAAGGTTTTAAGCCGGCTTTGCAGCGGCGACTCAAGCTGGAAGATCACGTTTTTGAAGATGCGAATCAAGTTTATTGGCAAACATTAGCTGACTCTACCGATTTTAATCCTCAAGAGTACGCTCAGTTTTTGGCTCGACGTTTTAGTGCCAACTCGGCGGAGCTAGAAAAACTCTTACTCTCTGCTGAGTGGTTTGAGGCGGCAGTTTTTCCTGACGTACATCAGGTATTAACCCAACTTAAAACTGCTCACACACTGGGGATTTTCTCGCAAGGTTTAGTTAGTTATCAGCAAGCTAAGCTGCAGTTGAGTGGACTAGCTGGCTACTTTTCGCCCGAACATACGTACATTACTCGCCGAAAGTTAGATCCAGTTTTCTTGTCAATGTTACCCGAATCGACCCTGATTGACGACCGACTAGCCGTAATTGAATGCTTGGAATCACAGCCTCGTTTTACCCTAATTTGGCTCAATCCTGTGCAAGAAAATACTAGAAAAAAAAGGCGGCAGATTCAAACTTTAAGTGAGCTTTTGCAGTAAGAACTTAAGCTAGTAGTAAGCCCGTAATAAAGCGAATGACGGGCGAAATCAACTGAGTGACCGGCGAGACACCTCCTACAAAAGGGAAGATTAAAAAGATCAGGACCAAAAACCCGTAGCGGTGCATAAACTGGTCATACTCAAAAGCAGTGGAGCGGGGCAATAAAGCGAGCAAGATTTTACTGCCATCTAAAGGATACACTGGCACGAGATTGAAGATAGCTAAAGCTACGTTAATATAGACGATCAAGCTCGACGCTTCATACATCCAAGCCCAAGGCAGAATGCCGGTTCTGATGACTAAGCTAAGAACGAGGGCAATCAGGAGGTTGGCCACGGGCCCCGCTAATGCAATCAAAGCGGTATCTCGAACGGGATGTTTAAGATTGTAGGGATCAAACTCTACAGCCCTACCCCAGCCAAAACTAGTCAAGAAAATCATCAAAGTGCCGATAGGATCGAGGTGTGATAGAGGATTGAGTGTCACTCTACCTTGAAGTCGGGGTGTGGGATCGCCCAGTTTATCAGCCGACCAAGCGTGAGCAAACTCATGAATTGCGATCGACAGCAGTAAGCCAGGAAACAAAATAATAAAGGCCATAGGATTGGCGAGTAAGAGAGAAAGCATATGCGTTATTATAAAGCATGATGCTGGTTTTTAAGGCTAGAGCTAGTATTTGCTCATCAAGGATGTTGCTGGTACAATACTATTCTTATGTCGAGCTTTGCTTTCAAATTCCCACTCGTAGCCCATATGGGTAATCGTGTTTCTCACGCTAAAAACCGAACGCGTCACGCGTTTAAATATAATCTGCATACGGTGACTGTCATCGTTGATGGTCAAAAACAACGAATGCGGGTTCCCACCAGTATCTTACGTCAGTTGAAGAAATCTGGCGTCACTACACACTTCAAAAAAGAAGTTAAGTAAGAGCTGATTTTACTTTTTCCCAGTCACTAACTGCTTGTCCTTCAAGCTGCACTTGATCTAAAACGAGCTTCTCTTCTTCTAAGTGTGCTCGATGCAGCTTCAACCTTCGTAAACCTTTGGACGTCTCGACCATGGTCCAAACCCCCGGAAAACTAGCCAGTGCTCTGATAGCTCGTTCTACAAGCTGGGCATCTATGGTCAATTTTACTTCTCGCGCAATAGCCGCCAACTGAGGTGAGAGATCTTCAATATCAGCTTCGGCTCCGGCCATCACATCTTTAACTGCACTCCAGTTAATAAAACCATCATCACGACGCAGTCGTTTGGCATAGGGCGTAGGACTAGCCGCTTGCGGAATGGGCGGGAAGAAGTAGGTAATTGCTTGGTGCTGAGCGGGCTCAGTCGCCGACTCAAACTGTTCAGCTGGCCACTTAAAACTCAAATACCGCGCAATCATGGTCGGCAATACTGTTGCGCCTAGCTCATAGAGAGCCTGATAGATCGTTTCTCTGGTATCCATCTCAGTAATTGGGCTGGGACTTTGAGCAATAATTAGGCCCGTGTCAAAACTCGGGCTCATCTCAATTAAGGTGACTCCGGTTTGCGTTTCATGGCAAAGTAAGGCCCACTCAGCAGGATTTGCGCCCCGATAGCTAGGCAACAGACTAAAGTGTAGGTTAACCGCCGCTAGCCGGGGATAAAGTAGCCAGGATTCTGGCAGTAACTTGCCATAACCCGCAGTCAACAAGACATCAGGCACGCCCAAACTTGATGAAATCTCAGCCAAGGAATTCTCATCCAGTGTCTCAGGTGTAGCCACGGGTAACTGCAGCTGTCGGGCCATTATTTCTACTGGGGTAGGTACTAGCTCATTAGATCGGCCAGAAGCTTGAGCGGGGGTAGTAATCACGCCTCTAATATTGAGTTGTTGCGACTGCTGAAGTCGTTCTAAGATAACGGCTGAGTGCTCCAAAAAGGAGCCACAGAATATAACGCTTGGTTGTTTCATAACTAAAAAGCCTCAAGCACGCGCTTATCTATTTCCTCTAACTTTCCCGTCTCGTCATCTTCCTGATAGACCGGCAAATCGTACTCCAGACTATAATCGGTAAATAAGATTCCGAATAAATGATCATACTCATGTTGAATTACTCGTGCGGGGAAGTTCTCAAATGTAGCTGTTTTCTCCATTAACTGCTCATTTTCGAGCGTAAAATAACTCATTGTTATGGTGCGAAAGCGAGGGACTGGGCCATAAAAGCGAGGAATAGATAAACAGCCTTCTAATCGAGGTTCTTCGTCGGCTGGGGTTTCACCCAAAATCAAGTCATCGCTCCGGTCCATAATTTTAGGATTAATGAAAGCCGTCAAAACTGATGGTTGGTCTTCTCCGTGGCTCAGCAGGGTGACAAACATTTGTTTACTGACATTAATTTGCGGAGCAGCTAAGCCTACGCCTTTGGGATGGTCCTGGATGCGCAACGTCTGGCTTAAGTTGGCAAGTAACTGCTCCGTTTTTTTATCCGCGGAAACAATCAAGCTAGCTTGTTGGCGTAAGGCGGGGTGAGGGACCGAGATAATTTTGGACATGATTATTTTTTGTTGGCACTGGCTGAAGCTTGAATGGCACCAAGCTCGCTCAACGCTTCTTGATTGTTCGGATTAATTGAGCTCAAAATTGTTTGGTACTCCACCATTGCCTGTGCGGTCATACCTCGCGACTGATAGAGCCGAGCCAGTTGTAAGCGCGCACCCTCATAATTCGGTTTTAAGACTAGTGTTTCCTCAAACCGCTGTTGAGCCCGATCGAGATTTCCTTGCGCTACTTCAACTAAGGCGAGATTATAACGCACCTTGGCGTCAGTCGGGGCTCGAGGAATTGTATCCTCTAACGTGATTCTCGCTCGATCGTAGTACTTAGTATCAAGCGTACCTAGCAAGATAAATAATCGAGCTCGGCTTTTAAGGAAGTTGATGTGTCTGCCGTTGAGGGCCAAAGCTTGATCGCTGGTAGAAATAGCTTCTGCGGCTAGTTGAGCGGCAGCAGTAGCATCTTGCTGTTGAAAGAGTGACACCGCGACTTGGGCATAGCTAGTAGCCAGCTCATCATAAAAAAGCGCTTCCGCTGGAGATTGTACAATCGCAGACTGCAAAAGCTCCAAACCTTCACGGGTATAACCTGCTCGGAGAAAGCCTTTACCTTGAGTGAAGTCACGATCGGCACTCCACCAACTGCCAATCATCCATAGTACATACATGACAGTTAATCCTACGCCAATTAGCGAACTATAATGCCAGCTAGTTAGCGGTTTTTTAGGGATATCGATCACGGTCTCATTTTGGACTAAAATGGTCGTTAAACCAAAAAAGATAAACATCAGAACCGTCACCATAACTGTCGAAAAGCCTAAACTATTGGAAACAGTCAGTGCCGTGATTCCAGCCAGCATCCCAATTAAATGATAGCTTTCTTCAGCACTTACTTGGTGATTTTTGAACACGTGAGCCACCACTACCACTCCAAACCAAATTAAGAGCAGCACGTAGGTACTTAGTCCCACAATCCCCGTGGTGGCAAGATAGTTGAGAAACTCGTTGTGTGCCTTGTTGTATAAGAAGTCCCACTCGGAAACATTGTTATGCTCCACCGGGCGATCTTGATAGTAACTATAGGCAAATGTCTCTACTCCTGAGCCGAGGAGGGGATAGCGACGGAAAACATTAATGGCACCATTCCAGACTATTCTCCGGATCTCTCCAGAATCAGTTCCACCAATATCTAGGCGATTTACGACCGGCGCGCTCTCTTCTACGGGAGCTGTAGACTCAGTTTGAGAAGTAACTCCAGGATTAAACCGAGCCAGTAAACTATCGACATTAGCCAATAATGACTGACCGTAGAGCTGGGAAATACCAATCATTCCCACCAATGTTGCAGCCAGCACAGAGCCCACGATTTTTGATTGTCTTATTTTATGCTGGGAAAGCAACACTCCTAAACTCACCCCGCCAAAGACCAGTAAGCTGATAAGTAATCCCGCCATGCCCGAGCGAGATTGAGTGAACAACAAAACGGTAAAAAATAAAGTCAGACTCAGGAATGCTAGTCCCACCACCGTCCAGTTCTGACGTTTAACTATTAGTTGACTGATTCCTATACCCAAACTAACTGGGAATAAGGTAATCAAGTAGGCTGCTAGCCAGTTTGGTTGACCAAAAGTACCAAAGACCCGACTTTTCACATCTTGGATCCAACAACTCACATCAAAGGCTGGTGTTCCGCCTTGACCACTGGCAATCAAAAAGCAGCTAGGCGAGCGACCGTAGTGTTCGGGGAAAGCATACAGTGCCGCACCAACCGCCGCAATTAAGGCACTGACCAGGAGATTCTTAACATGCTTTTTTTCTAGGTTGCTGACCAAAGCATAAAATAATCCCACATAGGTGAGAGTAGAAAGAAAACCACCATGAAACCGACTGTAATATCCAAAGAAAGAAGTGTAGGGATCGATGGAAAAGATGGTGGAGAGCAGTTGAGACACGACAAATAACAACAAGGGAATGTCAAACAGTGTTCGGCGGAAAAGTACTCGCTGTTCTACAATCATCCTAGTGATCCACAGACTGATAATGAGCGCAGTAATACCATAGGTCATGAGCATCTTGGGAAACTCAAACAACTCGTCATTTACCCAAGTAAACATGAACGGGACCAGGATCACCAAGAGATGAAAAGTGATTAAGAGGAGGCGATGAGGGAGAGAGGTACTCACGTTTTGGGACATATGGCTAGTATAACGGTGGCTAGGCTAGACTGGCTAGCCGAATAATTGGAGTGGTAGTTTGTTTTTTCCGTATTCCCACAATGGCTCTATTATTGGTATAGTTAATATCATACCTGTTTAGAAGCCCATGACTGACCAAACTACCAACTCTTACGTCAATCAATACACACCTCCGGTGATGCTGCACGTACCTCCAGTGTCAGGGCTAGCTCCAACGTCGGTACCACCAGCTTTCTCCGAATCCACACCTACTCCTGAGCCAGTACGTGTCGTCCCACCACAGGAAGCCTCAACTTCTCCTTCTCAAACCTTAGAAGATCAAAACATCTTCCACCTTTTAGGTGCCAGTGCTGTAACGGACCAAGAAAAAGAGGCATTTTTGGACGAGCTGCAACAAGTGATTTGGGAAGATTTTCTAGAAAATGACGTGGAACTGCTCATCACTGATGATGAAGCTGTGGAGCTCAAGAGAGTTTCTGGCGAGAAAGAAGCTGGGTCTGTGGAACAACAAGAGGCAGTCGTCACCTATCTGGAAAAACTTATTCCTGATCTTGAAGAAATAATGATGGAAAAAGCCTTAGAGCTGAAAGCCGATATGGTGAAAGAGCGACTGGCGGGCATGCGTGAGTACTTTGCCGGAAATGAAGCTTCTTTGGCTACTTTGACTCAAGCTGAGCAGCAGATGGCTGAAAATCACTGGCATAACGCTGCCGAGACCATGAACGCGCTCAGCCTGTAGCCCTAGACGGAAAAAGTCAATACACTTGTCCCAACCTATGACTGGATTGTCGTCTTTTTTAGCGAAATTGTCTGGTGCTTCTGCTTTACTGCGAAGTCAGTCGTCCTTAGATTTGGGCTCAGCCACCACCCGCATAATGATCAAAGGCAAGTTGGTCTGGAACGAGCCAAGTTGTCTCTCATATCACCCCCAGTCTGACAGTATAATTGCTATTGGCCAGGCTGCACTACACACCATAGGCAAAGCCCCCACTTCAATGAAGATCTATTTCCCAGTCCGTGATGGAGTGTTGGCCGATGTCAAGTTGAGCCAACTGTATCTGGCTACCTTGCTGCAGACAGTTTTGACTAGGCAGCAAAAAAGGCTGGTGCTGCACACCGCGGTCACTCTCGCTATCCCGGCCAAAGTAACCCCAGCCCAGAAACACATGTGGCTGCGAATTTTTCACCAAGCTGGTTACTTTCAGGTGACGATGGTGCCTAAAGCCCAAGCTCTGTTTGCAAGTTTAAAACCAGAAAAACATCAGATTAATCATGTCGGGATTTTAGATATTGGCAGTCAAACGACTGAGATAGCGCTTTTTTATGAGGGTCAGCTAGTGATTAAGGAAACATTTGCCTTTGGGGGAGACACCTTTACCAATGAACTACGTGCCTTAATTCGCGACGAAAATCAAGCCATGGTGGGTTGGTCGGCAGTTGAGACCCTGAAGCAACAGTTCACTCAGTTAGTTTTCAGCCAGGTTGAGGGGGGTAAAGACATCAATCATCGCATTGCCGTCAGAGCTAAAGACGTAATTACTCAAGCTCCGACTACCGTTTATGTTCAGAGAGGTAGTGTTCAGGCCAGATTCAAAACTGTAGCAGACTTATTTATAAGTGAGTTGCAAAGCTCATTGGCGGTAGCCCCTCCCGAAATGGTGACTGTTTTACTAGAACAAGGCCTGTACGTGACCGGCGGTGGTAGCCTGTTGTCTGGGTTGGTGGCGTATCTAGAGCAAGAGCTAAAATGTGTCTGTAATCAAGCCGCCCTGCCTTTAACAGATGTGATTAGGGGAGTAGACAGCTTATAAAGTATGTCGCTTCGCACCTCATCACCAGTCGTTATTTCACTTCAGGCCATCGACCAAGAATGGCTTTTCTCTCTACTTTTTTTGTTGATAGTGGCGGTAGCCGAGTTTGTAGGTTTGGGCCGGCCATTGAGAACTATCGGCGAAACGGTGACCCAGCCCGTGAATTTAGGAATGGTGCAGTTTTTAAGAGCAGTCACTAGTCCAGTTTTACACTTGCAGTCACTGGAGACTGCACAACGACGCGTGCAAGAGTTAGAAAGAAACTATGCGCAGGTCTCAGCTCAATTGGGGGAGCTTGATGCATTGACCGCCGAAAATAAAGTTATGCGAGAAATGCTCAATGTTAGTGATATTCGCACTCAATCCCGATGGCTGAGTCTACCCATTGTCTCATATGGTCGGCCGTTAATAGCCGGTGGAGAACAGCAGGGTTTGAGCTCGGGAATGATGGTGCTAGCGGCGCAAACATTGATTGGCGTGGTGGGCTCAGTTTCCAGCTCACAATCAGAGGTAGTATTGCTCAATCAGGAAGGTGCCCAACCGATTTTAGTGACTACTGAGAGTGGGGTTCAAGCTTTAGTGAGAGGTGATGGTAAGCGAGTGCTTTTGACTGAAGTGCCGGTCGATGTGGAGCTCAAAGTAGGCGAAAGAGTGGTGACGCAGGGACAAGTTGGGATAGAGCCCAGTATGTTTGTAGGCCGAATAGCCTCTTTTAAAGCTGAGCCGACGGCAGCTGTGCAAACTGCCGTTATCGAGCAGTTTGTGTCATTTTATGAGGCCTCATTAGTGGAGGTGCGATAATGATTTCTCGCTTGGGCGCATGGCTGTTAAAACTGGGCTTACTGATAGTGATTTTAGCTTACGAACAAGTCATAAGTCTGCCGTTGTTAACGTTTGTAGTGCTACTTATTTTAGCTCAAAATCGGTCAGCTTTTGGGCGGCAATCGTTACTCTTAATTACGGGATTGTTGCTGGCAACTGTCTACAATTTGCCTTTGGCCCTGGGGTTGATTTTTTGCTGGCTGGCAGTGAATGGTTGGCGTTTAACTTCAGAAGTAATCAAATCAGATGAAGTGAGACTACTACTAATAAGTTGTCTTTTAGCGATGGCGGTACAAGTGCTTCAACCCATCCAGTGGACAGGGATCTCGCTGGTAATGACCATAGCTCATTTCATTGTAAGTATACTGATTATCCGGTTTGTGTTTGTCTCAGCTGATAAAATCTCTAGAGAGTCACTATGATCAACTTGTCTCGATTATCTTTTAAATTTATTGTGTTTGTCACGGCTTGTAGCAGCTTGACGTTGGTGCTGATTGCTCGCTTGATTGACGTGCAGTTACTACAAGGCTATGACTTCAGAGTCAAGGCTGATGACAATCGGTTTTATAGTTTGGTTGCGCCGGCTGAGCGAGGGGTGTTTTTGGATCGTTACAATCAGCCATTGGTCTGGAATACTCGCCGTTATTATTCTTTGTCAAATCCTCATCAGCTTCACCAAAATCGAGAAGCCATCGATCGACAAACTGCACTGGCTTTGATGGCCACCAGTAGTGCTGGAGTGGTAGCTACGCTTGAACGGACTTATCGGTGGCCCGAGGCGTTAAGTCATGTGCTGGGTTTTGTGGGAGCTGTGACCGCTGAGGATTTGGCTAAAAATAACTCAGTGACTTTGCAAGAACAACTTGGAAAATTAGGACTAGAGCTGAGCCAACAACAGAAGCTGCGAGGTGCGGATGGCTTTGATAAATACGAGATCAATGCTTTGGGGAAACGCCAGAAAAAAGTTGCGGTGCAGCTGGCAGAAGCCGGCGAAACTATTACTACTACCTTAGATCCGCATCTGTCAGAGGTGGCATACCAGGCAATGGACGGAAGGAAGGGCGCGGTGGTGATTATGGATGCGGAAAATGGGGAAGTGCTAACTTTGATCAGTAGTCCTACTTTTGATGCTAATGTCCTAACTCAGTCCACCGTTGATCCTACTGAGAGTCAAAAGCGTAAACAAAACATTCAAGCTTTTTTTGCCGACCCGAGGCAACTCTTTTTTAATCGAGCGATTGACGGGGCCTATCCGCCCGGCTCCATTTTCAAGCTAGTCACGGCCCTAGCGGCTTTGGAAGATGGCAAAATCGATGAAAGTACTGAAGTGATAGACGAAGGCACACTCAAGGTTGGAGAGTATGAGTATGGCAACTGGTACTTTCGCCAATATGGTCGTACTGAGGGCTCAATATCTTTAGTCAAAGCTTTAGCTCGCAGTAATGATATTTATTTCTATAAAGTAGCCGAGTGGGTGGGACCAAATGGGATTGCTAGTATGGCCAAGATGTTTGGACTAGGCCAAAAGACAGACATCGAGCTGAGCCCCCAAGTCAGTGGTTTGGTTCCCGATCCAGCTTGGAAAGAAAAAACGTTGGGGGAAAGATGGTACTTGGGCAATACCTATCATTATGGAATTGGACAAGGAGACTTGCTGCTGTCGCCGCTGCAAGCGGCACAGATGGTTCAAGCTGTGGGCAATAAAGGCACCATGTGTTCGCCAACTCTGATTAAAAATAACACCACCAACTGTACGACTCTGGGCCTCCAAACAGAAAATTTGCGGCTGGTTCTAGCGGGGATGCTCGAAGCTTGCTCTGCTGGAGGGACGGCCTATCCCTTTTTCCCTTTCAATGCAGCTCATCGAGTCATCGGCGCCACTGTGGATGAAGATTTAGCGGCCGGGGCAGTGGCTTGTAAAACGGGGACGGCAGAGTTTGGAGCCGCGGATGCAAATGATCAACGCAAAACTCATGGTTGGTTTGTAGCTGTTGTGGGGGTGGATCAAGAAAAGCTAACAGGGGTAACGGAAGAGAGTAGTGAGGATGCTATTGGTTCTACCAGCTTAGCTACTAGAATTCCTCAGTCGGAGCTGCGAGAAACAGTACCTAGAACAGAGTGGTTCGAGCTAGTAAAAAAGCATGGTTTTCCTAAAAAGTTAGCCTTCGCGGTCTTAGTTGAAAGTGATGAGGCCGTCCCGTTTCGCGAAGGCTCAGGTGATGCCTCACCGATCGTTAAACAAATTGTTGACTGGATGGAAGGTGTCTAGGTTCTACGGTTCTTGCAAGGTTGAACGCTGATACTCCTGGGTATGGGCATTTCTAATCTTGAGTATCAAACTGCTTTATGGTCCGTTGATGGAGTCGGTTTAAAAACATATCTTAAAGTAGACGATTTTCTTCATACTCACAGTATGAGCTGGTCGGACTGGTGGAGGTTAGGGGATCGAGTTTGGATTGGTTCCAGTTTAAAGCCCGAACAGATAGCTGCGGTCAAACTTTTCCAGAAAAAATACTCACCCAGTGGCTATCTGGATTGGCTCGCGTCAAAACAAATTGAGGTGGTTGGTGAAGCTGATGTCAGATATCCCGTTCTGCTAAAAGAGCTGGATGATCGGCCACCTATGCTGTTTGCTCAAGGACATGTAGAGCTGCTGCAGCCGGTTATTTCGGTGGTAGGCACAAGGCAAATCACGAGCTATGGAAAGCTAGTAACGGATCGGATTGTGACTGAGCTCGTGCAACAAGGTGCCTCGATAGTCTCGGGCTTTATGTATGGAGTTGATGTTCGAGCTCACCTGGCTGCTCACCGAGCAAAAGGAAAGACAGTTGGAGTTTTAGGTTTTGGCTTTGACCACATGTATCCGGCAGGACATCGCTCTTTATATCACCAGTTACTAGCCGAAGGTCAAGGTTTTTTGACGGAGTATGCTCCCCATGTTAGAGCTACCAAAGGGACTTTTATTCAGCGTAACCGCTTGGTGGCTGGCATGAGTCTGGCCGTAGTGGTGATGGAAGCTGGCATCAAGAGTGGCAGTCATGGCACTGTCAAATGGGCACTGGACTATGGCCGGAGCGTGGGCGCCGTGCCGGGCTCAATCGCAAATCCCTATAGTGAAGGAACTAAGTGGCTGCTCAATGAAGGGGCATTTATGGTTTCAGGTGCGGCTGATGTATGGCGAGAGCTGGGCCTGGCTATGTCTCAGCTGCGAGACGGCTTCAGAGCTCAAAGCCACAAGTTTGACTCAGTTATGACTAAAAAAATCTGGCTAGAGTTGCGAACTATGTCCCAGTCTGCAGATCAATTAGCGACCAACTGCCAGCTGACTTTAACAGACGTGCTCAATGGTTTAACATTACTAGAATTACAAGCAAAAGTCGGCAGAAAGGGGGAGTTATGGTCGTGCTCATAACCTCTCGGTATCGGACCTTGCACACGTGTGCCATAATGACTGCTCACTTCTTATGAATCTGGTTATCGTTGAATCACCTACCAAAGCCCGCAAGCTCGCAGAGTACTTGGGCCCAAACTACACCATTGAGGCTTCAGTTGGTCATGTAGCTGACCTGCCTAAAAAAAAGCTGGGGGTGGATATTGAAAATAACTTTGAGCCGACATATGAGGTTAATCCTGATAAATCGAAAATTGTTAAACGACTCCAAGAGTTAGCCGCCAAAGCGACAAAGATTTACTTGGCTACTGACCCTGATCGAGAGGGTGAAGCCATTGCTTGGCACATCAAGGAGTTATTGAGTAAGGGAACGTCCAAAAAAACGCAGATTGATGACAAACATTTTGTTCGCTCTACTTTTCACGAAATTACTAAATCAGCCGTAAAAGACGCAATTGATCATCCCACAACTTTAAGAATGCCATTAGTTGATGCCCAACAGGCGCGACGGGTGGTGGATCGCTTAGTAGGCTATCAAGTCTCACCAGTTTTGTGGAAAAAAGTCCGACGTGGTTTGTCTGCAGGTCGGGTTCAGTCAGTGGCACTACGACTGATTGCGGACCGAGAACGAGAAATTGAAGCTTTCATTGCCTTGGAGTACTGGGAAGTTGATGTGGCGCTGATGGTCGGGGACAAACTCCCCATGCTTGAAGAAATTTTAAAAGAAGGAAAATTTTCGGAAATACTACCACCCGGCATGCTGGTAGCTCGACTCACTGAGCTCGATGGTAAGAAGTACGAGCCGTCCACTGAAAGTCAAGTGACTCCAGTGGTGACTGATTTACCTACGGCCACCTATCAAGTTAGTAACGTCGAGCGTAAGACTCGAGAGCGATCGAGTTTGCCTCCTTTTACTACCTCGACCTTACAACAAGCTGCAGCCAACAGACTCGGCTTTACCAGCAAGCAAACCATGGCTTTTGCTCAACAGCTGTATGAAGAAGGCTTGATTACATATCACCGGACCGACTCGGTTAATTTATCGTCGTCTTCGTTGTCCCTGGCCCGTGATTTTATTCAAGCTGAGTTTGGAGCCAGATATTTACCGGAAAAACCGCGTTATTTTGCTCAAAAGTCTAAGAACGCTCAAGAAGCACACGAAGCGGTACGGGTGACTGAGGTCAATAGGCCCCCAGAATCGATTATTAGAGGTAAGCTGACTGATCGACATGCCAAACTCTACGATTTAATTCGCAGACGCTTTCTGGCCAGTCAAATGAGCTCAGCTATCTACGATCAAACAGCCATACTTATCACGGCCCAGCCTCAAAAAGTGTCGAGTGTTTCGACCTACACCTTACGATCTTCCGGTTCCGTTTTAACTTTTGATGGCTGGATGAAGCTTTTTACGGCCCAAGATGACACTATTTTGCCAGCGGTTAATGCTGGTCAGGATTTACCCTATACCACTCATACCGCGGCTCAAAAGTTCACCCAACCACCTGCTCGTTACAACGACGCCTCATTGGTTAAAGAGTTGGAAAAACGGGGAATTGGTCGGCCGAGTACCTATGCTTCTATTATTTCGGTGATTGTCGATCGAGGCTATGTGGAGCGCAAAGAAAAACGTTTTACCGCAACGGCGACTGGCCTGACGGTAAGTGATTTTCTCGTTAAGTACTTTACTATTTTTATGGACTACGATTTTACCGCCGAAATGGAGGAAGATCTTGACCGAATTTCTCGAGGTGAAAAAGAGTGGCGGACAGTGGTCAGAGACTTTTACACTCCCCTGGATAAAACTATTCAGGAAGTCAGTAAAGATGCGGAACGAGTTCAAGTTCCCGTCGAAGAAACCGGCGTTTCCTGCCCTACTTGTGGCGAGATCGAAAAGGGAATGGTGGTGCTGAGAACTGGCCGATTTGGCAAGTTTAAAAGCTGCAGTCGATTTCCAGAATGTAAGTACACTGAAAACATCGTCGAAA
>Ga0163154_10004899_pt1 | contig 17382 bp, 12 predicted proteins | sample OliLakLV19MP9P1_FD_148649 | JGI IMG/M metagenome (GOLD analysis project Ga0163154, IMG submission 148649) | Freshwater microbial mat bacterial communities from Lake Vanda, McMurdo Dry Valleys, Antarctica - Oligotrophic Lake LV.19.MP9.P1 | ecosystem: Environmental > Aquatic > Freshwater > Lake >...
AAGTCCGCCAACCAGTCGGGCGCGTCATCGGCAACCGTGTCTAGTTCCAATTCATCCGCATCCGTCATGAAGCTGTCCGCCATGTTCACGGGTGCCATCGCCGCTGGTGCCAAGTCCGCCAACCAGTCGGGCGCGTCATCGGCAACCGTGTCTAGTTCCAATTCATCGGCATCCGTCAGGAAGCTGTCCGCCATGCTCACAGGTGCCATCGCCGCTGGTGCCAAGTCCGCCAACCAGTCGGGCGCGTCATCGGCAACCGTGTCTAGTTCCAATTCATCCGCATCCGTCAGGAAGCTGTCTGCCATGTTCACGGGTGCCATCGCCGCTGGTGCCAAGTCCGCCAACCAGTCAAGGTCATCCTCACTATCGGCAGCACCTTCAAGTTCATCGTTGCTGTCCGCCACGCTCATGGGCGATGCTGCCGCAGCAGGTGCCAAATCAGTCAACCAGTCCGGCGTCTCTCCGACAATGCTATCGAGTTCAAACTCGTCGTCACTATCCGTATCACTTAGAAAGTTGTTCACCGCGCTGACAGGTGCCATTGCTGCGGGTTCTAGGTCTGTCAACCAGTCGGGCGTCTCTTCTTCGTCACCAAAATCATCTATATCCGATAATTCATCGCCTAGTGCGACCGGTCGATCATACTTCACGTCGGGGGCTGACAATGGCAATTCTTCAGGGGTTTCACTCAGCCAGTCAAACGTGTCTTCGACTGCAACGACTACGGTTGGTGGGGGGGTAGGCGCAAGGGGGGGTTCTGGTTGAAATTCCATGAGCCATTCAGGAACCGCATCGCCTTCGGTCTCGACGCTCAACAAATCGTCTAATTCCGGCTCTGGTGCCATCCATGCACTATCTATATTTGCAGTCGATGCCCCTACCGCCTCACTTCCGGCATCCGCGAATGCCGGGTCATCCAACCATTCAAAATCAGTGGTGGCGCTCGCTGAGTCGGTTGTGGGGGTAGGCGTAGTTGGGGCGGGGGAAATATCCAGCAACCAATCGGGCATATCATTCGCCGACAACGCGAAATCATCCGTCGCACCGCTATCTGGGGCATCAGGAATAGCAGACCATGCAAAGTCGTCCGGTTGCGCGGGCAAATTCGTGGGTGCATCCTTCGGTTCTAGTTCCGAAAGCCAATCTGCCAATTCTGGTTCTTCGGGTGTTGTTGGTTCTTCTGGAAGTTCTGCCTCACTCATCCCGTCACGCTCCTCATCATTGGCTTGGAAAGTATCGGTTTCACCGCCAAAAAGGCTGGCAAAATCATCGGATATCATGTCACCTTGTGTTGATCCAGCGCTTGCTTTGGGTTCATCATCTAAGTCCATCAACCACGAGGGCGTATTAGCATCAGAAGATCGCGATTTATCGACAGGTTCAAATTGATTGAGCCAATCATCTGTATCCTCCTCACCCGCCGCTATGTCGTTTGATTTATCGCCAGAACGGAGCCAGTCCAAATTGGCGTCATTGAGAATGGCGGTCAATCCCCGTTGTCCCAGCGGCGCGCTGACAGGAGTCTCGGTGGGGGATACATCCGTCATATCGATATCAAAACGACTGGAGGCTGAGGCACTAGAAGGCGCAGCAAACGAATCATCCGTGTTGAGTGCATCATTACGGAGCCAATCCAGCACATCTTCTTCGGCGTTGGCGGTCTCGCTGGTAGAGGTTGAGGTTATTGAAGCAAGGTCGAAAGCAGCAGGACGCGATATTTGCGTTGGGAAGGGGTCATTGTCAGAAAATTCCGCGAACAGGTCATCGTCAAATAGACTGCTGCCATCCGCCGGAATTTCAGGATCGCTCGACATAAAAGAACCTGACCGATCTTGCTGATTCACCAGCATGTCTTGATCGTACTGATTCATCCATGCGAATGGATCATTCGGCTGTTCAGGGAGTGTTCTTTCCTCATCATCCAGCCCAAACAAGTTCGGAAAGCCAGCGTCTGATGAATCTGCCACGTCTATGCCAGACTGACGCGCCCATGCGAAAGGATCATCGGCATCAACGGCACTGGCAGCTTGCAAAGGCGCAAAATCATCCTCCAGCGAGTCGCCAAACAAGGCAGCGAGGTCGTCTGTATTATTGTCGCTGGCAATAGATGTAAACAAGTCATCAGTATTCACCTGCGGTTGGCTGGTCGAGGGTGCGGTGACATCCGCCATCCAGTCCATCTCATCGGCAGGCTTAGTGGTAGGTTGCGCGTTCAGCAACCCTGTGCCAGTCGTCCGCGATGCCAAAATACTGCTCGTCCAGTCTGATTTGGGGGATGTCGGCGTGGACGATTTCGGGGTCTCTGGGGACGAGTCGTTCCCCGTGACCTCTTGTAGCCAGTCCAAACGAGTAGCCACCACTTCCGATTGTGCGGAGCGTTGATAATCCAATTCATCCAAACGGAAGGCGTCATCGTCCGGGGCAGTCCCGCGCACCAGTTCAACAGCTAAATAGGGGTCTATCGATTCAACCCGGTTCACATACCGTTGCGCATCCGAGGGGCGGTCAAAGGACAGCCACAATTGCGCCATAATCTTGTTGGCTTCTAAACAATCAGGCTGTTGTGTCAAAATCTCTAATGCAACATCCGCTGCTTCTTCATGCCGTCCAATCTGCCATAAAATCTGTGCCAGCAACAACTGCAAATCGATGCGATCCGGCACTTGCTTCAACGCCGACCGCAACGTCTCGACAGCGCGTTCGGGCGACCCCGTGCGCAAGTGCTGTCGTGCCACTGCCCCAGCGGTCATTTGAATCTTTAGCGTCCCCGTTTGGCGGCAGCGGTGATAGAGGACGCGCAACGCATCAAGGATCACCTTTTCGTTGGGACGCTGATCGAGCGCGCGTTCCAGATGCCAAATCGCGTCATCACAACGATTCTGACGGTCATTGACTTCACCCAAGGTGACATGAGCGACAAAATCATCAGGCAATACACTTAAAACACCTTGTAACGCTACTTTGGCTTCATCCAACCGCCCGATTAGGACGAGCGCTTGTCCTAAATAGCGATACGTCTCCACATTTTTCGCGTAAGTGCGCAAAATGTGCCTCGAGTGATGTATCACTTCATCGGCTGAATTGTCACTGAGCAATGAATCCAACCGCGCAAGATAGTCTTTGAGATTAACTTCAGACATAACCCATCCATTTTTGCTGATCGGACAGCACTTCAGCGGCAAACCAAATCAATCTTGGTGACTCAGCCGCAATAAATTGCCAATCTAGGTATGATTAGCATAACACATTTACCAAGATTCGACAGTTTAGTCCTGTTATTCTCGCAATTTTGGCTGGAATTGGGTTTTCCGAGATTTGAAACCCGTGATTCAACCAGCGTCTTGAGCAAACTTGCCAAGCAAATCAATCTAGCGCTTGTGTAGTTTGCAATTTGCATCTGTCCCTCGACAAGGGTAGGATCGATATTTCTCAATAAGCGTCCCTTTTTCGCTTATTGTTGTCAAGATGCTTCACTATTCTCAAGGGTAGGAGTTTGTTCAGGATGAAACAAAAACTTTTTGTAGGGGTCGTTGTCGCTTTGCTGTTGATGCTCGCCGTTTTGCCAGCCGCTGCCCAAGATGAATTTGTCTTCGGTCTCGTGTTGGTGGGTCCAGAAAATGATCGCGGTTGGAGCCAAGCCCATTACGAAGCCGGACAATATATCGAATCTGCAATCCCCGGTGCGCGGATGGTATTTTTCCCAAGCTTAAATCCTGCCGACGCGCCCGAAGTCACCCTCGAAGATGTCGTTGGTGAAATGGTCGCCGAAGGTGCCCAAGTCATTTTCACCACCTCGGACGCTTTCGAGGAAGATACCAACGGAGTCGCCGCTGTCTTCCCAGAAACCACTTTCATCAATATTTCGGGTGATGATGCCCTCACCGGGACTGCCCCCGACAATGTTGGCAACTTGATGGGGCAAATGGAATGGGGCAAGATCATCGCCGGTTGTGCCGCTGGGTTAAGCACCGAAACGGGCAACATCGGTTATCTGGGACCGCTCATCAACGGCGAAACCCGTCGTTTGGCGTCGTCTGCCTATTTGGGGGCGCGCTATTGTTACGAAAACTATCGCGATCTCAATCCTGAAGACTTGACCTTCACCATCACTTGGATCGGTTTCTGGTTCAACATCCCCGGCGTCACCTTAGACCCGACCGAAGAAACCAACACCTTCTTTGATAACGGTGCGGATGTCGTGATGAGCGGCATTGACACTACCGAGGGGATCGTCGTTGCTGGGCAACGTGCCGCCGAAGGCGAAGCCGTGTTTGCCGTCCCTTACGACTTCACCGGTGCTTGTGATGAAGCCCCCGAAATTTGCTTGGGCGTCCCCTATTTCCACTGGGGTCCTGTCTATACCAAAGTCGTTCAACAAGTGATCGATGGCACTTGGGCACCCGCCTGGGACTGGGTTGGTCCTGATTGGAGCGACATCAATAATCCCGACACCTCCACCATCGGCTTCTTGCCCGGTGCCGGTCTCAGCGAAGAAGCCAGCGCCTCGTTGACCGACTTCATCGCCTTGCTGACCAGTTATGCCACCAACCCGTTGGTGCCCGAAAGCTTCGCCCTGTGGACGGGTCCGCTCGCCAAGCAAGATGGCACCGTGTTGGCGGAAAGTGGTCAATTGGTAGATCCGCTCGATGTTTGGTATCTCGATCAACTCCTGCAAGGCATGGTCGGTGCCAGCGAATAATTTCGCTACGGCTCCACACTAGGAAGTAATCTAGACCATCAATCTGGGGGCACACAACGTGCCCCCATTCTCTTTTGGATCATATGAACGCGAAACTTCCCCATGAAAATTGAACTTCAGCATATCCATAAATCATTTGGGCAAGTCCATGCCAACAACGACATCACCTTGACCTTTGAAAGCGGACAGATCGTCGGCGTGTTGGGTGAAAACGGCGCGGGCAAATCCACCTTGATGAAAATCCTCTCCGGCTATCAACGCGCCGACCGAGGCACCATCTTGTTGGATGGGGCACCCGCTCAGTACCACACCCCACTGGCAGCGATCCAAAGCGGCATCGGGATGTTACAACAAGACCCGTTGGATGTCCCTGCCTTGACGGTCATCGAAAATTTTATCTATGGGCAACCCGGGGGAGCGTTGTTGTCGATTAAACAAGCGGAACAACAACTGAGCGTCATTTGCCAACGACTCGGCTTCAGCCTTCAGCCCAATGCCCCTGTATTTTCGTTGTCTATCAGTCAACGCCAACAATTGGAGATCGCCCGTTTGATCGCGCTGGGTGTGCGAGCGCTCATCCTTGATGAACCAACGACGGGGATTTCTGCCGAACAAAAGACACTGCTCTTCAATGCGCTCAGGACGTTGGCAAAACGCGACAGCGTGACTATCCTCTTAGTATCGCACAAACTTGAGGATGTCTTGGCGTTATGCGATGAAGTCGTGGTGCTGCGCGCGGGCACATTGGTGGGCAATGCCCGTTTGCCCGTCCCCCAAACGGAGCTAGTACGCATGATGTTCGGTCAGGTTTTCGCACCGCAAGAACGCCCGGATGTGCCCTTGGGGAACGTGGTCGCTGCCCTAAACAACGTGACCTTGCGCGGCAAACGGGTGACAGTCAGTGACCTAAATTTGGACATCCGCGCGGGGGAAGTCATTGGTATCGCCGGTCTGGATGGCAGTGGTCAAGAACTTGTCTTACGCGCCTTCACGGGACTCGTCAAGCCACGTCGCGGGCAGGTACTCATTAATGGTGAGAACGTGACCGGAAAATCGTATGTCGAACTCATTGAGCATGGTATCGCGTTTGGTGCCGCCGGACGTTTAGAAGAGGGCTTGATCGCCGGCTTGACCTTGACCGAACACATGGCGCTGGTCAAAAACAAAACCCCCTTCATCCGCTGGGATATCATCACGACCCTGACCCAAAACCTCCTCAAAGAATACGACGTGCGCGGGGGACCCCAAGATTTTATCGAGCGCTTATCGGGTGGCAATCAACAGCGCGTGCTGATAGCGCTGATGCCCGAAGGCTGCACGTTGATGGCGCTGGAACAACCCACGCGCGGTTTGGATGTCGATTCGGCGCGCAAAATTTGGGGACAAATCATGTCACGACGTGATCGCGGCACGGCGATCCTCTTCACATCGCCGGAACTTGATGAACTGCTCACCTATAGTGACCGGGTGTTCGTCGCCTATGCCGGGCATCTCTATGATGCCGGCGACGCCAAAACGCTCACAATTGATGTTTTGGGGCGTTTGATCGGCGGAGATTTTAACCGTCCCGAAGCCGTCGCCCATTAAACACCCACCGACCATTAGATGGGAAATGCACATGAAGAACAAAATTTGGCTTCAGGCTGGACTGGTACTCCTGCCGATCATCATTTCACTTGTCGTCACCGCCTTACTGATCATCGCTGTCGGCAGCAATCCTATTGAAGTCTTCGAGAAATCATGGGAAGGTGCCTTTCGCAACAGCACCTCGTTCGCTGGGGTGGTCAATTTTTGGATACCGCTAGCGTTGTGCAGCTTGGGCTTGGTCGTCACCTTTAGCGCGGGCATGTGGAACATCGGCGTCGAAGGACAGATGCTCATCGGCGCGATCTTTGCCAGTTGGGGCGCGCAATTTGTGATTCTGCCGTCGCCCCTCTTGATCGGTCTGGAAATTTTACTGGCGGCGTTGGGCGGTATGGCATGGGCGGCACTGGTCGGCGTGTTGCGCTTGCGGCTCGGCGTTCACGAAATTTTTGGCGGCGTCGCGCTCAACGCTATTGCCAATGTTTTGACAATCTATCTGATCTCTGGTCCGTGGCAGCCCCCAGAAGGCGGTAGCGCTCAATCGACTGCCCCTTTCCCGACCGATGCGTTGTTACCGGGTATCTCAAACGAATTCTCGGTGAGCGCTCTCGCTATCGGCTTGGTGATCCTCGGTTTCATCGCCTTGACCATCGCCTTACGCGGCAGTCGTTGGGGCTTGCAACTGAAAGCAACGGGCAAGAATGCCGTCTCTGCGCTTTTACTCGGCATCCCCACCCAACGTAGCGCCTTGAGCGCCTTTCTCGTCTGCGGCGCATTCGCTGGAATCGCAGGTGCCTACCGCGTGTTGTTCACTTATGGCAGTCTACGCCCCCTTTCCTCCGGCGGGATCGGCTTTCTGGCGCTGCTGGTGGTGCTACTGGTAGGCACTCGCACCCTTAGCGCCTTGCTGACGGCATTGATCTTTTCGATCATCTTGGGGGGCAGTACGCGCTTGAAGATCGCCCTCCAGCTCGATCCCTCCCTTGCGGGCATCTTGCAAGGCTTGATCGTCCTCACGGTCTTGCTCACCAACGGCTTACGGGCGCGATTACTCGGCAACAGCGCCCCAACCCCTACCGTAGACTCGCCGCCTTTCCCCACACCCGAAGGTGCCCCTCATGGATGAAAGCTTAGTCAATATTTTGAGCAGCATCATCGCCAACGCCACGCCGCTGGTGATCGCCGGCATCGGCGAAACGATCACCGAGCGCGCGGGCGTGGTCAATTTGTCATTAGATGGCAGTTTAGCACTATCGGCAATGGCTGGTTTTGTAGCAGCGCTAGTATCAGGCAGCATCGTCGTCGGCATAATCATCGGGATGACCGTGGGGGCAGTGATCGCGCTCATCATTGCCGTCGCCAATATCGAACTCAGACAAGATCAGGTTGCGGTCGGTTTTGTGCTGACCTTACTTGCGGCGGATTTGGCACAATTTCTTGGGCAAGACTACACCCGTATACCGGGACCCAAATTACTGAACCTACCGCTCCCTATTTTGAGCGACATCCCCATCATCGGCACGATTTTTTTCAACCACGAACCATTGGTCTACTTTAGCTATGCGCTCATCTTTGGAACGTGGTATTGGCTGTTTCACACACGCGGCGGCTTGGCACATCGCGCTATTGGCGAACGCCCCAGCGCCGCTTTTGCACGCGGCACCGATGTCAACCGCTTGCGTTATCTCTATTGTGTGATCGGTGGGGCGCTCGTGGGGCTGGCGGGTGCGGCTTATTCGTTGGCGGTCAAGCCGGGTTGGGCAACCCCCCCGGTGATGCGCGGGGATGGCTGGATCGCGTTGGCTATCGTCATCTTTGGGGGCTGGCACCCGTTTCGCGTGGTGTTGGGGGCGTATCTATTCGCAGGGCTGCGCGCGTTGGCGTCCGCGATTCAACGTAGCCCCGATATTCAAATCCCACTGGTACTCCTCAACGGTTTGCCGTGGGTGCTGATGATCGTCACGTTGCTGTTGGTGAGCAGTGGTGCCATTGAGCGCTTACTTAGCGTCCTGCCGCGCCCAGTACAACGGTGGTCTCGCAATTTCTTGCGTTCCGACCCACCCTCGGCACTGGGCACACGCTTCGATCCGTAAATATTCCCCTTATCATCGTGCTGGAAAACAAGCGGACACCGTTTGGATGGTGTCCGCTTGTTTTCTAGCAACTGGCAACCAACACAGCGCTACCATGCCCTACCCTACGACGTATCGCTTAACCGAGCAGGTCATTCAAATGCTCTTGCGCATCCACCCGGAAGGGATAAGAGAAAATTTGCCCCCATGTCAGCACAAATTCATAATCAGCGATGGCTTCTTCATCGTTATTGAGCGCTTCATGAATGCGTCCGCGCCAATAACGACGGCTGCCTGTCTCGGCAATCGCGATGGCGCTCTCAATCGTAGCCAGCGCCGTGCTATAACTGCGAATGCCGAATTGTGCCCGTGCGAGATATTCAAGACCCACCCCGCGCAACGTCACATCGGTCAGATCGGGGCTGCTGTTGGCTTGCGTTAAGAAAGTGATGGCTTGTTGATAGCGTGCGGTATCCTCTTCGACAGCGCCCTCGACCAATGCCCGCCCTTGCACCAAGCGAACCAGCCCTTGCGGAATACTGGCAATCGTCGCAAGAATTTCGGCGTCTTCCTGCGCGCGCGTAAACTGATTCAGTTCGACGAACGCTTGCATGCGTTGCAAACGATAATTCGCGTCATTGGTAATTTCTAGCAAGCGATCATAATCGGCAATGGCTTGCCCACCTTCACCCAATTCACGATAGATGCGGGCGCGCGCCTCCAATATCGCGACGGTATCGGCATCAGTTGTGCGCCCGCTCAACCCGCGACTGTAAATATTCAGCGCGAGGTCCGGTTTGTTTTCGGCTTCAAATGCCTGTCCCAACCGCCGGAAGGCGCGCGTTGCTCCCGGATAATAGTAGAGGTAATCCTGCGCTGCCAGCACTGCTTCGCCGGGGCGATTACGCTCTAAAGCAATGGTGATTTTCAATTCGTAAGCCGCTTCGATGGACGGATCGACATACAACGTCAGAAAGACCTGATACAGCGCGTCTTCGTAGTTCCGTTGTTGATAATAAATATCCGCCTTCGCCATCAACAAATTGGTATTGCCAGCGAGGTCTTGCACTTGCAAGCCACGATTTAGAACTTCGAGGGCATCGCTGATCTGTCGATTCTGCACATTGGCGCGTGCCAATAACAGATAGGGTTCTGCCAACTTGGAATCGCCATCCACCGCTGCCTCGGCGCGTTCTACCATCAACTCCAGCGATTCGTTTGCCAACGTCGGGTTACCATTTTGAGTGGCACGAGTACTTTGCAGCCAGTAGACCTGTGCATATGCCGAATCCAGCAAAGGACGGGCAGCACGTTGCGCTTCTGGGCGGTCACCGATGCGCCCATCGGCTTCATCCAAGACATCCAAGGCAGCGCGGAAATCGCCCGTCTGCGCCAGCGCAATCGCTTGATAATAATAGACATTGGCGCTAAAAGTACTATCAAAGGTTTGAGCGCGCTCGCGCTCTAATGTCGAAATGGCGCGTGGATACTGCCCTTGATCGATCAGCGCCACCGCATTGATCACCGCGCGTTCCAAAATATTCGGATAGATGCTGGTGGCGGCGGGCAACGCGGGAGGGCTGGCAGCCGGGACATTGGGCGGTACTGTCGCGCTTGGCTCAGGCGTCAAACGGGGCGTTACCGAAGGCGTTGCGGTATAGCCGGGGGTGTAGGTCGGCGTGATGGTCGGTGGCGGAGTCGGCGTGGCGCTGGGACCAAACACCACACCCCGCAAACTATCATTGGTCTGAACCGCAAAAATACCAATGCCCCCAAGAATCGCCAAAAACACCATCACAGCGATCCCGACTTGCACACGGTACAAAATAATGTCCCGTTCACCCGCCCGTCCTCGTGTTTTATGCACCCATTTGACGCGCGCAGGGACGGCAAAAGAGGTTTCGCGGACGAGCTTTTCGATTTGATCTTGAAGCGCGGCGATCCGATCTGGGGGTGCCACCGGAATACCGGGCTGCTGTTCGGTTAATTCGTCAATCGTCGAACGAGCAACCGGAGCGGTTTGCATGCGCGTTGTTTCATTAGCAACCATCGGGGGTTCATTCAAAGACTCCAATGCTTGCCGTGCTGTTTCGTTTGACGGGTTCAGTTCAATGACTTTGTTGAGACAAAAAACACGTTCGCGATTATTGTTGGCGACACTTGCCAGCCACAACCATGCTGGCTCACTATCTGGATCAATCCGCAAGGATTGTTGCAACAAACGCCGCGCTTCATCTTTCTGACCGGCTTTTGCTGCCCGAATACCTTGCTGGCGCAATTCGCGTGCTTCTTCCAAAGCGCCCCCCTCAAATGAATGATGAATGGTGTCCAGCATGAAGTTGCCGGATAATTATCCTTAAATTGTAACGCAAAGATCGCTGTAGCAGAAATAAAGAACCGCCTTTGGGTGCATTTCACTTTAGTGCAAAATATACTCGTCATGGTACCGGGGGAAATGTGGGGTTTCAAAGGGCGGATATTCGGCGCGGGGACAATGTGAGTTGATAACATTTGACAAGCGCCTAATCCGCCCCTACAACGATCTCCGTTGCGGGCACCTAACCACAATAGGGCGGGTTTGTTTTTTGTTGCCAACCCCTATCGTCTCATCAACGTAAATGTAGGGGCGGATTAGGCGCTCGTGGAAAAATCCCCAACCCCAAGAGTCGCCGCGCCGAATATCCGCCCGTTTACTGTTATGAAATCATAGCGATGCACCAAAGTGAAATGCACCCACCGCCTTTTGTGATAAAAGGCGGCTCTTGGGCATAATATCAACTTCCGGCACTACCGATCCGGTAGCGCCGGAAAGCACAACCCACTATTCCAGAGGGGGCAGTTCCGCATTCACGATGGTGATACGACCTTCAGTTGCCGGTTCGACGATGATCAAGCTGGCGAGGTATTCTGCCAACACTTGATCCAAAGTTTTACCAAAGTCGTAGGCATTGATCGCGTTTTCCGCAAACACGGTGTAGCTATCGCCACCACGACGCATAAAGTCATTGCTGGCGAGGGTATAAATCGCGGCGGGGTCAATGGGGGCGAATGAGCCGTCTTCGGCTTGCACTTCGACACTCACGATACGACTGCCCGCATCCAGAGTCGGGTCAAAGGAGAAGCGAATACCAGAGACCTGCGGGAAGCGCCCGCCGGCACCATCACGCTTGACCATGCCGTTTTCGACCACGATGCGCGAAACACCATTTTCCAGCGCGGCGATGACATCTGCGCCGCTCAGTTCAAACGTGCTGGCAAGGTTGCCGAAGGGTAGCACCGTCAACACTTCACCCAACGTAATTTCGCCAGTTTCAATATCCGCACGGATACCACCACCATTGGTAATCGCGATTTGAGCACCGGTTTCAGCGCGCATGGCGTCAGTGATCAAATTCCCCAAGAGGCATTCTTCAACGCGGCAGACCGCACGGTTGCCAACGAGGAAGACTTCAGCACTCGCGCCGATAGTGGTAGCGCGCAGTTGTTCGATAGGACCCGACAGTGCTTCAACAATTCCGGCAACTTCGGGATCGGGGGTGATATAACGAGACAACAGGATGGCATCGCCTGTGGCTGCCGTCACAACGCCTTCGGCATCGAAGGTCACGTTCAAGCGACCGAGGTATTCATCATATTGACCAGCCTGAACGATATAGACTGGTTCGGCATTCGGGTTTTCGACAACAACAGGATATTCACCCACCGATGCGACATAGGCATTGCCGAGCAAGCTATGGCTGTGTCCACCCACGATGACATCGAGACCCGTCACCGCAGCGGCAATTTCTTGATCGACAGCCAAGCCGACGTGGGTGACGAGGATGATCTTGTTGACCCCTTGCGTGGTCAGTTCATCGACCGCGGCTTGGGTGACACCAACGAGATCAGCATTGAAGACCAAGTCCGCGCCGGGGGAAGAAATAGTGGGGGTTTCGGGCGTCACCAAACCGATCACGCCGATCTGTTGCCCATTAACTTCCAAAATCGTGTACGGGGTAATTTTGCCCGCCAACAATTCGGAGGCGCTAAAATCGACATTGGCAGTCACGACTGGGAAGTTCAAAGCATCGACAAACGCCGACAAGATATCATCGCCATCATCAAATTCGTGGTTGCCAAGCGTCATGGCGTCATAAGCAATGGCGTTCATGATTTGGGCACTGTCTTGTCCACGATATTGTTGATGGAACAAGGTGCCGGTAAAACGGTCGCCACCATCGAGCAACAAAACATTGCCGCCTTCTTCACGAATTTGATTGACGACTGCCGCTTGACGCGCCGCGCCACCATTGCCATTCGCCTGGGGTTCGTGATGTCCATGAACATCGTTGGTGTGCAAAATCGTCACCACAAAAGTATCCTCTTGCGCGACTACGGGCACTGCCGCCAACAAACCCAATACAACCACTACAGCAAGTTTCTTCAGCATAAAAGCCTCCTAGAAATGCATTACGGGAAAATGTTTCACAAACTACGCCTACCGTTGCTATTCTGGTCTCGGTTTGTTATGAAAAGAATAGCGCAATGTAAAGCGCCGTTTAACAATGGAATGTACTCGTCCCGTTTACACAGGGGGCCATGGGTAGTTTGGACCAGGGCCGGGCGAGGGATAACGCTTCGTCCGCACCATTTTGCTCAAGCGGCGGCGAAAGGCGGTGATCTCCTGTCCAGACAGCAAATCAACGATCCCTCGACTAAAATCACTTTCGGGGTTATCCACAAGTCCGGCGACACGCTCAATATCTACCAACAAGGCATCATCCAACGTTTGTCCGGCATAATCCCAAATCACGGTGCGCAATTTGTGCATGGCGTTAAAAGAAATGCCGTGATCGATACCCCAGATATGCCCTTTGCTATCCAACAAGCAGTGCCCACCTTTGCGATCCGCGTTGTTGATCAGATAATCAAATGCCGAGATGCGCATCAGTTGCGGGGCAAAGCTGCCGTCAAAGGTAAAATAGTTCACTTGGGGATCATGCTCGATATAATACTGAAGCGACCCCAAACCGCGTGGTCCCTCGCGCAAAACGGTCGGCGGCACGATCTCCCAGTTCAACTGTTGTGACGCCAAAAACGATGCCCGTTCCCGATAGCACAACGTCCCATCGGGAAAATCCCACAGGGGGCGTTCACCGCGTTGGGGTTTGTAGACGGCAGTGATGTCCACGCTATCAAGACAAATATTCACCAAAAAAGCGTAGTTTGAACTCCAGCGCAAAATGCCGTATTCGGAGTTGATCTCGCCAGTTTCGAGAATATTGAGGATTTGATCACACGTTAACGAACTTCCCCCTTGCTTCGGGAGGTCATAATCTTGATCACTCATAACGTCGTCACGTCCAGTAATATATCAAGCGTCCGTTTTGTTTTGGATCGGGTCGCCCCGCTTGTACGGTTGCGACGGAGTGTTCACTCAGCGCGCGCATCTGGGCACGGCTGCACCACAAACGAACGACACCGGGTTGCGCTTCTTCGGCATCAGGGTCTTCGTTGGCGACCAAGAATTCCTGAGCGATGAGGACGATTTTATCTTGATCATCATCATACCCCAAACCCATCTGTGCCACCCTAAACATGGGTTCCACGGGGTCGCGCAATTCCATATTAAAGATCGCGGGCGTCATATCAATGGCGGGGAGACGTTTATCAAGATCGCGAATCATCTCGCGAATTGCTTCACCCAACGCCCATGTCTGTTCTTTTTCAACCGTGAGTGTGATGATTTCCGCACCTTTGCCCGCTTGCAAATGAAAGATGCGCTGTCCTTTCGGGCCCACAGTTCCGACGGTTATAAAGTCTATCGGGTTCAGATCAATTTCAGTATTCGGCATTCACTCACTCAACTTTTAACCATTATGCGCTGCGGCTGCTTTCCGTTCTTGTTCAAGCTGGGTGATATGTGCCATATCATTCATGGAACCAACATACGGGCGTCCATACCCCAACATGAGGGTACTTATTGAAGCTGGTGAGATCACAATTCGTTGGAAATTATCGAGGTGCATTCCCAAGAAATGTGCCATCACCATCTTAATCAAATCAGCGTGAGACACCAAAACGATCATCTCACGCGGGTGCAAGGCTGCTAACCGTTCTACCTCATTCACCGCCCGTTGCTGCACTTGACGCATGGTTTCGCCATTCGGGAAATACGCGCGGGATGGATATTCTTGCACCACATGCCACATCTTGCGCGTTTGCAACGCAGCAATCGATTGCCCTTCCCAATCCCCATAACGCACTTCGCCAATTTCGCTATTTTGCACAATCGAAATTTGCGGGTGATGTTGTTGGATGGCTTGGGCGGTCTCCATGGTGCGTTCCAGCGGGCTGGCGTAAATATACCGCAGGGGTGCTGGGATCAACCGTTTGCCCAATGCCTCCGCTTGTGCCAAGCCCTCTTCATTCAAATGTACGCCGGGCGTCCATCCTGCGAGTCTGTGCGTTTTCACATAATCGTTGACGGCGTGTCGAACCAGCAAGATTTGCGTCATAGGCATCCGGAATCTATTAAAAAGCAACTCACGTATCATTCTGATCATAGCACAAGCAGACCAAAATCGCATCTTGTCCACACTAGATTTTTGTTAGAACATTGCAAAATCCATTGCAATTGCTTTGCCCACCCCTTCCCAAGTCTTTCATTCTGTGATATGATTTAACATGTTACATAACCCTTTGGGGGTGAACCAGCTTCGACGTTGGAGGCTGAGTACGTGTGGCAGGTCGAGGCGCCTAACCGCGTTAAAATGGGCAAGGCATTAAATGCCAACAACAACAACACTGCTCTAGCTTACGCCGCCTAAAGCGGTATAGGTTCGGGTGCTGGGTCATAGTAACCCAGCCGTCTGCCCCAAGCGGCTCCATCCGCGTGGATTGGTGGGCGTCACTAATGATGGAGTGCGGCGACTGTTACACCGATAAGCGGTCGTCAAAGAACTATCGGTTAGTGGGGCGCGTACCGAGCTGACTGGGGCTACGCCTTGCGAAACTTAACAGACAGCTAAACCTGTAGAGGCATTTATTCGAGTTCAGCGGACCAGGGTGCAACTCCCTGCACCTCCACAATTTTTGCACCATCCATAAAACCCACGTCGTGTTTCCCAACCTGACGTGGGTTTTATAATTCCTCTAAATGACTATTCATCCACGCGCTATAGTGCGCCCGCAAGGATAGCGTGCGCGCCCCCGGCTTGCCCGTCCCGATGGTGTATCCGTCAATTTCGACCACAGGCACGATCCCTCGGCTACTGCTGGTGATGAAAGCTTCCTCAATTAGGGGGATATCCGCCAATTGGATCGCCTCCCGCCGCACGGGGATCACCGATGGCGCGACCTCAAAGACAATTTGTTGCGAAATTCCGGCGAGAACGCCTTCGCCCGCTGTGCGCAATTCGTCCTTGTAGACCGCATAAAAATTACTGCCCACACCTTCCAAAATCGCCCCCGTAGGGCTGACCAACAAAGCGGTGTAAATACCCGTCGGCAGCGAGTCTTCTAATGAAGCGCGGGCGTGCATCCAATCGGTCGTTTTCGCCGCTGGATCGTGGCGCTCGGCTTGGGCGGTGGTGACAACACGGATACCGTCGGTGAAAAAATGCGCCGTCAACGCATGGAACGGCTCAATCGACAAAATCAGATCAGTCGGAGTCTCACGCGGCACCGTCACCCGAAAACGAACATCCCCATATCCCGCCTCTTGAATCATCGCGCGCAACGCCGCCCGCAACGCCGCGCGATCCAGTGTGAGAGGAATTCCGACGATCTGCGCGGACTGCTCCAGACGATCCAAATGTGCGCCTAGCTTGAGCGTCTTGAAGGTGTCGAAGGTGTTGGCAATCGTATAAATGCCGTCACGCGGTTCAAACTGCACAGCGTCTTTCAACGAGTCGGCGGTATACGCCACATCGTGTAAGCCGGTGGGTGTCAATATTTTGATAAGGCAAGGCATGGCTGGGTTGACCTTCACTAAACAATGCCCACATTCTACTGATGTTCCCGACGAGGCACCAGTTCCAGAAGAATCCAAGAGCATCTCCAGATAGGGACTCGACGCAAAGATGCAAAGCTAAAGAACGGCAAGGCGCGGGGCGAACGGTGGTTTTCAGCGGGCTATTATCGCGTAAGATGGGCGGGCATACGGCGCACCACCGCGTCGGGGCAAAACTTTAACGTCGTCCTGACTCGGAATGGAGCGGGCTTCGCGAGATCGACGAAATTTCCGCCAATACGAAAGGAGGGTAACTGCCATATTTCCTCCTAGAATCGCAATAAGCGCCACACTCTTGTTCATGTTGTATTTTTTCATACAGCCGGTCGCCTCTCAAACTGCGACGCCGCAACCTGCTGCCGTCATTGAAGTCCAATGGAGTCCTAATAATCAGTATATTGCTGAATTGATGCGGGATGGTTCCGTCCGCATTCGCAGTGTCTTATCTAACACTGTATTACATCAGTATTTCTGGCTCTGATGTTGCAAGCGAATGGACGAGTTATCAAACTGCTTGGCATCCCACAGAAGATCTAGTCGTCACAGGTCATGAGGATGGCAACGTGAGGCTTTGGGATTTGGATGGGGATGTCATTGAGGATACCTTATTAGGCACAACCTCCCAGTTATTTTCACAAACGGTTGTGCGTGCCGTGTCCTTCAATGCGGATGGGAGCCTTATTTTGAGCGTTAACGCGGAGGGGAAAGTCAGGGTATGGAATACTGCCACCGGACAGTTTGTCGCTCAACAAGATGTTGCGGGCGGGATCACTGGCGCGGATTGGAATAATGCAGGGTCGCTCGTCATTGCGAGGGGTGGGGCGACTGTAAACACGAAAGTCGCACCGTCACCACCACCGACGCCGAACAGCCGCCCCACTTCAAAATGTTTGTGGTTCGCAAATTCAAGGGTGCATTTCACTTTAGTGCAAAATATGCTCGTCATGGTACCGGGGGAAATGTGGGGTTTCAAAGGGCGGATATTCGGCGCGGGGACAATGTGAGTTGATAACATTTGACAAGCGCCTAATCCG
>Ga0163154_10004902_pt1 | contig 17375 bp, 20 predicted proteins | sample OliLakLV19MP9P1_FD_148649 | JGI IMG/M metagenome (GOLD analysis project Ga0163154, IMG submission 148649) | Freshwater microbial mat bacterial communities from Lake Vanda, McMurdo Dry Valleys, Antarctica - Oligotrophic Lake LV.19.MP9.P1 | ecosystem: Environmental > Aquatic > Freshwater > Lake >...
TACCAAGCGCCCCGTGCGCCAAAACAAAAAATTGCATAGTGCCTCATTAATTGTGTTAACTTTCACAAATTTTATTATACGGCATTTTGGAGGGGATGATAATGGGTGATGGTGTGGCATGGTTTATGGGCTATAATTTTATCAATAGTGAAGGAAAATAAACCATGATAGCGACTCCTATCCAAGAATTGATGCCCATTCGTCTCGATGAACACGGTGTTTTGCGTGTTGGAAACACCCGTGTGATGATAAATGGGATGGTTTATTCATTTTTACAAGGTGCAACACCAGAGACGATTGTGTCACAATACCCATCGCTTACATTGGCTGATGTGTATTTGGTGGTGGGATATTACCTCAATCATCGCTCAGAGATAGATGATTATTTACGCCATCAAGAAGCAGAGGCACAACGCATCCGTAGTGAGTGGGAAGCACAATATCCGCCAAAACTAACCAAAGCCGATTTAGAAGCACGCCTGCGTCAGAAGCAATCATTATGATGTATAATTCAATGATGAGTGGTTACATTTTACGGTAGGGGAAAATGATATGTTTTTAATGTATGTTGATGAAAGTGGGGATTCTGGGCTAAAAAATTCACCAACAAGATATTTTATTTTATCAGGTTTGGTAATCCACGAATTAAGATGGACAGAATACTTAAATCAACTTATTGAATTTCGCCGTGAAATTCGGGATAAATTTGGCTTGAAATTGCGTGAAGAAATTCATGCGTCTGCTTTTATTACAAATCCGGGAGAATTAATACGCATTAAGAGATATGACCGTCTTGCTATTTTGAGAATGTTTGCTGATAGACTAGCCATTATGCCAGAGTTAAATGCTATCAATGTTGTAGTGGATAAGCAAGGAAAAACCGATAATTATGATGTTTTTTCTGAGGCATGGAAAATATTAATCACAAGATTTGAGAATACTATACGCTCTAAAAACTTCAGAGGACCCTCAAATACAGATGAGCGGGGTTTAATTATTCCAGATGCAACTGACAATAAAAAGCTAACAACGTTGTTGCGAAAAATGCGCCATTATAATTATGTACCTTATCAAGGGTCAGGTGGTATAGCGAGAAATGTACCATTACAATATCTTATAGAAGACCCTTTTTTCAAAGATTCTTCACAATCCTTATTCACACAAGTTGTAGATTTAATTGCATATTTACTTTACCAAAATATTAACCCAAATAGTTATATGAAGAGTAAATCGGCACATAATTATTTTTTGAGATTAGAGCCTATTTTATGTAAAGTTGCAAGTAAAAAGAATGAATTAGGAATTGTATTTTTATAAGTTAAAGAAGGGGGCAAAGCCCCCGGATGAATCCTACTCATCAGACAAACCAACTTTCAGATTCAATTATATTATACCATAGATGTCAAGTTTAATCCATTATAAACAAACATCCCCTATGATATGGGGGGACGAGGATACACAAATTTGCCCCTGGCGAGAATCGAACCCACGCACAAGCCTTAGGAGTGCTCTGCTCTATCCACTGAGCTACAGGGGCATATCTTCTTTTAGCATAGCAAATTTGCGAGGATTTTTCAATTTTCAAAATTGAGAATTGCCTCTCGCACTATACAACTTATCCAACTGGGCAGATAATCCACTTTATATCATGATGCACAGATTGGACACGTTATGACTACGCACAGTGACATCCCCCACAAAAAACCGTTTCGGTTAACGCGCAATGTGTGGGTGACGACTATCACCAGTTTTTTGACCGATGTTTCAAGTGAGATGATTAATAACTTGCTCCCGCTGTTTTTAGCCAATGTGTTGGGCGTTTCGACGGCAGTCATTGGGCTAATTGAAGGCATCGCAGAGATGACCTCTAGTTTCCTAAAGGCATTTTCTGGATGGTTGTCAGATAAAATTGGTAATCGCAAATGGTTGGCGGTGGCGGGCTATGCCATATCTGCTTGTGCTAAACCCTTCTTTTATTTTGTAACCACTTGGGGCGGTGTCTTGGCAATTCGTTTTGCAGACCGCACAGGCAAGGGTATCCGCAATTCGCCCCGTGATGCACTAATTGCCGATAGCACCGATGAACAGCATCGTGGCATCGCCTTTGGGGTGCATCGTGCGGGTGATACCGCAGGGGCAGTCTTGGGAATCGGCATTGCCTTGTTGGTTGTTTTGGCGACACAAGCAGGGTCGCTCACACTTAGCAGAGATACCTTTCAGATATTGGTACTCATCGGCATTATCCCCGCATTCCTAGCTGTAATAGCTTTGGCAACACTGGCAAAAGAAGCGCCACGTAAAAAAACTTCTATCCAGCCGATGCGCCTCAATTGGGGGGCGCTTAGCCCCGATTTCAAATTCTTTTTGCTGATTGTTGGCATCTTCACATTGGGTAATTCATCAGATGCGTTCATCATCCTCCGCGCACAAGAACGCGGGTTGACTATTGCCGATATTTTGGGCATGTTGCTGATGTTTAACCTAATTTATGCCGTCTTTTCTAGCCCATTAGGGGCGCTATCCGACAAAATTGGGCGCAAACGCATTTTGATTGGTGGCTGGTTGGTCTATGGGGTGCTGTATTTATGCTTTGCGCTCGCCACTGATGGAATGCAAATTTGGTTGATATACGCCCTCTACGGGTTATATTATGCCGCTGCAGAAGGCACAGCTAAGGCGATGATAGCCGACCTCATCCCCTCTGAGCAACGAGGTACGGCATATGGATATTATAATGCGCTGGTAGGGTTTATGGCGTTTCCCGCGAGTTTGTTGGCGGGGGTGTTGTGGCAAGGGGTGGGGTCTTGGACCGGTTTTGGCGCATCTGCCCCATTTTTGTTTGGGGCAATGTTGGCGCTCATCGCCGCTGGATTATTAATCGTTTTTGGGCGCAAGCGAGGTGTTGCAGTGGCAGATTAACTATCTGCCATCACAAAGTATTTATCGCAACAAAAAGCGCAGGGCATCTGGCAAGCGCCTCGCCCATGCCGATTCGCTATGTGACCCGCCTTCATCTAACACAAATTTGAGTGTTTCGTTTTCACGATAACCATTATTCACCAGCGTTTGGGTGAGGGTTTGCACCGATTCCACAAACATTTCGGCATACGTGTTTTTTGACCAGCGTGGTTTTTTCTGGCTACCTTCTGCCGTGCCGACATCCAAATACATGCGACCACCGTTATAGTGCCGTCTGGCGGCGTAGTCGAGCATTTTCTTGCCACCAAACCAATAGGCAGGGCTGAGGGCGGCGCATAACCCAAAAATATGCGGATATGCCAAATACCCAAATAACGCCATCCCGCCACCCATAGATGATCCACCCAAACCGGTATGCGCCCTATCTGGACGGGTACGAAATTCGCGGTCAATCATCGGCTTAATTATCTGTGCGATAAATTCGATGGTCTTATCGCCACGCCCATGCCCAATGTGCGATTCTTCAAACGGATTATATTCCAAATGCCGTTGGTCGTTATTGGGTATACCAACGATAATCGCCTCTAACCCTTCTTGGGAGAGATTAATCATGGTGGAATCTATGTACCATTCGCCCGCATAGCTGGTATGTGAGTCGAATAGGTTTTGTCCGTCAAAAAAATAAAAGACGGGGTAACGCTTGCGATGTTGATAGGGGTAGCTAGGTGGCAACCATACCAAAATATCGCGCTTATTATCGAGTTGTGGGCTATAAACACCTTGCGCCACACGGAGCGCACCTTCCACTGTATTGTGTGGGTGCAGGGTGTGATAGTCTTGCCAAGTGATATCCTGAGTCATTCTCTTTTTTCCTATATAGGACACGATGTATTGCGCCCAGGCATATTAAAATTGGGGCAACATGCCGTCAAATATGATATTCAGATGCTTCATCTTATCATTATTATACGTGACCACTATAAGACCAGTTGCAGAAATGGGCTTATAGGATGATTAGGAAAACTCAAAAATACGCTGAATTTGTGGTTGCCGATATTCTGCCATGCCATTGAGGACACGCAGATTAGGGCGCATGAGGGCTTCGCCTCCGCCGTGTGTATGACCACAAAGGACTGTGAAATGGGTCGTGGGATAGGTATGTGCCATTTCGAGCAACACATCACCCACCGCCTTGCACGAAAAATGGGGCAAAAAAGGGTTGTCTGGGGTGTATTGCTTGCCTTTGTGATAGCACACTTCCATGAATGGCGGTGGATGCAACAGCACAAACACCTGTGAATAGCGTGTGGCGGCATCTGGTAATACGCCACGCAGATGATTGGCGCTATCATCGGCTAGGGCTTGCAACCGTATCAATAAATCTTCTTTGGACTTGTGGTTGAGTTCTTTGATGAGGTGATAGTCGTTGAGCATAATATTCGACCCCATAAAATCGCCATAGCGTCCATCGCTCCAACCATCATGCCCAACCAACCCAACCGATTGTGTCATTTCCACGACTTGGGTCGCAGGCAACCACACCATACCGCTTCCTCGATGGGTGATTTTGGTCATGACATCACGTACTTGTGGGATGCTCCCATGATAATAATCATGATTGCCCAACACAAAATAAATCGGCTTCATCACCGCTTTGAGCATGGCATTGAGATAGGCATGAACATTACTGGCTTGACCAATATCGCCCGTAATCCACAGGGCATCGAGGCGGGCAGTGGCGAGGGTGGTGAGAAACGTTTCGAGTTGCAACCGATTGAGAAATTCCAGATGGATGTCGGTGAGCCATGCGATGCGAGGCATGATTAAAGCGTCTCCCCGCCGTTGACCGTGAGCATTGTCCCTGTGATAAAACTTTCTCCTGCCAAATACACCACCGCCCGCGCCACATCACCTTCATTGCCTGTGCGCCCAAGTGGAAGATTTGCGCCAATTTTGTGCCAATAGTCATCGGTCATATCAGGTGATTTCATAACGGGACCGGGCAATATCGCGTTGACACGGATATTATCACTTCCCAAACTGAGGGCGCTCACTTGGGTGAGCATCCATAGCCCCGCTTTGCTGATATTATGGTCTACACGTTCTGCCCAAGGGTGTAATGCCCCATAATCGCAAATATTGATGATAACCCCGCCTGTGGGGATATTGCGCTTGAGCAGGGGAACGGCGGCTTGTGTGCATAAAAAGGGCGTGGTCAAATTAACATCCAGCGAGGCTTGCCAGTCTGCCAATGACACTTCTAACAACCGATTTTTATGAAAGACCGAGGCGCTATTGACCAAAATATCCAGTTTGCCAAAATGCTCATCTATAGCAGAAAAAACATCGCCAACGCCTTGTGGATTGCTCAGATTGGCTTGAATACTAATTGCATCTACCCCATGTGATTTAATTTCGTGCAGAGTATCGCGCACGGTGCTAGTGTCTGCGCTGTTATAATGCACGGCAATGTTCACACCCGCTTTGGCGAGGGCGACTGCGATGGCTCTGCCCACACGATGGGCGCTCCCTGTCACAAGGGCAACTTGGTTGGTGAGGTCTATCCGCATAACACTGTCTCCTGTAAATTTCTCCCTATGATACCTAACGAATGCGCCCTACGCCAAATATATGCCCCGATACACGGTCATAGATGACCACACTGGCAAAACTGCTAATGCTGACTTCACGCGGAATATCATAATTTTGGTTGCCAGAGTTTGACCGCAACGCGCCCAAGTCGAGGTAGGTATTGCCCAATTCTTCGATATTGAGCGGGTCAATGGTGGTCGCCAAATATACCCGCAAATCGGGACCATTGACCACACTAAAATTTTCTAGGCGCAAAAATTTGCGTTCATCGGGATAACGATAAACGGTAATATCGCCCAACGCTTCATAAAGTGATTGATAGGGGGGTAGCTCACGCTCAAATTCATCTTGTGGCAATACCACAGGCGCAAATATCCCGCTTGCAACATCTACCGCATTGGAGATATTGGGCAACGCTTCAATAAGCCGTTCTGGTGCGGTTAGACGGGCAGAGACCAATGCCTCTGCGATACGACTATTGTTTTGACGCAATACCAGATAAATCGTCTGTGCATCGCTGGGAAGCCCATCGAATAGAGGGCGCAGTTCGGGGTCTAATTCTGGAAAAATATCTTCTGCTGTTTCGATAACAGGGCGTGGTCGCCACGATGGATAGGTAAATGTGGCGACAATGAGCAAAAATCCGATAAAAATAGCGATAGCACGTAAATTCCACATAGATGAAAGCCTCTTCTCTAATGAAAGTCAAGATATAATAGATAAGTTGGCATTGAGGAGCATTTGTGTTGCGCCCCTACATAAAATGCCTGTTAACGTGTACACTACACTATGGATTTTAACACATAGGATGTTCCTTTGATGATGGATAAAAAAGAATCCCCGTTGCGCGGACTATCTGCCAACGATGTACGCCAGCGTATGGCTCATGGGGAATCGAACTATTTTAAGGCGCGTGTCGGACGTACTTACATACAAATTTTACGTGATAACTTGTTTAATGTGTTCAATATGCTTTTATTTGTCTTATTGCTGATTGTTCTCATCTCTCAAGATTATTTTACCGTATTATTTGCAGGCTTTAGTGTCGTCACCAACTCGCTTATCGGCACCATTCAAGAAATTCTTGCCAAGCGCCAACTCAACAAGCTCGCCAGCCTCGCCCCACAACAAGCCGATGTCTGGCGCGATGGTGTGCGCCAGACAATTCTCAATCAGGATGTGGTCAAAGACGACCTCATCTTCATTGTCCCTGGCGATAGGGTGGTGGTGGATGGTTTTATCGTTGAAGCCGATAGTCTCGAAATTGACGAATCGCAACTCACAGGCGAATCGGATGCGGTATACAAAGCCCCCAATGACCCTGTGACCTCTGGCTCGTTTTGTATTGCCGGGTCTGGCATCATGCAGGCCACCCGTGTGGGGTCACATAGCACCGCCAACAAACTCACGGCGGTTGCAAAGACCTATAAAGTTACCCTCACACCGACCCAACGCTATATTGCTGTTATTGTGCGCTTTACGCTCCTCGTGTTATTTGTGCTGGGACCAATGGTGTTCATGTCTGGCATCATGACCAATATCCCGTTTTTGAACACCGTGCGGAATATGGTCGTCTTTACCACCAGCCTCGTCCCACAAGGACTTATCCTCACGGCAATTTTGGCATTGAGCATCGGCGCGATTAAAATCAGCCGACGCCGTACCCTCATCCAACGGATTAACGCGGTGGAATCTATTGCCAATGTGACGGTGCTGTGTTTCGATAAAACTGGTACCCTCACCCAAAATAAGCTGTTCGTCAACGAAATTATTCCCATCAGTAGCCAATTTCTGGATGATATTACTAATGACCTGCGAATTTATGTCGGCAATTTATCGCACCAGAACACCACTGCCACCGCCATCGCGCAACATCTGGATATTCATTCAGAAGACACTTTTCCGCCAAAAGAGCAAGAAATCCCCTTTACATCGGGGCGCAAATGGGGCGCGATGATTTTCCGTGAGGCGATTTTTGTGCTAGGTGCGCCAGAACGGGTCCTCACCGCCGAAAATCCCGCCAATGCCAAAGTTGCAGAACTCTCTGCGGCGGGGTTGCGCGTATTGGCATTTGCCCGTGCCGAATTGCCCCCCTTGCCCGACCATCCACTGGATACAGAGACCATTCAGCCGGTGGCGCTCATCGTCATTCACGACGAAATCCGCCCCAATATTCAAGAGACACTCGCCTCATTTATCAGCCAAAATGTCCGCCCGAAGGTCATTTCTGGGGATAATGTGCAGACGGTAAAAGCGGTGGCAGGTTTGGCAGGGATGAATATATCACTTGCCTATACAGGTGTTGAACTCAATGCGATGGATGACCTTGCTTTTGCCATCGCGGTCAAAGAATCGGATGTGTTTGCGCGGATTGAACCCGATACCAAACGACGTATCATCCAAAGCCTGCGGGAGCAGGGCGAATATGTGGCGATGGTGGGCGATGGTATGAATGATGTCCCCGCGCTAAAAGCCGCCGATGTCGCCATCGTCATGAACGATGGGGCGCAGATTAGCAAGGATGTGGCGGATATTGTTCTGCTAGATAACGAGATGTCCACCTTGCCATTGGCTTTCAAAGAAGGCACAGAAATCACGCAAACGCTATATGGCACGGCAAAATTATTCCTCGCCAAAAATTTTTATAACACCCTGCTATTTGTATTTGTGCTGATGATGTCGTTGCCATTCCCCGTGACCGCCATTCAGATTAGCTGGTCTGGATTTGGTCCCATCAATATTCCGGGTGGTCTGATGGCATTGGGGTTATTGCGACCCCAAAAAATCACCAGTTTTCGGCGTGATGTGCTAGATTATGTCATCATCAGTGGCTTTTTTGGCGCACTCGGCATGGCACTCATGTTTTTGGTGGCGTATTGGTCGCGTGGGGTGATTCAGGCGCAATATGCCATGACACTCTTTATGACACTCTATAGCCTCAATATTTCGCTCAATGTGTGTGGCATAGATATTTGGAATCCTAGCACCTATCGGCTCTATCCACTGGCGACACTCATCATTCTGGTGCTGACATTTGGCACGATGATCGTCGCCATGGTCATCCCGCAGGTGTTCCAGTTTTATCTGCCCACAGGCGAATTATTATTGTTGGTCATGAGCCTCTTTTTGTTGGCGACCATCCTCACCAGACGTACCATGCGTCACCGCTTGTTATTGCACCAAATTTATTCGCTGGCAAATGCCGATGGCGAGTCGCCCCACCTGCGCCTATAAGAAAAAGTCGCGTAGGGTATTGCGGATGTCATCCAGCAGAATATCCCATATCGCATCTTCCTCACGGGTAATGGTGAGCATATTATCTACCAGTGTGAGCGATTTTATCCCCGCCACACCAAAACATAATGCCTGTGCAATCGGTGAGCCTTCTTCACCTGCCTCTGCGGTAGGGTAATATTCACCGTCTGGGTTATGGGTGAGGATTTGGTTGGTGATGATGAGCATGGCATTGGGGTCATCGGTGGGTTCAATTTCAAATTTGACATATTCAGACATAATTTTTTCCTCCATCGTATTGATGATATAATGCTAGAAAGGAAATAGTTAGGTGAAAATTCCCGGTTTGAGATGATAATGGAGGCGCATATGATACCCCCCCTCGAAAAACAATTGATAGAGACTATTCACCAATTGGATACTGACAGTCAGCAAAAGGTTTTAGATTTTGCCCGTGACCTCATGACCCCGCGTGGCGTAGATGGGAAAACTCTACTGGAATTTGCAGGTAAAATTTCATCCGATGACCTCGATAAGATGGAACAAGCAATTGCCGATTTAGAGAAGATTAATCCCAATGATTGGTAAATTGCTCGATACCAATGCTGTTATTGCCCTTCAACGAAGCGACAAGGCATTTTTAGAGTTTTTAAGCCAAAATCCGAATATACTCTATCCCTGCGATTGTTATCGGTGAATTATATTTTGGGGCATTTAATTCTGGCAAACTAGAGTTTAATATTGCCGTTATAGACGCATTTGTTACAAAAAATACAATTCTTCATGCAGATGAGATCACAGGTAAGTCTTATGCGAAAATTCGATATTCTCTCAAGCAGAAAGGGCATCCCATACCCGAAAATGATTTATGGATTGGCGCTACTGCTATGCAATATAATCTTGTTTTAGTGACACGCGATAAACACTTTAATGTAGTGGATGGACTACAAATCGAGACATGGTAAGCGAGAATATACACAAAGGCGCTCGGTAGATAATGAGCGCCTTCTGTTATATCATGCTTTTGCCCTGTGTGGGATGGTTTTACGGCTCAACCACCGCCCACACGCGCAAGGTGTCGCTAGAAGTAATCAGGAAACGATTATCGGGTGAAAATTGGGCATCATACGCATTTGCACCAAATGTTGGTAGTGTGACAATATGTTCACCCGTTAACCCGTTATGGATATTCATAGTACGGTTAAAGTTAACACTTCCACCCCCAATATAGGAATCATATTGGTCTGTCCCGATAAAATGGAGTAAGAGTTTCCCAAATTAGGATAAAATAAAAGTGATGAAAAAGGGAGATGAATCATGCCCTTTGACCCAATAACTAGGCATATCCTCATCTGTCATATCATAAATCCATGTTCCACCTGTGGCGGTAATAGCCAAGTGAGTGCCATCGGGCGACCATGAAAAATTACGCGGTTCACCTTGAGATAATACCTGTATCATCTCAAGCTGTTGGGCATTTTCGGGGGTGATAGGTGGGTAGGATGGTTCATCATCTTGTGCAAAAGATATATTCAAGCACAGTACCAGAATGATGCTACTGACCAACAAGCGATAGACTGTTTTCATGTGTGGTTGCTCCCTAAAATAGAATGATATGTTTAGTATAGCAAAATAGTTTTGGCATAGCCGTAAGTCTGCTATAATCGTAGGCAATGCACCGATTATACACTCAGGCAGGGATGCGACCTATGTTGACGGCTAAAAGTTTGCTCTTAGACAAAGAAGTATTGATTGGCGAATATAATATTGAAGTTGCGCGATGGTCAGATAATCGGTGGAACTCGACCGTTCCGCCACTGTATGCCGTTCTCACCGACATGCGCCTAATTTTGCAACCACAAGCCCTTAAAAAGCGTGAGCCAGCCATCATCCCCACGCATTATATTATTCATATTAAACCATTCACCACGACAAACCGTCATGGGGTGATATTATCGCTAAAAAATGACCAAAAGATTGCCATTTTTATTCAAACGCATCAACATGAAGAAATCATGCGAAATTTGCGCTCCGTGGCGATAAGTGCCATGCGTAGCGAAAAGCGGTTTAATGCGTCGTTTGATGTAAGCGCGGTGGAGAAGATGATAGACCATATCAAGCAGATATAGAGGTCTCTCTATAAGGAGAGAGACCTCTATATTGCTAGATTTTTATTTTATGAGGTGTTTTGTCAGATGCTTGCCAGATAGCTTTCCATATGAGATATGCTATGACACCGTAAATCCAATAAACCACTATGATAATTGACCAAATGGTTTTTGCGGATTCGCCAATTTTATTATTTTGCCTCACCATTCTAACAAATATAATCGTTGTTGAGAGCCACAGTGACGCTATGACAACTCCTAATATAATTGTAGGAAAAAGATTCTCATTCATTAGAAACACCGCCTTCTAGACGTATTTATTGTCGAGCGCACTCCAGCACCAAATTGATAAAATAGAACTCAATCTATTGGTGAATATAGACCATATTAAGCAGAGATAAACAAGAGGTCACTCATGACAGAGTGACCTCTTGTTTGTTTATGCGGTGGCTAATGTGGCTTTTTTTTCTAAGGTATAATCCACTACTGCCTTACCTAGCCCAAACAGAACATATAAACTTGCTCCGTTATACCAAGATATCAAAATGATGATGCACCAGAATGTTTTTGTTTGTCGGCTAATTTTGTTATTCCGAATCACCAACATTAAAAACAGCGCATTAGATATAACCCATACTAAAATGTACGGCATTAAAAAATTTAGACTTGGTGGCATTAGAAGCACCCCCATCCTGAGCTACTGATACTTACGCCTATACCAACACTAATTTGTCTAACCCCAATCCACCCTATTACATAATAAGTACCTATTTCACCTAATGCATTTGTATTCACAGATGCGTTACTATTCGTCCTTGTACCCCATCCTGGGTTGGGTGTGGGTCCGGTAAATGACAGCCATTTGAATAAAGCCCCTGCCCAGGTACCAGCGGTATCTCCCCATTGTAATGTAACTGGCGCACTATTGCTATTTGTGTGAAAAATAACACCAGCACGTTGAACCAGTTCAGCCATTATTCCTCCATTACTGTCTGCATATATGCCTCTTGTACATTGTAAAGTAAGGTGACGATTGACACTCTGATTAAATGGTTTGGTTGTAAAAATTTTGGAAAAAGATGATTCTTCCAAAATTTCAGCAGATACAACCACATAACAGGGCGCGTTTTTAACTGTTTCATCACAATCAGCTAACCGATAAACTACATCTTGATTGGGTGTTGCCATCACGCGATTGGTTGCACGCATATCTGAAACCACGATTGCAGAACGCATTTATTCAGTGGTCAAGGCTTCTGTGTCGGGCGGGGTTGGCGTTGGTCTTTCTTGTGCGCTAATTGGCAGTATGAAGAAAATTAATAGTAACGCAAAAATAGACCGAGATAGAAATTTATGAAACATGATTTACATCCTTTTTGTTATGTGAGCGAAAAATCTCTGTGTTAAAACTATTTTACTTATATAAAATTACCCCTGTCAAGATTGTGCTTTTACTTCTTTCATTTTTGTAACTTTACAATTATAAAAGAAATATTTCTATCATGTGGGTTCTATGGGGCGCTTCTTAAAGCTGGTATCCCAAATTTGGGCGCTGATACCCCATGCCGCATACACTAATGCACCCTGAAACCAAAAAACCACCACCACAATTGACCAAAATGCCTTTGCAGAATCTGTGATTTGACTATTGCGCCTTACCATCAGCACAAAGAACAGGCGTGTTGATAGCCATAGCAAAATAAAAGGCATGAGTGCATAAATATTTAGGGGCATTAGCAAGATTCCCACTCAGAAGATTGATAATTTACATAATAATACTTTACCCCAAACGATTCTCCTCAATACCCCCAATCATTGGGCATAAGCATAGTTTTTGGAAAAAATTTCACAAATGATGATAATTTGATGAATATATTTCTCTACATAACACATTTTTTACATTTTGTGATTAAGATTGTCAAGATTTTAAGGACTAGGCTATTCATAAGGAGTTTATAACTGATGAAATTGAATCCTATTATCGCCATTATTGGCGCGTTGATATTGATTGGTGTGGGTGTTGGTGGCGGATTTATCCTCTCCAATGCGCTATTTGCGGGGAGTGGGGAATCTGATGGTGTGGTGACTGCGCCGACTCTCGACCCTAGCATCGCCCCCACCATCTCTTATAGCCAATTGCAGACAGAAAATGAACGTCTGCTGGCGCAAGTGTCGGCATTAAGTACCCAAGTGGCGGTTACACCACAGGCACAAACCCGTAACTTAGAAGAAGATGTGGTGGAAACGGTTGATGAAGAAAAAACCGAAGCCCCTATTGCCCCCGAAGTGGCGGTTGCGGCATCGGAACGGTTGTTATTCCGCATTAGCCAAGACGATTCACAAGCCATTTTTAATATCTACGAAGAATTGAACGGCTCACCCTTCACCGTTGTTGGCACGACCAATCAGGTGGCAGGCGATATTGTGGTGGATTTTGCCAACCCCAATACATCACAAGTGGGCGAAATGCGGATTGACCTACACACCCTACGCACCGATAACGGCAACCGTGATAATGCCATTCGGCGTATTTTTCAATCTGCAAATGAGGAATATCGGTTTGCGCGGTTTGTCCCCACCGATATTTCTGGTTTGCCCACTAGCCCTGTGGCAATTGGCGATAGCTTCACTTTTTCGGTTACAGGTGATTTAACCCTCGTGGCGACCACCAACCCTGTGACCTTCCAAATTACCCTCACGGCAGAATCGGAGACGCGCTTGGTGGGGAACGGCGTAGCACAAGTGAATTATCCAGATTTCAATTTAATCATTCCATCTGCGCCTTTTGTGGCGAATGTGGCGAATGAAGTGGATTTGTTCATTGACTTTGTGGCTATCCGAACAGACGAATAGATAAAATAGGTGGATAGGGTGTACTCTGTTGCACCCTATTTATATCTCCAAAACGATTCATTCCCCCTCAAAAATATCCTTCACCGCCAGTTCAAAGTTGGGCAATACATCATGTCCGCGAATGATTCCTGTCTTGCCGATAATTTCCACTGGATGATTATTTCGATAGATTTCGACTTGTTCTGTCTCTGGATTTATCACCCAGACTACTACGCCCTCTAACAAATAATTGTTAATTTTGACTCGTAACTGATATGATTCGGTGCTATTCGCAGGATTAGAGATGACTTCTACGGCTAAATCAGGCGGATTGGGAAGATACCCCGCTCTGGGGGCAGTGGGTTGTTTGGCATACGAAATAAACGCGACATCTGGTATATAGCGTTCACCAGCAATACGAAAACCGCCATCAGCCCCGGTCACATGCCCTAATTTATGGTTGAGAACAAATGCCAGAATAAAATGTAGTACCATCGCCGCGATTTTTGATGCGTAATAATTCAAACTCACCTCAACAATCTCCCCCGCAATATATTCATAACGTGTATCTTGTATCATTGCCCACTCGTCAAAGGCTTCTACAGTCATGTCTAATTGTGTATTCAATACCATGATATTTCCTACCTACTCATCCGTTACTTTCGATTATATCACTATTTGTTATCTGGTTTTCCCAAAATGTTCGCAACGCCTCAAATGCCACCGATGGGCGCAAATCGCCTTTTCTGCCCGTATTCCACAACAAAATCAGTTCTCGCCGTGCGCGGGTGATGCCCACATACAACAACCGCAAGCGCTCCGCAGAATAATCTATCCGCGAGACAGCCGTCCCTTCACCCTCTTCATAAGTGATATTTTTATAGACACATGCCAATTGATGTAACGCCTCTGCACTCACATTGAGCTTGTCGCGTATATACCACAATTCGCCCATAAAATTATCTTCAACGAAAGCGGCGGGGAAATCGTAGGTGTTGAGCGAGGTCAAATACACCCTGTCCCACTCCAATCCCTTTGCCTTGTGCATGGTCGCCACGGTCACCACACCCTTATGCTTATCTGCCTCATATTCTTCGCCATCCTCTGGCAAATTGGCGATATTACGCTTGTTTTGGGCGATAGCGCGGAGTTCTGCGACAAATTCGGTTGTGCGCCAATGCGGATTGAGCGAGGATTGTCGTTTAAGGTGGAGCGCGAGCGTGTGCGCGATGGCTAAATCTGGCGCGGTGGCAAAGAGTTCCCCCGCAATCGTGACCACCAATTGGTCAATGGGGAGGACAATCGCCTCTTGCCAACGGCGCATAATGAGTTTGAATACCACTAGCAAATCGCGGGCGCTCTCGATTGCGGCAAATAATGCCTGTACCGATTCACTCTCTAGCCAATCATCACCCATTGGGTATAAATAATCTTCGAGATTTTTGCAGTCGTTTAATACCTTGATGATGGTTTCATTGCGCGTATTATCCACCTCATTTTCGCGGTCTGCCCGTCGCCATACCCGATACGCCCCACTCAGTGCCTTGCCCGCATCGGGGTGGGCGAGGGCATCGAGTATAAACGACAATGCACCTGCCGTTTCGCGGGTAGTGGTCGTATTGCGGAGCAATTCCACCACAGGTAATCCCGCTTTTTTGAGCGCCAAGACAAATTTGCCCCCGCGTTCATTTTTGGGGACGAGTACGGCGACGGTTTTATCCATATTTTGGGGCAACCACCGCGTGAGTGATGCCACCACTGCGTCTATCTCCTCATCCTTTTGATTATCTGCCCGTAATGGTTCTGGATAAATCACCACCTGCGCGGGATTATTCGGCGGGTTGGGTTGGGGGTCATCCACCGCCGTAATTTGGATATACGGCAATTTGAGTGGTTGCTTGACTCGTATGGCATCCACAGGATGTTTTTCGCGTGACCACTCAATGAGAAAATTGGCGAGGTCAATAATCGCCTTAGTAGACCGTCCCGATTGGGGTAATTCGCGCTTGGTCACGCCATTGGTGTTGATAAAATTGAGCAGATGGTCGGGGTTGGCGGTGGTGAAGGTCTCATAAATCGCCTGATTCGGGTCGCCTACGCGCACCCAATTGCCTTTTTTGCCCACCAATTTTTCCAGAATGGCTTGTTGCAATTCGCTACTGTCTTGTGCTTCATCCTCTAGGATATAGGGGAATTTTTTCTGGAGCAGGTCTAAATACGCTGGATGTCCTTCGAGCAATGTGAGCGCATAACTGATGAGGTCTTGAAAATCCACCGCGCCCCGATAGGCGAGACTGCGTTGATAATTCACATACACCGCATGGCACATCTCTGCCAACGGCAATTTTTGTGGAAAATTATCTAATTTCTGGCGTAAATCCTCTGGGCTGATACGCCAGTCTTTTGCCTGTTTGATAAAACTGGTCGCCAAACCTACCGCATCGCGTTGCCATTCGTTCAGTAGCAGATGTGCCACCCGTTCATCCGATAAATCGGGCAGGAAATATTCACTGCCCCCCTGTGGATGTCCCTTGCACCATGCTTCTACGGCATCGGTGATGATGGTTTGCGAATCGCGTTCATCAAGGATGGTGAAATTATCGCCCATACCGAGTAGGTGGGCTTTTTCGCGCACAATATCATTGGCGAGTCCGTGCAGGGTGCGGACTCGATACCCAAACCCCGCCAACGCCCCTTTCTGATTCATCAATTCATCAATTTGTGACTTGAAATTGGTCACGGCAGAATTGACCAATGTCACAATGAGTACCTCTTGGTCATCGCTTAATTTTTTACTCTGGATGAGCTTGGCGGCAAGTTGGGCGAGGGTGCGCGTTTTGCCACTGCCAGGGACGGCAGAGATGCCCATGCGTCCACGGGTATATTTGAGAATTTCGGCTTGATGCGGGCGGGGTTTGAAGGTCTGGGTCATCTGGAAAAATCCTTATATGCGAAAACTCGTGCTAAGGATATTATAGCCCATGCCCGCGCAATCGAATAATCATTCTTTTTGACCAATTGAGGGGGATAATAACCGCTTTATTCTGGTAACAAATGAATATCTTGTAAGAGCAATCTCTTTTCGTCACGGGTAGCGTGGATAAGCACCTTTTTGCCGAAATAAATTCTTACAATCCTCTTCGCAAGGTCATCCGATACCGTGATAGTGTGTTTTTTGCCACTATCGTCTAAAATTTTTATTTTGTTATCTTTGATGGCATCGGCATATAAGAATTGACCTTCAACAGAAAATTCTATGTCGTCTGATTGATTCGGTGGTTGGGTAGATAAATGATGATGAAAATTACTTTTCTCTAAAATATCGCGTAGTTCATCGGCAATTTCAAGCGGTGGATTGCCAATTAATCCCATTGCCGCAACCCTTTCAGCTTGACGATAGTTTTCTGCATGTAAAGAAAGTGAGGCGGCACTTCTGAGTAATACAGAACGACTAGGCTCAGTGGTTGCTTGCTGTGCGGCATCAAATTCTAATTCAAATATTTGTATAAAAAAGTAACCTTCGGTTAATTTTTTGAAAAAGAGTTTTGACCCCACCCCCAAGCCCCTCTCCAATTTTTTGGGGAGGGGCTTGTACGGACGTGATTAAAGGCGTGTCCGTAGTTGTATTTTTAGTCTTTTGCCAGTTTTTCTCGTACATTTTGGCATCGCTAGAGGCTCAAAGCCTCTAGC